>Ga0114996_10005849_pt1 | contig 14338 bp, 11 predicted proteins | sample ArcticOcean_MG_C_4_FD_87039 | JGI IMG/M metagenome (GOLD analysis project Ga0114996, IMG submission 87039) | Marine microbial communities from western Arctic Ocean - ArcticOcean_MG_CB4_134 | ecosystem: Environmental > Aquatic > Marine > Oceanic | place: Arctic Ocean: Canada Basin | collected...
TCTTGGATTGATTGGATATCTCCATATTCATCTAAAAGTTTTGCTGCTGTTTTTTTGCCGATACCATTAACTCCAGGAATATTATCTGATGAATCTCCGAGAAGAGCTAGAAACTCTATCATTTTTTCAGGATTAACCCCCCACTTTTTAGCAACTTCACTTTTCCCATAGATTGTTATTGGCTTAAAGCTATTCCCAGGAGTGTAGAGCATAATTCTATCTGAAACTAGTTGCATTAAATCTTTATCTCCTGATACCATGTACGTTTTTAGTCCCTCAGATGATGCCTTGATTCCAAGGGTCCCTATAATATCATCTGCCTCGTAGCCAGGCTTTCGAAGAATTGGAATGTTCATACCTTCTATCATCTCATCAATTAGTTTTAATTGGCTCACTAGCTCTTCAGGCATCGACTCCCTATTGGCCTTATAAAGATCGTATATCTTATGACGAAATGTTGGCTCTCTGCAATCCATCGCCATCACTAAATACTCTGTATTCTCATCTCTTATTATTTTGAAGATAGAGTTAGCTAATCCAAAGATAGCAGATGTATGCTGACCATTTTTTGTTGTTAGTGGGTTTTTTATCATCGCAAAATGAGATCGATAAATCAGGGCCATTCCATCTATGATAAATAGTTTCTTTTCTATGTTCATTTGTTAAATACTATTGTTCTTTTTCCATGGATCATTACTCTATATTCTAAATGTGCTTTGATTGCATTTACAAGAACATTCCTCTCAATATTTCTTCCAGAATTAATTAATTCCTTTATTGAGTGATGGTGATCTACCTGAACAACATCTTGTGAAATAATTGGTCCCTCATCCAGCTGAGCTGTTACATAGTGAGCGGTTGCCCCAATAATTTTAACTCCTCGTTTCCATGCCTTGTGATAGGGGCGATCTCCTTTGAATGCAGGTAAAAATCCATGATGAATATTAATCATCCTGCCCTTATATTTTTTGACAATTATCTCTGGTATGATCTGCATATATCTAGCTAAGATCACAAGATCAATATTATTCTCATCTAGCGCTTTTATCAGGGACTTATTCGCTACAGCTTTATCGATAACTTCTAAATGCATAAAATTAATATTAAACTGATTAGCAATGGGCTCTAGGGTTTTATGATTACTGATAATAATTTTTATATTAGAATGAATCTCTGTAGTTTTATTTTTAATAAGGATATCATATAGGGGAAGAGACTCCTTAGTAACAAGAATCGCAATATTCTGTTTTTTCTCCTTAATAAAAACTTTTGATGTCCCATTGATTTTTTTATCAGTTTTACTTAGGGCTTTCTCTACTGATTCATATGTTAATTTATCATCTAGAATTTCAGCCTCAATCCTCATAAAAAAAAGCTGGTCGTCTGGCTCTACATGCTGCTCAAGGTTTATTATATTTATATTTATTGAGGAGAGAGCATCTGTATAGGTTGAGATAATTCCCTTTTGATCTATCGATTTAATGTGAATAATTATTTTTCTCATTTTCTCTCTCTATACTGATTGATAATTGGATACCTTCTTCCTGCGCCAAAGGCCTTCTCTGACACCTTAATTCCTGGGGGTGCCTGCCGTCTCTTGTACTCTGATTGATAAATCCTTCTATATATATCTTTTACCAATACTGGATCGTAGCCCATATTCGTAAGGGTCTCTTGATCAAATATGTCATTAATTATATGATCAACAAGGGGGCTTACTATATTATAATCAAATGGATCGTATTGATTTTCTTTTAGTTCAGCGGATGGCTCTTTCTCAATTGAGTTCCTAGGAATGAGAGGACCCTTGCTTGAATCATTTATCCATTTAGATAATTTGTAAACTTCTTTTTTATTTAGATCACTGATCACTCCTAGCGCTCCACACATATCTCCATACATTGTGCAGTATCCTAGAGCAAGCTCGGTTTTATTTCCAGTATTTAAAACAAGGGCATTTATTTTATTTGCAATCGACATTAAAATATTTCCACGGATTCTTGCTTGAAGATTTTCTTCAGCTAAGCCTGAATCTGTTCCAGCAAAGAAGCTACCCATTTCACCTAGAAATTCTGTAAAAATATTGTTTATTGGTATAGTCTCAAATTTAATTCCAAGATTTTCTGCTAGAGAATATGCATCTTTCATACTATGCTCTGAAGAAAAGGAAGAGGGCATTGAGATGCCAAATACATTATCTTTTCCAATTGCATCGACTGCAATCGCCGCTGTTAGTGAAGAATCAATGCCACCGCTAAGGCCGATCAGAGCTTTTGAGAAACTTGATTTTTTAAAGTAATCTCTTACGCCTAATGATAGCGCCATGAACAGTTCCTCGCATTCACTCATCTGACTTTTACTTTTATTGAGAGCATTAGATTGATTGCTATCAAAATCAATCATATCTTCTTCAAATGCCTTTCCCATACACTCCACGTCTCCATCTGAATTTATTATAAATGATCGACCATCAAAAACAAGTTCATCCTGCGCTCCTACTAGATTGCAATATATAAAGTAATACTTTAAGCGATATGACTTATCTACGCATAGTTTAAGTCTTTTATCTAATATATTTTTTCTATACGGGGATGCGGATATATTAATGATGAGCTCCGCCCCTTTATCTATTAAGGTCTCTGTTATGCGAGTATCATAATCATCACCCCAGAGATCCTCACATATCTGCACCCCAATGCTAAGTGGAGCTCCATTTATTTCAGCTTTTATTGGGCTAATGATACTAGAGGATTTAAAATATCTTTTTTCATCAAACACATCATAGGTCGGAAGCAGAATCTTGTCGTGATATCCAATAATCTCTCCCTTACTAATAACTGCCGCAGAGTTAAATAGATCATTCCCATTTCTCCTTGGAAAGCCAATTATCACGATCTGCTCTCCTACTATCTCTTTAATTGTTTCGAGCATTTCGGCGGATTTATGAATAAAATTTGAATCCAATAGTAAATCCTGTGGTGGATATCCAGTGAGAGATAACTCAGGGAATACAATAATATCATATTCCCCCGATGATTTGATTGTTCTGATGATTAGCTGAGCATTGCTCTCTAGATTACCAACAATGGGATTTATCTGTGCAAGACGAATTTTCATGGCTAGGGATTCAGTCTTCCCATTGTTCTGGCAAATGGAATAGATTCTCTAATATGAGTTAATCCACAGAGCCATGCGACCACTCTCTCTAATCCCATCCCAAAACCAGAGTGAGGAACAGATCCAAATCTTCTTAGATCTAGAAACCACTCATAATCTTCTTTGTTTAAGCCCTCCTCTTCAATCCTTTCTAATAGAATCTCAATATTTGTCTCTCTTTCAGATCCACCCACTATCTCACCGTACCCCTCAGGAGCTAAAATATCCATGCCCAATACCACCTCTTCATTATTAGGATCTCTTCTCATGTAAAATGCCTTAATTTTTGATGGAAAGCGATGAATCACTACGGGGCTATCATACTTCTCTGCGATATGGGTTTCTTCAGGAGAGCCAAAGTCATCTCCCCATTTAATGTCGAAATTATCCTTCTGGAGTATTTCTATGCACTCTGTATAACTTAATCGAGGAAATGGAGATTGAATTTTTTTAAGCTTCTCAATGTCTCGTTCTAAAATAGCTAGATAATCCATGCAATTTTCAAGCACATGATTAACGATGTAAACCAATAAATTCTCAGCCCACTGAATATCCTCCTCGATCTCACAGAATGCAATCTCTGGCTCAACCATCCAAAACTCTGTTAGATGTTTTCGAGTTTTACTTTTTTCAGCTCTAAAGCATGGCCCAAAGTTATAGTGACGCCCAAACGCCATGGCTGAGGCCTCGCCATAAAGCTGACCAGTTTGAGCCAAATACGCTGTTTTCTCAAAATATTCAGTTGAGAATAGAGTAGATGTCCCCTCCGCTGCATTTGGAGTAAAAATTGGGGTATCAACTAAGGTGAAATCATTTGAATCAAAAAAGTCTCGTATTGCTTTCACTATTTGATGGCGAACCTTAAGAATTGCATGCTGCTTCTTAGATCTGAGCCAAAGATGTCTATTGTTCATTAAAAAATCCGTGCCATGTTCTTTTGGGGAAATTGGATATTCTGTACTTAAATAAATCAATTCAATATCACTAGCGACCACCTCGTGTCCACCTAGAGCCCGATCATTTTTAACAACCTTTCCTTTAATTATTACAGAGGATTCTTGTGTCAACTTTTTAAATAAATCAAATTTTTCATCTCCCACATCATTCTTTGCAACAATACACTGCAGTAATCCAAAACCATCTCTGAACGTTAGAAATCCTATTTTTCCACTTCTTCTAGAGTTGTAGACCCACCCCTTTAAAGTTACTTCTTCATTTACATGTTCATTAACCTGATGAACAAATACTTTCTTCATTTTTATCTCCTAATTACCATGTTGAAATAATATTATTAATAATTGATTCTGTGATTTGTTTAGAGGCAATTTTTATTGCACTTTCTCTAGGAAGTCCGAATTCATCATCATCCTTATCATCTATAAAACTATCGTTGTCATTATCAATTCCATCGGATCCTATATCATTTTGGGGATCATATGATGCCCACCCTAAAAACTCCTGATCAAATAATAAAAGATCATTTTTTAGGTCATGCCATTCAACCCTTACCTTTACATCTACCCTATATCGATCTACCATCTCGTAGCCAGTGGTGCTAATATCATCAATATTATATGAATAGGGCTTATCAACAAAGGATATGACCGTTAGATCGAGGCGACTATCTGAATTCTCTAAGGATAAGAGCTTCAAAACATTTTCATTGATGAAAGATTGCTCTAACTCATATTTAATTACATCAGAAGTAGAAGATTCAATCGTATTGTTTTTAATTGGAGATACATACACAGATTTAATGTGGGCTGGTATTGAGCCTTTAAATGAATAAAATGAGCAACCCACTAAAACTGAAATTAGGGGAAGGAGTATCTGTCTAAATTTCATATTCTTTTATTTTTCTATAAAGAGTTCTCTGGGATATATTTAAGACTTCTGCTGTTTTTCGCCTATTGCCATTAAACTTTTCTAAACATCTCTTGATCATCTCGTGCTCTATTTCTTCAAGGCTTATTTCGCCAATCGTATCTTCATTTAAGGCATAGACAGCAGCATCTTCAATGTTTTTACGCCCCTCATGGCTGTCTTCGTGAATATTCATTGGAGTTGAGGGAGGAAGAAATAGCGCTGAATTTGCTGGTGACGTTGGATTGACTGGCCTTGAGTCATTGCTTGATAAAATCTGCTTTATTTCATTAATATCCTGCCTTAAAAATAGAAGTTGCTTTAGGATAAGCTCACGCTCAATCTTATCAGATTCCATATCAATATGCACTGGAAGGTTTGAATTTGTATTAAATGTTTCCATGTTTATTTTTTTTTGAACAATCTCAGCGGTAATTCTCTCTCCCCTGTTCATAACCAAAAGACTCTCAACAACATTCTTAAGCTCTCTTACATTACCTGGCCAATTATAGCTTTTCATTATTTCTATGGAATCTTTCTCGAACCCTCTGTATGGGATGTTATTTTTTGCGGTAAATTCAAGGCCGAACCTCTGCACAAAATCAGGGATATCGTCTACATGCTCACTTAATGATGGAACTTCAATACATACTGTTTTAAGCCTAAAATAGAGATCCTTCCTAAAGTTATTCTTCCCAACATCCTTAGCCAGATCCCTATTGGTCGCAGCAATTATTCGAGCATCAACTATATTAGATTTTGTATCTCCCACTCTAATAAACTCACCTTGCTCAATGACCCTAAGTAATTTTGCTTGGATATCAAGGGGAAGTTCTCCTATCTCATCTAAAAATATAGTTCCTTTATCAGCCGCTTCAAAGTAACCTTTTCTAGACTCTATTGCACCAGTAAAGGAGCCTTTCTTGTGACCAAAGAGCTCACTTTCTATAATTCCACTTGGGATGGCCGCGCAGTTTACAGTAATTAACTTTTCATGCTTTCTTTTACTGTTTTTATGTATTGCCTTTGCAACCATTTCTTTGCCGGCACCTGATGCTCCTGTTATTAATACAGAAATATCCGTATTTGCAACCTGGCCAACCATAAATAACATCTCATTCATCTTGTCAGATGATCCAATTATATTTACCGATTTTTTTATCTTTTCTATATCAACAGCCATGGACATCTACCTCACTTATAACTTAAGCCTTTATTGCCAATATCTGTACGAAAGAATTTACCCTCAAACTCAATCTCATTGGCTAGTTTATATGCTTTATTGATTGCTTCTTTGAGATTATTTCCAAATCCCACGACATTCAATACTCTTCCCCCACTTGCCACTAATTTCCCGTCTACTACGCTCGTTCCAGCGTGAAATACTAAATTCGAATTAGATTCATTAATTCCATCTATTTGCATACCCTTTTCATAGCTACTAGGATATCCATTAGAGGCCAACACAATAGCTACGGCTGTTTGAGATGATATCTCTAGATTTGTTTTGTTAAGCTCTCCATTTAAGCAATCATCAAGTAACCTGTAAAGAGATGATCTGAGGAGAGGAATTACAGCTTGGGCCTCGGGATCTCCCATCCTCACATTAAACTCAATTACAAATGGATTGTTTTCAACAATCATAATACCGACATATAAAAAACCTTTATATGGATGGCCCTTATCCCTCATTGCATTTAAAATTGGCTGAATAATCTGATTCTCAGTTTTATCGATCATCTTCTGCGTTGATAGGGGGGTGGGTGAATATGCTCCCATGCCGCCTGTGTTTGGTCCCTTGTCTCCATCAAAAGCACGTTTGTGATCTTGCGCAGTGTTTAGTATTTGATAAGTATCCCCATCGCAAACTGCAAAAATTGAGAGTTCCTCACCAAACAAACATTCTTCAACTGAAACGCTGTTGGATGCATCTCCAAACATGGGACTATCGAACATTACCTTTAAAGCCTCATCGAATGAGCTGGAATCAGCGCATATAACAACTCCTTTTCCAGCTGCCAATCCATCTGCCTTGATTACAAGAGGAAGCCCCCAGCTATTTTTTACATCAATCACATCCTGCCTAGAATTGCAACGCTTATATCTAGGCTGCGGTATACCATACTCACTCATGACATCTCTTGCAAATAATTTACTGCTCTCAAGCTGCGATGCATATTTATCTGGACCAAAAACCTTAATATTGTTTTCACTTAAAAAATCAACTAATCCATCTGCCAGCGGAGCTTCTGGACCTATTAATGTTAAATCAATTTTATGAGTTTGTATAAGATCTAACACTTCTTGATGATTGTTGACGTCTAAATCTAAATTGGTTGAGAATTTTTCTGTCCCACCGTTTCCAGGGGCGCAAAATACTTTTTCTACTTCTTCCTCTTGATATAATTTCCAGGCGAACGCATACTCCCTTCCGCCCGATCCAATTACCAAGACTCTTTTGTTTGACATTAGTTTTTTACTCCTTGCTTAATTCCATTAATTTTATCCCTGTATACTGCAGCTAGTTCAAACTTCATTTCTCCTGCAGCTCTTTTCATCTTTTTCTCTAATGAAGCAAGGACATCATTCATCTCTATTTTATCTAGATTCTCAAAGTTGATATTGATATTCTCCAAGTCAATTGCTTTTATCATTTCATTCTCTCTCTCATCGGCAACGGAGGTAGATAGAGAAATTTGATCAATTGTTTTGAGTATTGTTTTGGGGGTAATATTATTTGCAGCATTATAACTTCTTTGAATGCCTCGTCGACGATCTGTCTCATTAATTAAATGCTGCATCGCTTCGGTTATCTGATCTCCAAAAAGTATTACCCTTCCATTGATGTTCCTTGCGGCTCTGCCTGCCACCTGCATGAGTGCAGATTTGGATCTTAGAAATCCTTGCTTGTCTGCATCTAGAACTGCAATCAGTGAAACCTCTGGAAGGTCTAGTCCCTCTCGAAGCAGATTAATTCCAACCAGCACATCGAAGTCACCCATTCGAAGAGACCGAATGATTTTAACTCTTTGGATTGTGTCAATTTCGCTGTGCATATACTCACATCGAATACCTACTCCCTTTAGGTAATCTGTTAGATCCTCTGCCATCCTTTTTGTTAAGGTCGTAATAATAACCCTTTCTTTGTTCTTTACTGTTTTTTTTATTTCTCCAATGAGATGATCAATTTGCCCCTCTGTTGGTATAACTTCCACCTCAGGATCAAGCAAGCCTGTAGGCCTAATAATTTGCTCAACAAACTCCCCATTGGTTTCTGTTAACTCATATTCAGCGGGAGTCGCAGAGACATATATTACCCTGTTTATTAGTTTATTGAATTCTTCAAATTTAAGTGGTCTATTATCAAGCGCTGAGGGTAATCTGAATCCATGTTCTACCAGAGACTCCTTCCTTGATCTATCTCCATTATACATCGCCTTCACTTGAGGAATTGATACATGAGATTCATCAATGAAAAATAAAAAATCTTTAGGATAGTAGTCCATTAGCGTAAAGGGTCTCTCTCCTTTCTTTCGTCCATCAATGTGCCTTGAGTAATTCTCAATTCCAGAGCAATACCCTAGCTCCATCATCATTTCAATATCAAATAAAGTTCTCTGCTCTAATCTTTGCGCCTCAAGCAATTTATTGGTTTTTCGTAGTTCATCAAGTCGAGGGTGAAGCTCTTTTCTTATTTTCCCGATTGCTCTATTAATATTCTCTCTACTCGTAACAAAATGCTTGGCGGGGTATACATAGTATCTATCAAGGTCCTGCTTTATTTTCATTGTCATGGGGTCAAAAACAATGATTCTATCAATTTCATCATCAAAAAATTCAATTCTAATGGCATCATGCTCATACTTCGGAAATATCTCAACGGTATCACCCCTACTTCTAAAAACTCCTGGCTCAAGAACCATGTCATTTCGATTATAGTGGATCGCTATGAGCTCCTTAAACAAGGAGTTGAGATGAACTTTCTGGCCTAGTTTAACCTCTACAAGCATATCTTTATAGCTATCGGGTGAGCCAATCCCATATATACAGCTTACACTAGCAATGATAATTACATCATCCCTTGACATCAGTGAGGTCGTTGCCTTTAATCTTAATCTATCAATCTCTTCATTCACAGAGGAGTCTTTTTCTATGAATGTATCGGTGACCGGTAGATAGGCTTCTGGTTGATAGTAGTCATAGTACGAAATAAAAAACTCAACTGCATTATCTGGGAAAAGTGTTCTAAACTCACCATATAGCTGCGCTGCCAATGTCTTATTATGAGAGAGTATCAGTGTGGGTTTTTGAACCTTTTCAATGACATTGGCCATCGTAAATGTTTTTCCTGACCCTGTTATCCCAAGCAGCACCTGTTCCTTGGATTTCGACTCTAATCCCTCTATTAAGGAGGATATCGCCTGGGGCTGATCTCCAGCTGGAGAGAAATCTGATTGTAGTTTAAAATCTGCCATATTGACTTAATTTCCGTCTATAAATAGACTCTTTAATTTAATGACATTATTACTTATTATCATATATAATTTTGAATTTTTAATATATAAATATTAATTTAAGGGGTTATGTGTAAATCAAATAAGATAGACAATGCCTGAAATTGCAACTCTTGGGGGAGGATGTTTCTGGTGCGTTGAAGCTATATTCTCTACTCTTGTGGGGGTCAGCCGGGTGCAGGTGGGATACTGTAATGGAAAAAGACCAAACCCCACCTACGAGATTGTGTGTAGCGGAAACTCTGGATTTGCAGAAGTTGCTCAAATCTCTTTTGACTCTAACCTTATTTCATTTAAACAGCTGCTTGAACATTTTTTTAGAACGCACGACCCCACCACCCTTAATAAGCAGGGCGCTGATGCGGGCACTCAATATCGATCAGGGATCTTCTATCATGATAAAAATCAAAAGGGGGTGGCGATGAGAGTCATTGACAAGCTAAACAAAGGGAGAGTCTATGCCGATCCAATTGTAACAGAGGTCATCCCTCTTGAAAACTACTATCCAGCTGAGGACTATCATCAAGATTATTACAAAAATAATCAGTCAGCTCCATATTGCATGTTGGTAATTAAGCCAAAACTTGATAAGATTAAGTAGATTATGTACAGCATATTTGATATTTTTAAAGTAAGTATCGGTCCATCAAGCTCCCATACTATGGGGCCAATGGTTGCGGCAAAGCATTTCAGGGATCTTCTCGTTGAAAGAAATGACATTAATAAGATTCAAGCGAAGCTATACGGATCTTTAGCCTACACGGGAAGGGCTCACGGCTCTGAAAAGGGAATTGTTTTGGGTCTAGAGGGATTCTCCCCTGAGACAATTACAACTCAAGAAATTAAAAAAAGAGTATCTAAAGTAAAGAGAACTAAATTAATTAAAATTTCAAATCAAAAGAGTATCTCATTTGATATTGAAAAAAATATTGTATTTGATACTAAAACTCCTCCAATGGGACACAGCAACACCCTGGAGATAATGGGATTCAAGGGAACTGAAAAAATATTAAGCAGAACCTACCACTCTGTCGGAGGTGGGTTTATTCGAGTAAAAGGAGAGCGAAAGCGCTTTGCTCTCTCCCAAGAGTCACCCTATGAATTCGATAGCTGTAATGAGCTCCTCGAGTTATGTAAAAAATCAAAACTTGATATTGATGAGCTTACTTTAAAAAATGAGCTTTCCAGTCTTTCTAAAACGCAACTTAGAAAGAAAATTTTATCTATCTGGGCTGTGATGGATGAGTGTATAGAAAATGGCCTAAAAACTGAAGGCATACTAGAGGGTGGCCTTAATGTAAAAAGAAGAGCAGCCAATATATATAAAACTCTAACAAAAAGCAGAAAACGTGACCCTCTAAAGGTGATGGACTTCGTGAATGTGTATGCCATGGCTGTCAATGAGGAAAATGCCTCTGGGGGGAAGGTTGTAACTGCCCCTACAAATGGCGCTGCCGGAATTATCCCCGCTGTCATACGATACTATTTAGAGTTCACAAGAAACTCTAATAAGGAGGGGGTGATTCGATTTCTTCTTACGGCTGGTAGTATTGGAATTTTATATAAAAAGAATGCCTCTATATCAGGAGCAGAGGTTGGCTGCCAGGGAGAGGTTGGAGTTGCATGCTCAATGGCCGCCGGCGGACTCGTTAGCGCTCTTGGGGGAAGTAATAAACAGATTGAAAGTGCAGCTGAGATTGGAATGGAACATAACCTTGGACTTACCTGCGACCCAATTAAAGGACTGGTGCAGATACCCTGCATTGAGCGAAATGCAATGGGAGCAGTTAAATCAATCAATGCAGCCAGATTATCTATGCTTGGGAAAGGCACCCAAAAGGTAACCCTGGATCAGGTAATCAAAACGATGATGGATACCGGCAAAGATATGCAGGCTATCTACAAAGAGACCGCAATGGGCGGACTCGCTGTAAACGTTGTTGAGTGTTAAGTTTTACTTTATATAAATACGTGTAACTGTATTATTTTATTGATAGTTATATAAATAAAAATGGCTCTATTTTTAGAGCCCTTTTTTTGTAGTTACTTAATATAAAAAATACTTTAGTCTCCCAGTATCATCTCAACAAGCACCACCACATCAAGGATATCAAGAGAGCCATCTTCATTAATATCTGCGGCCCATACCTGCCCCTCTTAGCTCTCTATTCGAAGTATTAGATATGTATGGAGTCTCATAGTAGACACCCGCATTAACTTGAATAATTACATCCGAACCTTGGGTTGCATCTATAGCTTCCTGAATAGTGTTGTAATCACCCCCTCCGAATTGGTCCACCACCACAGTATTTCTAGTCTCAAATACAGGATTTAATATTGCATCTCTTTGAGCTAGGTACTCCTCACTCATCTCCGGCATTTCACCTACCTGTCTTACTTGTTCTGTCTCTGCAACAGCAATTGATAGCAAAATTACCACAGCAGATAGTATATATCGTTTCATAATGCCTCCTCCTTCGCATTTATTATTAATAACTTTATACTTTTAAATTTAAATACCGTTTACTCTCTCTGTAATATAGCAAAAATATCTGAAAATTCATACAACCCCAGACAAGAAACATACCTTATGATCTATTTCCAGAGCTTGTATAGGGGCAGATGAAACTCCAGCGAGTAGTGTTTATCAAGCTCCTGAATCATATCGTGCTGTGACTGGAGAACCATCATATCCTCATAGTAGGTTACGTTCTCCCTGTACTTCAGTGTCACAATATTTGACACAGGAAGCGTCACGTAAAATGTAGACTGATCGTAGTACTTAAATGAGTGGACGTTCTTCTCAATCCCCACGCTCATCATAAAAGGCTCACCATTTGGGTTATTTGCTTCTTTGATAAATTCGCTGAATCCAGCACTAAGCAAACCCACCAACAAAAACACTGTCAATAATATTCTCATCCTCCACTCCTTTGATTTTATTTAAAGTAATACTTTAAGTAATATAAGTTAACTTCTTTTATTTTTTGGATATTTTAATTATTTCTTTGGCAAGCTTCTCCGGGATCTTGAGCGCGCTCACCAGCTGCTTGGGGCTTGCTTTTTGTATATCCTTAAGGCTATCAAACTGGCTCCAAAGGCTCTTAACCTTGGTCTTCCCCATTCCCCTTATCCCATCAAAAATTGATAGAATCATCTTCTTGTCTCTCTTCTTTCGGTGGAAGCTGATCGCAAATCGGTGCACCTCATCCCTGATCTTTCGAAGTAGAAACAATCCCGGCGATGTTTTGGCGATGCTCTGGGCTTGGGATATGCCGGGCTTAAATACCTCCTCAAGCCTCTTGGCAAGGCCAATGATCGGAATGTAGCCTAGCCCCAGTCCATCAAGCGCGCTCTTAGCAGCTGACAGCTGGCCCTTTCCCCCATCAACAAGAATAAGATCAGGCAGAGAGCCTCCGTCATCAAGCGTCCTTTTGTACTTGCGCGTCACCACCTCATGCATCGTTGCAAAATCATCGATTCCCTTAACGGTCTTAATATTAAACTTCCGGTACTCACCCTTACGCGGTTTACCATCGATAAAGCACACCATCCCCGCCACCGCGTGCTTTCCGTGTATATTAGAGTTGTCAAATGCCTCAATTCGTCTTGGGGGTGCCTGCATATCAAGGTCGCTCTGCAGGCTCTCTACCGTCTTAGACAGCACCTCTTTGCGCTTAATTTTCTTGGCAATGATCTCCTTTAGCTGCAAATCGGCGTTTTTACGGCACATTTTAACAAGTTCGCGCTTCTCTCCCCTTTGGGGATTTAGTATCTTTAAATTTGCCTTTTTGCTCTCTGAGAGCCATGCCTCTAAATTTTCTCTGTCCTTAACATCCACCTCCAGCAGTATTTCCTTTGGGTAGTCCATGCTGGAGCTGTAGTGCTGCAGAACAAAGCTCTGCATGTTTCCTGCGTAGTCACTCTCATCAGCGATATTAATCACAAATCTATTTCGGCCCACGAGGTGTCCGTTTCTTATCCGAATTAAAATACAGACGGCGGAGCTTCCCTGCGACGCGATGCAAATCAAATCTCGATCCATAAAATCATTAGACAGCTTCTTCTGCTTTGACATAAAACTATCAATCGCGGATAGTTGATCCCTGAATCTGACGGCGTCCTCATACCGCATCTGTTCACTGGCCTCCTTCATTTTCACTTCAATTCCAAATCTTACATCCCCGCTTCGTCCCCTTAGGAAGAGTTTAATCTTCTCTATCATCTGACTGTAGTCATCCTGGGAAACTAGCCCCTCACAGGGACCCTCGCATCGCTTGATGTGATAGTCGAGGCACACGCTGTGCCTCTTATTTTTAATACTTTCATCATTAATATCAAAGCTGCAGGTTCGAAGAGGAAAAATTTTATGGATGGAGCTTAGCACCTCCCGAAGGTAGTAGGCGTCGGTGTATGGTCCAAAGTAGATGTGCTTGTCCTTCTGTAGATTTTTCATTCTCATAATCTCAATCCGCGGATAGCTCTCATTGGTGATCTTGATGTAGGGAAACGTCTTGTCATCCTTTAGAAATACATTGTAGCGGGGCTTGTGCTCCTTGATTAGGTTTGCCTCACTCAGAAGCGCCTCTGTCTCCGAGCGAACCACCAGCCAATCGATATTTGAAATATGACGAACCATCACCTGGGTCTTGGCGTCTTTCTTGTTGGTTCCACTGAAGTAAGAGCGAACCCTCTTTCGAAGAGATTTTGCCTTTCCAATGTAGATAGTCTGCTCTTTCTTGTTCTTGAAGAAATATATCCCCGGAGAGGTAGGGACTGAGGATATTTTTTCTTTTAGAGAGGCA
>Ga0114996_10005850_pt1 | contig 14336 bp, 14 predicted proteins | sample ArcticOcean_MG_C_4_FD_87039 | JGI IMG/M metagenome (GOLD analysis project Ga0114996, IMG submission 87039) | Marine microbial communities from western Arctic Ocean - ArcticOcean_MG_CB4_134 | ecosystem: Environmental > Aquatic > Marine > Oceanic | place: Arctic Ocean: Canada Basin | collected...
CGACCAATGGGCACCAGCCCATTCTGGAGTTGCAACCCGAGGAATTGCACCAGCGCGTACCGCTGGTAGTGGGCAGTCGGGAAGATGTAGAAAAAGCTAGAGAATTTATCGAACAATAAAATTCATATTAATTAGGAGATAGTGGCATGATTAGAGTAGCTGGATCGACCTTCGCTTTTGGAGATATGGGGCTTGAGGAATCGTGTGATATTCTCAAAGGGTTGGGATTTGACCTAGCCGATGTGGGGGCTAGTGGTTGGAGCACCTTTACCGCCTATGTGCCGCAGCAGGTGGTGCAGAATCCGGACGATCCAGATGGGGAGGCGGAGCGCATCAGGGGTATTATGGAGACCAAAGGCATCGGCGTATCCGAACTTTTTATCTGCGACTTTGGCCAGGCGATCAATCATCCCGATGAAGCCGAGCGCGAGCGTAGCCGCAAGCTTTTTGGCCAATTTTCCGAGATCGCTGGCAAGGCGGGTTTCGAGAGCGTCATGATGTTACCCGGCAATGTCCACGAGGATCTGGGGCAGAGCTATGAGCAGGCTTTCGCCACCTCCGTCGAGGAGTACAAGTGGATGGTGGACACGGCGCAGAAAAATGGCGTATTGTTGAATTTTGAGCCTTGCATCATGTCGATCGCGCTGGAGCCGGCCCAGGCTGAGCGTTTGGTTGAGGCGGTGCCGGGCGTGGGCTATACGCTCGATTATGCCCACCAGGTGCAGATGGGGTTGACCAACGAGGGCATCGAGCCCATGCACGCGCATGCGCGCCATTTCCACGTCAAGCAATCGGCGCCGGGGGAATTTGAAGTCAAGACCGATGCGCCCAATGGGGTTATCGACTTCGAGCGCATGGGGCGCAAGCTGCTCAGCGATGGGTACGACGGCGTGGTAACGGTAGAATTTGTTGCGGCGCCGGACGTCATTGAGGCAGGTTGGGACATGGCGGTGGAGACGGGTAAGATGAAGCAGGTGATCGACGACGCCCTGGCTGGTTGACATGGAACGGTTGCAACTTACCGAGCAGCAGAAGTGCTTTTTTGAGACCTTCGGTTTTCTGGCCCTGCCCGGCTTGATCAAAGATTGTATCGACGAGGTTATCGATGCATTTGAAGAGGTATGGCAGGAGCGCGGTCGCGGTCCGAATGGCCAGGTACACGAGGGTAAAGAACGCTCCATGAGCGTGCAGTTTATTGACCAGCACGAGCGCTTGTGCGCGCTGCTGGATGATCCGCGCATTGAGGGTCTGGTGGGCAGCCTAAGCGGTGAGGCTTTTAACTTCGTTGGCTCTGACGGCAATTATTATGTCGGCGACACAGGCTGGCATTCGGATCGCTGGGTTGAGGGGTTTAAGTTTGTCAAGGTAGCTTTCTACCTGGATTCGCTGCAGCGCAATAGCGGCGCTTTGCGGGTGATTCCAGGCAGTCACAACCTGCACGATCGCTATTCGGTGCAGGTCCAGGACGATATAGGTGAGGCAGAGGAACGCTGGGGCGTGGCCGGTGATGAGGTGCCGGCGCTGGTGCTGGAAACCGAGCCGGGCGATGTGGTGGTTTTCATCCACAACCTCAAACACGCTTCGTTTGGCGGCGGCACGCGGCGACGCATGTTCACTATTAATTGCTGCCAACACGCCAGCGCCGAGACTATGCCTTTTTTGAAGGAGTGCATCAGCGCCCACGTCGGATACGGTGTGGACTGTATGTATGGCGAGAAAATGTTAGCCACAGCCGGACCGGGCCGCCGCGTCCACCTCGATCAGGTCCTGGCCAACCAGGGGCATATGGCTGGGGAAGCAGCGCGATGGCGTGCCGAGCAGGCGAAAAAGGGCGGCTCGTGAGATTGCTCAGGAATTTCTGTTCAAAGTGTAGTGTATAGGTTCAAATTCTATCAACGAATTCTCATCTACGCCTAGTATCCAGGCTTAAATTTTAGCCAACCAACCCCCATCGACATAGAAATCCTGGCCAGTGATATAGCTGGAGGCGTCCGAAGCTAGCAGCACGGCGATGCCAGCCAGGTCTGCGGGCATGCCCCAGCGGCCTAGCATAGTGCTCTGGGTGCGCATGGCGCGACGTTCGGGGTCGTCCCAGCTGTAATTGGTCATGTCGGTGCGGAAATAACCTGGGCCGATATTGTTGACGCGGATGCCAAAGGGGGCCAGGTCGCTGGCCAGGGCTTTGGTCATTTGTTTGAGTCCACCTTTGGCCGCCGCATAGGCGGGGTTGTTGGAGCCACCGCGTTCGGCGGCTATGCTGGTGATGTTGATAATGGAGCCGCCGCCTTGCTCTTTCATGGTGCGGGCGAAGTTTTTGACCAGGCGGTAGGGGGCCTCTAGGTTAACGCGCAGGGTCTTTTCCCAGTATTCGTCGGGATAGTCCAAGAGGTCTTCGGTGAAGGTAACGCCGGCGGCGTTGACCAGCACGTCTATTCTACCGTGGGCGGCAATGACGTGGTCGACGAGGGTGTCGAGTTGCTCGGGGACGGAGAGGTCGCAGGCGTGGGCCGTAGCTTTGAGATTCTGGGCGACAAAGTCCTGGTGGGTGGCGTCGAGGCGCTCCTGGTTGGTGCTAACTAGAACGGTAGTAGCGCCGGCTTTGAGTAGAGCCGCGGCAATGCCCTGGCCCAGACCGCGGCTGGCACCGGTGACCACGGCGACTTTCTGATCTAGTGAAAAGAGTTGTTCGAGGTAGCTCATGCGTTTCGCTTTCTGCTAATATAGATTCGCTGATAGATTTCTTTTAAATGGTCTTTTTTTTAAATAATTATTTTTCTGGCCAAAGACCCAAACCTCGCGCCAGGGGTTCAAACAGACCGTGCGGCGCCCACGGACAATGCAGTGGCATTGGCCCGCGCGCAAAGCAGGATGTTTCCTCAACATGGTAACTAATAGCCAGACCGCCTCGCCTTCCAGACATTGCACCGCTTTGATACCGCTTTCACCACCCTGGCGTCGTTCTACCATGGACTGCAACATCTCCAGGGCATGAATGCCGTAGGATTCCACTGGTCCCGGATAAGCAACGACGGCTTCATCCAAGGCGCACTCCAGTGGAAATTCCAACATTATCATCGAATTTTTTGAACTTGCCGTACGCTGCCGTAAATTTCGACTCCAATACTGTCACTCATTGTTTTTGTAAGTGAGCAAGATACGCACATCTTTCAGGAGAATAGGGGATTCTCTGCGCGGGGCAGTTTTGACCATGCGGATTTCGAGCTGGTTGGAGCCTTTATTGAGTGGAAGGTCAGTAAGGTCGAATTCGACGGCGTCGAGTTCTAGAGGAGTTTCCTGCAGCCGCGATGGGTATTTGTTCCACTCCGGGTCGTAACTGGTTGTAGTCCAGGGACGAGCGGGGGGATGGCTATTGGTCCAGGGGATGGCAGTCCCGTTGAGATGGATGGCAAGTTCGTCTTCGTCTTCGAGGTTTTCGAAACCCAGGCCGAGGATGCAGGTGAGCAAAGCACCGTCGGTCCGGGCGGTCTGGACGTCATCGTTGACATCTATGGTGAGGCAGGCGCCGCGATCGGCCTGCGTCTCTGCCAGAGTGACGGGGAGTTGGCCGTGGGGGATGGCGTTGCGAAAAGAATAACCGAGCTGGCTGGTGGGGCGGGCGCGGTCGGTATAGCTGAGGGCGTAGCATTTATTGGTGCGGGCCAGGCGGACCGGATCGGCCATCTGGGTTAGCACGGTGCGGCGCCATTGGTTGGACATGCTATAGTAGTTGAAGAGGTAGAGACCGTCGACGCCGGCGTCCCAGTAGCGCGCGGCCACGGCGCGCAATTGATCCTCGTTGAGCATGCCGCTAAGGGCTTCGAATGGACCCAGGATCAGGCAGTCGGTGTCGCGGGCGGCCTCGACGAATTCGACGGTGGGGGTTTCAAAGGCGATGAAGCCGCCGCCGCCGATGAGTATGTCGACCAGGCCTTGGCGTATCCAGGTGGCGGCATCGAGCCCGATGCGGCGGGCGTCGTACAGGTTGGGGGGACGCGGGCGGCCAATTCGATTTTCTTGCCTTTTGCGGCACTCACCTGGTCTATTTTGCGGCGGATATGGGTGATCATGTCGGTGATGAGATAACCCTGGGCTTGGGCTTCTTCGATGCGGAAGTAGCCGGGGTGGCGCATGAAGTCGAGTTCGATGCCGTCGATGTCGAAACGCTCGATGAGCTCACAAATGATGGCGCTCATGTGCTGGCGCACTTCCGGAAAGGCGTAGTTGAGGCCGGTGCGGATGCCCCATTCGAGGCCGCCGTCGGGTAGCTCTTCGCCGGGGCGGCCAATGAGCAGCTCGGGGTGGTCGCGGCGCAGGCGGCCGTAGTTGGGGGCGGCTGCGTCGATGTCGTAGTGTTCGTTCATGCGCACGGAGGGGAAGAAGCGCAGGCCGGCCTGGTGGCAGAGCTCGGAGATGAGGGTGACGGGGCCGCCGTGTTCTTTGATGAGCTGGCGCAGGTTGGTGTAGCGGCGTTGTTCGGCTGGGTCTGTGAGGTCATAGCCTGCGCCGTAGAGTTCGCCGATTTCGGTTTCGTAGTCGTAGACTTCGTGGCCGCCGATGGACCAGAGGAAGGTGTCGACCGGGGTGTCGGCGTAGGGGGCGATCATTTTTTCGTGTATTAGGTCTGGGGTGAGGGGTGGGTCGTAAGTGCCGATGATCCAGCCGTCGTCGTTGCAGAATATGCGTGGGGTTGGCATGGGGGGTCCTTGGGATTTGGGGGACGGTGATATCTCTACGTTGCTCGTGATATTTGTAGGCATCAAGGTAGCAATAGGGGAAGGATGGGGCAACTTATTGGGACGATGGGATGGCTCGTAATGAGAGCGGAGTTAAGAGATTCAGGCGCTGTGGGGCAGGTCCTTTTCTTATAAAGCGAGAAGAAAAATAATGAAAGAAGCGATGCCGCCTCCCAGCGCCAGAGCGCCCCACAAACGCGTCGGTTTGAGTAACCACCACATATAAATTCCTGAGGCGATCCAGATGAAAAATCCGATGCAGACGCCATCTACTACCACAGCCCAGAGATCGTTGAGGAAAGAGTCCTGCTGGAAACCGCCGCGGGCGTGCATGCCGGTGAAGAACCAATCCCAGCGGAAGCGCCGGTCTTCGGCGACTAAGCGTTGCTCAGTAATAAAATAGCTCAGGCGCGTATGATCCCAGAAATCGTGCAGGTATATGTTTAAGCGTTGCTGGTTGGGCTGGTGGGCTCCAAATGCTCCTTCCAGGTCTACATCTGCAAGGATCTGCGCACCGATCTGGCGCAAGTCGGCTCCTTGGGGGACCGGGCGATCGTAGGATCTCTCGAAGCGCTTGGTCCAGGTCGACACGCCGTCCCCCCGGTAGAGGTCGTCGAAGAAATCGTGGTGGCTGAACGGCAGGGAACTCAAGCCGTACATCAGGACCCAGGGCAGCAGGAACATGGCCAGGTAGAGGTGCAAGCGGCGGTTGAAATGGTTAAAAGACATGGCTTATGTTCCCGTTAGATGGTGGCGATGAAGAGGGCAAAGAGCAGCGCGCCGGCAATCATGAACCATCCCCCCCATTGCCGCGTTATTTTTAATTCCCACCACATCCACAATCCCGACAGTACCCAGAAGACCATGGCGGCGATGACCAGATCTACTATAACGCCCCACAAATCAGCGAGTAGATAATCTTGCTCAAAGCCTTTGCGGCGGTGCAATTCTTCCAAGATGGTCGGCATGCGGGATTCCTGGCGTTCTATGCGCAGGTTGTTGTTGTCGGGGGTGTAGGTGATTCGTTTCATCCATAGGGGGGCTTCGCGCCAGATGGTGATTGGCTTGCCGTTGCGGCCGCCGCGCACGTAGTGGGTGCCATCCATATTCAGGTCTAGCAGGATTTGTTGGGCTATTGTATTGGGTTTGGCATTGTCGGGAAAGATGCCGTTGTAGGTGGTTTCGCTTTCTAGGTGGAAAGGGGTTTTACTGTCGCCGTAGTATTCTTGAAAGAAGTGGCGGTGGTTCATGGCCATGGTGCTTAGGGCGTACATCAGTATCCATGGGGCTAGAAATAGTGCTAGGTACATGTGGGTGCGGCGGACGATTTTGGAAAACATGATTGTCTTTGCCAATTTTTGGGTGAAAGGTTATGAAATGGGCGTTGGCGTGGGATGCGATTTGGGCTTGGCCTCTCGCTCATTCTCACGGCACATCCTGTGCCGCTCCGAGGCATTACCCCCTGCGCCGCTCCTGCGGCTTCGGAGGTAATGAATCCGCTCTGAGGCCAAGCCCAAAACGCTCAATTGACGTTTAAGGTGATTCATGGCGTTTCGAAACAATGTTGGTACGAGAAGACTGTTTGAGAGATATAATTAATTAGATGGTGGCAAACAATGGGTAGGGATGATTTTCCTGGGAGGATTTGATAGGGACGTAATCCGACTTTACCACCTTCTCTGCTGCAATGCAGCCCCCCTGGACAAGCCAACTTGACCCGGGGGAGTTTGTGCCATAACTTGCCCAAGATTTTACTGACCTAGCGTAGTCAACAATCCATATGTCCACAGGCGAGCGTGGGAGGGGACCGGCGGGGGGCTCTGGCTGTCTGAGGCCCCAAGGGCCGAGTTCCAGAGCCTCCCGCCGGTCCCCTCCCGCGATCAGCCACTAGTACTACGTAAAAAAATAAATCCAATAATCACCCAAACCAGAGCAATAAAATGACATCAAGAAAAACACACCCACCAGTAATCTTCACGGATGACGGATGGCTATTCAGTTCTACACCGCCCGTTACCGCTGAGGATTTGCGCCAGAAAGTAGTGGGCAGCTACGCCGGTACAGGCGGTGCACTGTGGTGGAGTACCGGAGACCATGAAGTCTACCATTTTGAAACAGAAGTGGGAGAACGCTTTGGAGAAGATACTGAGAGATTGGACACATCGCTGTATTCGTTTGTACACTCGGCCGATCCCGGTACCTATGAGAGAATAGCCACCAACCTGCAAAGCCTCATCGAGGCTGGGGGGCCGCTCAAACTTGCGGCGCAGATGTGTCGCGAAGCGGGCTTGCAGTTTTTTCCGCGGGTGCGCATGAACAGCCACTATGTCATTGAGCCGGAGCATCCCGGCTACGGGCGTTTTCGGCGCCAGCATCCCGAGTGGCTCATTGGCAAACCGGGGGAGAGTTTGCCGGAAAGTTCGATAGAGTGGGCTATCCGCACCGGGCTCAATTATGCTTTTGAGCCGGTGCGGGATCAAAAGCGGCGGATTATTTTTGAGGTCTTTGAGTCTTTTGATGTTGATGGGGTGGAGATGGATTTTATGCGCCATCCAGGATATTTCCGCATCGAGCAGGCCTATGCCAATCGCTATTTGATGACCGATCTCGTACGGTCTGTCAAAGAGCGCATGCGCCAGGTGGGGGCGGAGCGCGGTAGGGAATTGTCGCTGGCAGTGCGGGTGCCGCCGACGCTGGCCGATTCGTTGCGGGTGGGGCTCGATGTCGAAAGGTGGATTGAGGAAGGGCTGGTGGATATTGTGGTGGTGGGCGGTGGTTTTATCTCTTTTGAGACGCCGGTGTGGGAATTTGTCAAAGCAGCACAGGGAACGGATTGTTTGGTGTATGGATGCATCGAGGCGACGCGTTATTGTGATGCGTTAAATATGCGGGCGTTGGCTAGCCGTTGGTTGCGCGATGGGGCGGCGGGGATTTACCTGTACAATTTCTATACTATGTCGCCGCAGTGGAACCAGAGCACCTGTGCCGAAATTTCGGATCTGGAGGCGATGAAATGCCTCGATAAGCGCTATGAGACGGATCAGGCTGGGCCGATCAGTCCGACCGAGGGACACAGTGGGGGATTTCGTTATGCCAGTCCCGAAACGCAGATGCCGGTGGTGTTGCAGCCTGGCTATGCGGGCCAGGGGCCTGTAATTTGTCTAGATGTCGCCGACGAGGTCGAGGATGCGCAGGCTGAAGGAGTGCTCGGAGCTTGTACTCTGACGTTGCGGCTACAGGGATTGACGGCGGCGGATGAGCTTGAGGTGCAGTTCAATGGAGAGGCGATGCTGTGGAGTGCGGCTCGGGTGTCATTTGAGGGCTGGCAGCGCAAGCAGATCGAGTCGCTGTGGTGGGTGAGCTATCCGGCTCGACTCATCGATATAGATGTGGAGGGCGTCAGTGTAGAGTTCGATATCGGCTGTCCACCGTTCAGGGCGGGTATCAATGAAGTAGAGGTCCATCTGATGGGGGGCGGTGAAAGGAGCGAGGCGGTTGTGCTGGAGAAGGTAGAAATTTTGGTGACGTACAATCAATAACAATGAAAAGGAGGTTTATCCGTGTTAGTTGACACTCATACCAATCTGATGTGGTATCCCGACCATCTGTCGGAGGAATTTGTCGAATATGCTTATGCCGCCAAGAAAGCCAAGATGCGGCTGTCGCCGGATGTGTATTACGCCGGTGATGAGGTCAAGTATAAGAATGCGTTTGATTCGCGACCCGAGCAATTACTGGAGGCGACCAAAGAGTGCGATAAGGTGATTGTCTTTGGCATCCGGGCACCTTTTTGTGGGATTGATATACCGCAGGAGTTGGTGGCGGATTTTGTCAAAGAGCACGCCGACCGTTTTATTGGCTGGGGGTCGGTCGATCCCAACGATGCGGATTGTGTGGAGCAATTGGTCTATTGCGTTGAGAAATTGGGGCTGAAGGGACTGAAGGTAGCGCCGATTTATCAGAATTTCGATCCGCAGGATCCCAAACATCTGCCATTATTCAAAAAGGCGGAGGCGCTGGGCATTCCTACGATCTGGCACCAGGGGACGTCGTTTGTGCGCAGCGGGCCTTTGAAATATGCCAATCCGGTTCAATTAGAGGATATTGCGGTAGCCTGCCCGGACTTGCGTATGATCATCGCGCACATGGGGCACCCTTGGGAGGACGAGTGCGTGGTGCTGATTCGCAAGCACCCCAATTTATACGCCAATGTTTCGGCGTTACACTACCGGCCGCGGCGGCATTACAATGCGTTTATGTCGGCGCTGGAGTATGGGGTGGAGCACAAGCTGATCTGCGGCTCGGATTTTCCGTCGGCGACGCCGGAGCAGGTGATTGCGGGGCAGTGGAAGGTCAACGATGTGGTGGAGGGGAGTAACTTTCCGAAATTCCCGGAAGAGGCGATCCACAATATTATTTATGAAAATTGGAAACAGGTGATCGAGGTTTAGGTGAACGCCCCTATTGATCAAATGGCCAGATAGCGCTGTTTTGCCTTTCCATGCTATTTGCTAATATTCGCGCAGACTGCCATCCGGGTTGATGAGTGGTGGGCGGTTGTAGGGCACCGTTGGGTACTTTGCGAAGGCTTCTTCGTTTAGGTCAATGCCGATTCCTGGTCGATCAGGCACCAGTAGGTAGCCGCCATCGCGGGTCAGTGGCTCGTCCACCAGATCTGCTTTCACACCGGTTGCATCGTCTGACGGATACTCCTGCAGCGAAATGTTGTGCGTCGCTGCATCAAGTTGGACGCAAGCCGCGGTGAGTACGGCAGAAAGCGGGTTGTGGGGCACTACGCCTACGTAGTTGGCTTCCGCTATTGCAGCGATTTTTTTGATATTGGTGATACCACCCGCAAGCGATAGGTCGGGCCGTACATAGGCTGCCCCGCGGTGATTTAGCAAGTCTAGGAATTGGTATATAGTATACAGCCGCTCGCCCATGGCCAGCGGCATGGGCACGTTGGCGGCAACGTATTCCCATTGCTCCATGTTTTCTGGTTCGATCGGATCTTCGAAGAAGTAGAGGTTGAATTCCTCCAACGATCGCCCCACTGCAATGGCCTCAGCCGGGGTCAATCTATTAACCACGTCTATCATCACGTCAACGTCGGGGCCAACAGCGTCGCGCACGGCCCCGACGCGTTCTACTGCATTGTGCTGCATTGCGGTGAAACTCATGTTCTCCAAGCCAAGACCCTCTTCAAAGTCGGACTCTCCGAAGTCTCCAAACGGGTACAGACGAACGGCCGTGAACCCTTGCGCAATCTGCGCTTTTGCCTGTTGGGCTAGCGCGGCGGGACTCGAACCACCAAGATGGGTGTAGAGCCGCACCTTTTCTCTGGTCGGGCCGCCGAGGAGTTCATAAACCGGCTTGCCGTACGCCTTGCCCTTGATGTCCCATAGAGCGATGTCGATAGCACCGATGGCTGCCATGATATCTGCACCGCCTCTGAACAGCGATCTGCGAAACATGTGCTGCCAATGACGCTCAATGTGCAGTGGATCTTTGCCGACGAGGTATTCAGCGCAGAAATGGACACCGGCTATAGGTAGAAAAGGTGTGCCGCCCGTGCCAGACGCTGGATGTAGCTCTCCAACGCCATGAATGTCCTCATCGGTCTGTATTTTGATATAGTTGAATCGATCCGCTGACAGGATATTTACTGCGGTGACTTTCATATGGGGCCTATCTCAACTTTTGGCCAGTCATTTTTGTCTTTCTTTTTACAGAGCAGCATGCCAATACTGGGCTGATCGCCTTCCTGACGTAGTTGGGCATCCACTGTTTTGAGGTAGAAGTTTAGCTTGCCGGCATGCTCAGGCTCAAATTCAACCGTCTTGAGTTCCACGACTATATAACAATGCAGACGCGTGTGATAGAAGAGTAGGTCGAGAAAAAAATCGCGTTCACCAATATGAAGAGGAACCTGTTTGCCCAGGTAGGCAAACCCGGCGCCGAGTTCCAGTAGAAACTGCGTAATGTGCACAATAAGACCCTGTTCCAGTTCTCGCTCGTTATGATCTTTGGTTAAGGTCAGAAAATCGAAGACATAAGGGTCTTTCAGGGTTTGGTGCGCCAAATCCGATTGAGGTGCAGGAAGCGCTTGTGAGAAATTAGATATCGCTTTGCCCTCACGCTGCCAGAGACCACTTTCGATCTGGTGGGTCAGTACGCTACGGCTCCAGCCGTGGATCACGGTATTCTGTACATAATAGATAGCTTCATCAAGGTTTTTGCATTTGGCGATAATCGCCAGATTATGCCCCCAGGGTATCTGGGTGATTTGCGAAACAGGCTGTTTCGTCAATTGGCCAACAGGCTGTTGGCCAATTGAGCCAACGTCAGAATAAAATAGATACCATTGACGTATGTATTTGATATTGCTGAGAGAAAAGCCTTTCATCTGTGGGAATTCAACCCTCAAATCTTTGCTCAACTGCTGGAGAAACCCATCGCCCCATGCAGCGTTTTCTTGCCTCTCGACAATGTCAGCGCCCAATTCCCAATAGAACTTCAACAATTCCTGATTAACAGCTACAGCTGCCTTGAGTTGAACCTGGCGTACCCGGACTTTCAGTGCTCTTAGCCAGTCTTTGTATTCTTGCGACTGCAGGTTCAGCTCATTCCCCATAACCCAAGACCTCCAGATTCTTCTTGATCATGGCCTCAAGCTGATCGGCTTTGGCAAATTGCGCATAGAGATCTTTGTGCTGATCGCTATGAAAACTGTCGGCCTGATGCTGATAAAGATTGGCGTCGATACCCCGGATAGCGAGGTTCATTTTCACCTATGAGCTTCGGAGTGTGAACCGATTGAGGCACTTGTGTGTACAGTAATTCACATGCTGAAGTAAAGCAAGCGTATAGGGCACCGCCTGTAAATCTCCTAGATCGAGGACGTTTTCCGCCAATTATTTTGCTGGCCAATCCCACTGGTTTGGGCGATTATATTGTATTGCTGTGCACTGTAACAAAGCCTATTTTCGCGCTCGGTCGAATTTATTTGTCGCCGAGTTTATTTAGCTAATAAAAAGGGAAAAAGTAATGACAGCTCACGATATTCCTGCCAATACTTGGACCCTTTTAGGCCGCGACGCCGACGGTGCGAGACGTCACAGTGCATTGCGTTATGTCGAAGACGGCGATTATTTCCTGCTCTGGGGTTACTTATCCTACAATGTTTTTATCTATGGCGGTCCGCATGTGCCGCGCACCGATAATCCCGAATACGACATCGTGGTTTTTGATCCACAAGTGGGCGCGTGGCGCAATCAATTCCCTTTGGAGAAAGAAGAGGAATGGAGCCGCCAATTGCCGCCCATGTACCTATGCCAGTCCTATCACGGTATTACCACTGGCAGTTACCGGCCGCAATTAAAAGAGCGCGAGGGCATATTGCGGCCCGATCTGAACATTGTCTTCGATCAAGTCGCCTACGATAGCCGTCGCAGTCGCCTGGTCTATTTTAGCGGTGGGCGGACCTTGGCCTACGACGTGCGGGCACGGCAATGGTCCGATATCGCCCGGGGGCAGGGGCCGCCACCGGTGCTGGGCGGATCGCTGTGTTACGATGTCGTCAACGACGAAATGGTGCTTGCCGGTGGTGGCCATGTGGCTGAGACCGGTGCCGATGGGCGACCGGTGGGTTATGCGGGGACGTGGATCTATAGTTGCGGCACAGGTGAATGGCGCCGGCTCGATGCTGCTGTGGAACCGTCGCCACGTATGGCCACCCGCCTGATCAGCGATGTGCAGAACCAGACACTAGTGCTCTTTGGTGGGGACGCGCAGACCGACTATCTGGCCGATACCTGGATTTACGATCTGGGTACCCGGAGCTGGCGTTTATCTGCCGCGCCCAGCGGACCACCGCCGCGGGCCGGTCATTTTACGGTCTACGACCAACAGAGCGGCTGGGTCATTATCGGCGGGGGATACAGTCGCCAAAACCTGAGCGATATGTGGGCCTATAGCGTTGCCGAGGATTGCTGGCGTCGATTACAAGGCGAGGTGCCGGTTGGCTGGTACATCACGGCAGATATGCGACCGCGTGATAGTCTTATTGTACTGATGACTGCGACAGAGTCGGAGGAGACGGGGCGGCACAGTGACCAGCTTTTCTTAAAACGAACGACCTATGGCTTCAGGGTGGAAACAGAGGGATTGGTCGATGAAGGGGTTGTAGCAGTGCCGCAGCAGAGCATGGCCAAACGGTCGGAGTCGGAGCAGGTGGTCGGCACGGCAGCGGATCCGCTGCGGCGGGCGGCACAGGCACAGCGCTTGGACGCTATGCCGCACAACGAGTGGGTGCTGCTGGCCGATCCGGGGCGGGCGGCGCCGCTGCGGACCTGGGGCTCCTGTGATTTTGATACGGATCGGGGCCAGATTGTCTACTGGGGTGGCGGCCATTGCGGCTACGGCGGCAATGACTACGATTTCTATGACTTCGGGGAGCACACCTGGATTTCCAGTTCGGTGCAACCCGACTATCCGGCGCGCGCCTGGAACCGGGGTATCAACCTGGCCGGTGTGACCTTTGCGGGCGCGCCGTGGGTGCGCCACGGCCGCAAGGTCTATGCCTACGATGCGGTCAGCGGCAAGATCGTCAATACTAAGCTGGTCTATTTGACGGCCGGATACGATCCCGATGCGTTGCGCGCCGGTGCTCCGATTGCTCCCGACTTCGGTACTGGCGAGGACTTTCATATGTCCGGTTACACCAAGTGGGTGACGTGGACCTACGACCCGGAGACGGAAGAATGGGATCTACTTTGCGGCGGTCTGCCCGGTCTTGACCTGACGGTATCGACGCCCCATGGGGTGATGGCCATCGACCACAATTGGGGTGCGGTGAATTCGACAGAGCGGCCGGATAGGGTCGAATACGCAGGGCAACAGGTGGTAGAGAATGCGGTCTATCTATTGGACGTGGCCCAGCGTCGTTGGCGCAAGCTCTCCGGGGTGGGGCCTTGGCCGCAGAATCTCTACGAGATGACGGCACTGGTCTACGATGAGCGCCGGAATAGTTTGATATTACACGGCGGCGGCGCGGCGCGGGATGAATTATGGACCTTCGATCTGGATGCGGGAAGGTGGACGCAGATCGAGCCAGAGTTAAGGACGCCAGATGGCAGACCGCCGGCCTGCCGCCGTGAGGCTATCTATCTTGCCGATGAAGATGTTTTGCTCACCTGCTCCTGCCCAGCCGGGGATGAAGACGATGTCGGCGTTTACCTCTATGACGTGGGGGAGAATGTTTGGTCGAGGTTGTCGGTCGCGGCGCCGCCGGAAAGAGAGATGTGGGAGATTGCCGGTCAGAATCGGGCGATGACTTACGACCCCGAACGCGGCCTGATATTGATGGTGCTTGGAGAGGAGAGTCGCAGCGATAGGGGGCGTGTGATGGTTTATGCCCTCAGATATCGACACAGCAATGCGGCTGAATGAAGAAAGTAGATCCGCTTTCAGCGCGTGATAGGTCCATTATAGTTGACGGGAAATGGACTCTGCAATAGTGTTAATTGGTTATCTGTAGCGACTAACAGTAGTTTGTTGTTATCGGCAATAAAGGTAAATGGGTTGTCCTTTTTCAAGTCTATC
>Ga0114996_10005852_pt1 | contig 14335 bp, 14 predicted proteins | sample ArcticOcean_MG_C_4_FD_87039 | JGI IMG/M metagenome (GOLD analysis project Ga0114996, IMG submission 87039) | Marine microbial communities from western Arctic Ocean - ArcticOcean_MG_CB4_134 | ecosystem: Environmental > Aquatic > Marine > Oceanic | place: Arctic Ocean: Canada Basin | collected...
CAAATATTGCAATCTAAATATAGAATTAAATAATACTACAAACTGCTGATATAAAATTTCTGATTATTTAGAAGTGGTGCATGGGAATATCTAAAGAATCCAATACTACTTTCTAAGTTGTTGAAGAAAATTTACATAGAATCTAAAGCTACTTATAATGTGATCAAATCCCCTCGAACAATTTTTCAATAAACACCAAATGACATACTTACAAACTTTAATACTTCGATTCATTTACTTTCAAAAAATTTATTTATTCTTTTTTGGGATATTAAATATCTTACTCCCAAATCATGGAGCTAAGAAATGCTTGTGTTTCAGGATGCTGTGGGTTGTTTAAAACTTCTTGTGGAATACCCTCTTCAACTACAACCCCTTGATCCATGAAGAGAAGTCGATCTCCAACTTTTCTGGCAAACCCGATTTCATGTGTAACAACTATCATGGTCATGCCTTCCTCTGCCAAGCGTCTCATTTCTTCCAAGATACCAGCAACAAGTTCAGCATCAAGTGCAGACGTTGCTTCATCAAACATTATGAGAGCGGGTTCAAGCGCTAATGCCCTGGCTAGGGCCACTCGCTGCTGTTGTCCCCCTGATAAGGTACCTGGATAAGCATTTAATTTGTCACTAAGACCCATTTTTTCTAACTGCTTCTCTGCCCGTTCCGTAGCCTCCTTAGGAGGAACTCCAAGTGCTTTATCTAAACCCAACAATACATTTTCCAACGCAGTCATGTGGGGCCACAGATTGAATTGCTGAAATACCATGCCAATTTGAGTTCGCAACTTTTGAAGGGATGAATCTTCTATTTTTAGATTTGCAAAGTCTAATTCATAATTGAACTCTTTTTCTTTATCACTGAATTCCATATAACCACGCTCAGGTAGCTCAATCATATTTATACAGCGGAGGAGTGTACTCTTACCAGATCCACTTCGTCCAATGATAACGACGACTTCTCCTCTTTCTACGACAAGGTCAACGCCCTTTAAAACCTCAAGGTCTTTAAAAGACTTATGTAAATTTTGAATTTGAAGTAATTTTTCAGGCATACCATCCAATCAATTATAATTGATGAGTTAGTTCGGTTTTATTTGGTAACAAGTCGATCAAACTTCTCCTTGTGTGCGACTTCCACTTCATTCATGATTCGATCAAACTTACCGGTAGCTTTGTTAAATGACATCCAACTGTTCAGCCAGTTTAAAAAAAGCTGGTCACCAGGTTTGATGCATGGATGAACACAATCTTTATAGGGTGTAATTGGCTGGCCATCATCTTTAGTCAAGATGTTACATTCCTTATGAAGTGATAAAAAGCCTGGTACTTTAGTATCGTGAAGACAGGCATCTGCTTGACCTTTAAGAACGGCATCAAAGGTTTCCTGTGCATTTGTCAAAATTTTAACTTGGGCAAGAGGATAACGTTCTCGAACGTGAACCTCTTGAGAAGATCCCATAGCAACAGAAATGATCCTGTGAGGCTGATTGAGATCAGCTTCTTTTTTTAGATCATTACTGCTGAGTATGACAATCCTGCCTTCTTCACAGAGTATACTTTCAATTGTAAATTCTACATTAAAAGCTCTTTCTGGTGTATTTGTGTGCTTAATACTTATATCTACCTGATCATTAAGTAACGCATCAATATGATTTTCCCAAACCATATTCACAAACTCGGTCTTAACCCCCAGATCATCAGCTAGCAGTTCACCAACCAAGCCAACTAATCCTGCTGGTTCACCGCTGTCTGGGTCAAGATATTGGGCTGATGTTTCACCCCAATATGCAGAGATGCGAACAAACCCTCTTTCACGAATTTCAGTTAATAACGATTTTTCCATTTCATATTTTTTACTTGAACTACTTATCCCAATAGGGATTCATACATCTCAAATCTGAAGATGCTATCAACATTGTAAGCACTAGTATTGGGGCCTGTAATCTCTTGTCAACAGACCCCATCTAAATGTGATTTATAAAATTAAAATTATGAGAACTGATATTTCACTGACTCATCAGGGACCCCATCCATTTGTTATATAAGGCTTTTAGCACACCTTGTTCACGGTTCCATTGGGTCCAATTCTGAAGCCAATTATAGAAGCGCGGATCGCCTTGCCGGATAGCGAAACTACCAGGCTCTCGTTGTGCAACTACAATTTTACCTTTTTCATCTCGTAGCACTTTTGTATCAGGGTACTCTTTACTAAACTTGACCGACTGGTAAGCGTCCTGGAAAGTGACATCAGATCTTTGAGAGGCCACTTCCAAACGAGCTTCCATGGAGCCCTCAGTGGCTCTGATTACAGCATTTGGGAAACTATTCATAGCAAAAAAATGTTGGGTTGAGCCTTCCATTACTGAGATCTTTACCCCAGGTTTTGAAACATCATCTAAGGACTGAACTGGGCTGTCCTTATGAACGAGCACACTTACGTCATAGTAAGCAGTGGTAGCAGGAAAATCAATTGACAGAGCGCGAACTGGAGTTGCAGAAGGAGCGGCAATAATCATATCAGCCTTGCCCGATAAGAGTGTCGGGATAATGGCTTTCCAGTCGGTATCAATGAATACCGCCTTGACTCCTAAATCCTTAGCTATCATACGCCCACAATCAGCGAAGTAGCCTTCTGCTTCCCCAGTTTGTGCATTTGGTCTCTGTAAAGGAGAGGCACTCTTAAGAAAGATTGCCATACGGATTTCTCCTCTTTTTTGTATTTCTTCCAAGATGTTTTCAGCAAATACAGATCCAGATAAAACCATTGCCAAAGATAGGGTAAGTACTTTTGATATTAATTTATACATAATTTATCCTATGTTATGAATTAATTGAAAGTATGCTTCTAAAAAGCATGCTAATTGTCATTCCGGTGAATCCAGGATGAACTAAAAAGACCTTTTCTTTAACTTATTATATTTCATTTCGCCAATGAGAGAAGTCAAGCTAAGTTGGTAAAAATTTGATCATAATTCCTCCTATGTTTGAATTAATAAATGCATACTTATAATCAGCATGCTAATTAACATCCCAGTGAATCCAGGATGAATTGAAACAACCCCCCTTCTCTAAATAATTCTAAACAGCTAAAAAGATTTTACTTAAACTTAAGTTTATTACGAATAGCTAAATTTCCTTTCCAAGAATAGATTGAAACGTGAGATGATAATAACCATTATTACGAAAATGACAGCCACAGCGCTATATAACTCAAAGGGGCGGAAGCTGAGGGTAGTGGCGTACTGCGCTTTTCTTACCAACTCATCCACTCCAATTATTCCTAAAATAGTTGTACTTTTAAAAACGATAACGAACTCGTTCCCTATAGGAGGTAGAATAGTCCGTATAGCTTGTGGCAAGATGATATAGCGCATCACTTGGAATCTGCTCAGTCCAACAGAGAGGCCTGCCTCCGTATGGCCTTTGGGAACTGATTCAATTCCTGCTCGGTATGTCTCCGCCATAAAAGCGGAATGTGTCATAGATAAGCAGATTACAGCCGTTGCGAATGCCGGCACATTGATCCCAGTTAACATTGCTGCACCATAAAACATCCAAATTAAGTACACAAAAAGTGGTATGGCTCGGAAAATTTGTATATAAATATCTGAAAAGATAACCAAAATTTTTATTCCGGACTTACCCATCAAGGCAATTACCAACCCTAAGGTAAGCGCAATAGCCATGCCTATTAATGCCATCTGAATGGTTATCAAAACACCATCTATAAGAAAGGATTGGTACCTTAGTAACACATGCCATTTGAATTCAAAATCCATTTTTTATCTCCGATTTAATAAAAATACTGGTTTTTTATAGAGCAAGCCCCCCCCCGTCTACAACAAGTGCCGTTCCTGTTACATAAGCAGACGCGTCTGAAGCAAGATATAATGCCGCTTGAGCCACATCTTGGGGTGAACATAGTCTGCCTATAGGCACCTTCTGAATAATTTGTTCATTTCGTCTTTCAAGAGCACCAACAGATTGATCGAGAAACTCAGAACGATCAATAGTTGGCCTGTCTATACCACCTGGACAGATTGAGTTCACACGAATGTTGTACTTACCATAATCTATTGCCAATTGACGAGTCAGCGAAACTACACCTCCTTTGGAGGCACAGTATGCCGCTTCACCTTTCGTCGCACCTAAACCAGCACGAGATGCTGTACTAATTATAACACCGGAATTCTGAGCCATCATTATGGGTAAGGCATGATGTACTCCTAGGAAGACACCTTTAAGATTGATGTTTATTATTCTTTCCCAGTCAGAGATCTCAGTATCAACTACAGTCGTCGCATACGGGAGATCAATTCCAGCATTATTAAATAAAATATCTAGACCACCAAAATGGTCAACGGCACTTTTTACCATCCTCTTTGTATCCTCCCAGGAAGATACATCTATTTTTACAAACAAAGCATTTTTACCAATTCGTTCTGCAGTTTCTTGCCCTGCATCATCGTTAATTTCAGCGACGATAACCCGGGCTCCTTCATTTGCAAACAAAATCGCGCTTTCTTGTCCAATACTTGAACCAGCTCCGGTAACTATGGCAACTTTATCCTTAAGTCTCATTTAATTTTCTTTCTCTCTTTTATATATTATGACAGCTAATCAAGCATGCAATAGCTATCACCATGCCGTCAATCCACCGTCAACTGGTAGAGCAACGCCAGTAACAAAGGATGAACTATCAGATGCTAACCACAAGACCGCCTCGGCAACTTCCTCTGGCTTTCCAAAGCGATTAATAGGATGTCTCTCCATCAGACTCCGTCGCACAGCCTCAGGATCTTCACGTGAAGCAAAAAACCTTTGGTGTGTTGGAGTTGATATATCGCTGGGACATACACAGTTAATGCGAATACCTTGTACTGAATAATCAACTGCCATCTGCTTGGTGAGTAAAACCAGAGCTCCTTTTGCCGCACAGTATGCAGACTGTTTAGGGGATGCTACCAAGCCTAAGACCGAAGCGGTATTTATTATGTTTCCTCCATCATTTTTAAGCATCAGGGGTATGATTGTTCGACAGCATAAGAACACGCTTTTAAGACATCCGTTAATAATCCGATCCCAATTTTCCTCAGTAGTATCATGTGCTGACTTGGAACCTCCAACCCCTACATTGTTGTGAAGAATATTAATTTGACCATAGTTACTTTGTACAGTGTCTACCATTCTCTCAACGTGGTCACTATTGGTTACGTCAGTCTCAATAAATATGCCTTCCGCACCTCGCTCCTTTATAGTTGCCAAAGTTTCCTGACCAGCATCTGGAACTATGTCAACAACTACCATTTTTGCCCCTTCTTGTGACATTCGTAAAGCTGTGGCCTTTCCAATGCCTGACCCGGCTCCGGTAACTATTGCCACTCTCCCTTCTAGTAACCCCATTTACACCTCTTGATTTTCGTCAATTTTTAATAAGCGAGCAGCATTTTTATAAACTAGTTTGTCTACTACATTCTCATTAAATGGGTATTCTAAAAATCTCTTTATATCATCTAGTGGACGAAAAGGGAAAGCGCTAGCGTAGATGATTTTATCCTGTAAAATTGAATTGGCCGCCTCAAATATTGGCTCTCCCCCGGGCAAAAATTGGTAAATTGATGCTTCAAGGTAGACATTTTTGTGCCTGAAGGCAAGAGCAATAAACTCAGTAACCTGTGGCCAAACCCCGTGCGAACAAATAATCTTTAATTCAGGTAAATCTTCAGCCAAGTTATCAACAGCAGCAGGTCCCCCCCATTTACCTACTAGCGGACCCATGGTAAATATCACTGGGACATCTAATTCAATACACTTGTAATAGAGGGGGTAAAGTATTCGGTCATCCGGATAAATATTAATGTGATGAGGATCCAACGATATCCCCTTCATACCCAATTGAGAAATACATCTTTCTATCTCTCTGGTAGCTTTTAGACCCTGAGTTGGGTCAATCCCTGCAAAACCAAACAATCGATTTGGGTATGCTTCCATACATTCAAATACATAATCATTACTCAGAGTTACACGTGGAGAGTTGCGCCCTGTAAAAACTGCTTGTTCTACCCCCGCCTTCTCTAGAGAGGTCATGAAGTTGTCTAATGTGTCAGGTTCCGGTTTTGGGCAATTAAAATATGTGTCCCAATCATAAGTACCTGAATAAAGATTCATATACTGTTCTGTATTGGGGCGTGCTCTAAAATCTATAATTTTCATAGTTCTCCTTACAAGAGATTAAATGATTATCTTAAATATTTTTAAACTTTTAATATCAAAAAACTTTAAAATAGTTCAATAAATTTATTTTAGTCCTCGCGATCTCCTAAAATCCATTGAGCATTCTTGTATAAGGCCTTTTCAAGAACATCAGGCCGAAAAGGCAACTTTTTGAACTCTTCTACTGTTTGCTTAAGTGGTCGCTCCGGATAACTGCTGGAAAAAAGAAATCGATCAGCCATATAGAAATTGGCAGCTTCCACATATTGACTTGCACCAGGCATCCCAGGAATGTATACGTAAAAGTCTGGGGCCAACCAAACATTTCTATACATGAAGGCTACACCAAGAAATTCCATTACATAGGGCCAACCTGCGTGCGGCACAACTATAAGTAAATCTGGAAAACTTGCTGCAATATGCTGAAGTCTTACAGGCTCTACATAGCTTAGATCTGGCCCAAGAAATATGCTCAAAGACAATGACAAAATTGCTCCAAGGGATTGGCATTTTTCGTAAATGGGATAAAAACGTTCATCGTCTATATAAACTGGGGGATCACTCCAACCACCATCCACAGCGATTCCCTTGAAACCCATCTCGCCGATTACTCGCTCAACTTCATCAATTGCCTTTGGAACGTCGTTAAGACAGACCCCCCCAAATAAATGGAATCTATCTGGATATCTATGGCCCAATTCAGCGATATCATCGTTAAGTACAAATCCATATTTAGAGCCAGCCTGTCTCCCCATGATTACAGCCTGATCAATACCCGCATCATCCATTTCGGATATTAGAAGTTCAATTGATTTTTGCTCCGCAGAAGGGACAGGACCACAATCCCAAGTAAAGGGAGACTTTTGGCGTGAGTTTTTTAATGGTTTACTTTGTCCATACATAGACAGAGAAAGAAAACTCTTAAACGGTGGACGAATACGAAAATCTATAATCATAACAATACCTAAACAGGTCAGATGAAGTTGTTAAAAAAAATTAAATCTAAAAGATATAAAATATATTATATATAAAGTAATAAAGTGTGACACACTCTATCAATAAATTTCTACTCTTGTCAAGAAAATAATATAATATGTTCGTTAGGGGACTAAAAATTTTCTAACTGAGAAATACTTCCACTAAGTTTTACAAAATAAAAGAATTACCCTTCACTTCTCTTAATCTTAAAGAAAGAAAATAGTTCCTAAGACCAAACTTAAGGGATTTTTAGGGGGTACAAATGAGGTTACAAATTACAACTATTAGAGTTTTTTTAATGATACCAGCACAAGTGGCTGAAGCGACTTCAAACTGGAAATTATTCCAATCCGTTTCTAATTATCACATAATTAAGTATTAAACCATTGCAAAAACTGGCATATTTTAAATTAAAGGACCAATGGTGTTACAAGTTATTCTCTCAGATACCAGGCCATTAGTTGATATTTTATTGGCATGGAATATCAAATGTTTTTTGTTTGTGGTAAAATACTTTTGCAGTAGAACCATTTTTTAGATACAAAGTTGCAAGAAACCATACCTCCAAAAAACTTATATTTTCTAGAAAAGCGAGATCAGGATGTCAATTTTGAAAAGTGAAGTAGTGAAGTAGTGAAGCCTGCCGATGTTTAACTGGTCTTGAGTTGCTCCACATTTTTTTTGAAGTGGAGTATAGTGGAGCAATAAGTTGAATCATCAATAAAAAAACTATAATATGACCTAACTCATATTATAATACTCGCTGGAGTCCATTTTTAAGCCAACATAGAAAGACTATAAAGTTAGTAAGCCAAAAATTATTGGAATAAACACAGGTGCCCCACATTCTCTCCGGCAAAACTAGATTCTACTAATTTACACAACATAAATTTGTAGCCTGCCATCACAGTATTTAACTAGCTAAATACCTATCATAGTCCAACAGCTTCCTATAAGATTCTATTGATCCTAGAATACATTTGGGGGTATAATTTTGGATATAATTATATACACCGGCTTGAATGAGATACAGGAGATGGATGAACTTGAGGAGTGAGGTGGTAGGGTGGTCTATCTTAATAAGTTTGAAAAAACCAGTTTTTATATGTACGAGACTGGGTTCCTCATAGTGCTTAACTATTTTTTATTAAGGGTAATATAGAGATATATAAGTGGCTCTAGAGCAAGTCCGAAAAATTTATCCTACTTTTTAGCTCTATATGCAGATATATTAATCTTCATTTCAAAAGGAGTTCTTTTTCTATGAAGTTAGACGTGATTTTATCATTCTATCGTCAACCCAACTATTGATATGCTTATCCAATTCATCTAATGCCAAATTTAGATTTTTTGCTTCAATATGTTTGTGAATTGATATATGGCCGTTAATTGAGTCGATTGATTTATAATTGTCAACTATAACCGCACCTGTATGAGTCCTGATAGTTTCAATTATACCATTAATGTTTTCATAATTTTTTATTAAATAACGATTTGAAGATAAGATAAAAAAATATTTATGAAATTTAGTATCTGTTAAATTATATTTTACAAAATCATTTTTTTTAAGACACTCTTTAAACTCTTTTATAAAATCTTTTAATCCTCTAACTAACTCTAATCTGTTATTTTTATAAGCAGATTTCAAGGCTTGAGATTCAAGTGCTAATCTAAATTCACAAAATTCAGACAGCTCTTTTTCATCCATTTTAAAAACTCTGAATCCTTTGTGAACCTCCGACACAACTATTCCTTCTGCCTTCAATTGAGCTAATGCCTCTCTAATAGGAGTCTTGCTAAGACCTAAAGATTTTCGGAGATAGGATTCAGTTAGTTGCTGTCCTAATGATAATTCCCCGTTAATTATTAAACTTCTAATAACATTCATTGTCGCTTCTACCATAGAAAGCGGACGTTTAAATTCTTTAATCATAGCTATTTCTCCCTAAAGAATAAAATATATTCTGGCAAACATAATATATTTTGATTACGTTATAGGTTCTTTAATTATTATATTTCTATTAATTTTTTAGTTTATTTTATCAATTTAACACTGTTTCTAAATTATATTTGATTTAAATTTGTAATAATTGTCTTTAACTATTTTTTTCGAAAGTTTAGTGATTCCAACATCTAACTTTTCGATCCCCTTTGTAGTTTTTCAGCAAGGGAATATTTATTTCGCATTCTGCTATACGTTTACTGCATCGTGGGTGGAATGAGCATCCTTTTGGCATAAAGAAAGGGTTTGGTACTGTCCCTTCAATAGTATTCAATCTTGCTCTATTCTCTGATATTTTAGGTATGGATTCTATTAAGCCTATAGTATATGGATGTTTAGGGTCCTTCAAAAGTGAAGTAACACTACCTTCTTCCACTATTCGCCCGCAATACATAACGATTATTCGATCACATACTTGGCTCATTAATGCTAAGTTATGAGAAATCATTATTATACCAGCACCTATCTTTTGCTTTAGCTGTTTCATTAAAGAGATAATCTGAGATTCTATAGTAACATCAAGGGAGGTTGTAGGTTCATCTGCTATTAATAACTTTGGACTACAAGCTAAAGCCATTGCTATCATGACTCTTTGTCGCATACCGCCAGATAATTGATGAGGAAACGATTTGGCAATTTGATCTGGATTTCTTATACCAACCTTAGACAGTAGTTCTATAGATTCTGCAATAGCTTCTTTCTTTTTCATTAACCCATGAAGTACTAGAGGTTCCATAATTTGGTTACCACATGTATGGATAGGATTTAAACTGGTCATCGGTTCCTGAAAAATCATTGCGATTTCATTGCCTCGAATAGCTTGCATTTCTTTTTGACTAAGTTTAAGTAAATTTTTGTTTCCAAAAAGAATATTCCCATTTTTAATTTCACCAGGAGGATTAGGTATTAATCCCATTATTGATAACGACACTACGCTTTTACCACAACCACTTTCTCCAACAATGCCCAGCGTTTCTCCAGGTGCCATTTTAAAACTAACATCAGAAACAGCCTTCAATTGTCCCCCAGTTGTCTTAAAAATGACTTCCAAATTTTCTACTTCAATTAGGTTTTTGCTAAACATTGAATTTTAAAATATTTTTATTTAAATTATTTTGTTTATTTTATTTAAGAATTTAATTCTCATAAAAAGTTATTCTTGGAAAAGAATATAGAGAATTATGATAAATTTTATTATAAAAACGTTTTTCTCATTCTAGGATCAAGATAGTCTCTTAGACCGTCACCTATAAAATTTGCAGCAATTGAGACACTGAAGATAGCTAAACCTGGAAATGATCCAATCCACCAATAGCTAAAATTTTCCATTCCATTTGCTACCATAGCGCCCCATTCTGGATTTGGCGGTGGTGCTCCTAGTCCCAGGAAACTTAAACCAGAAAAAATTAAAATTGCGTTTCCAAACTCTAAAGTACTCATGACGATAACAGGACCTAAACTGTTAGGTAAAATTTCTTTGAACAACGTACGAATTTTAGAACTACCCAAAGTTCTAGATGCATCTACATACTCATTTTGTTTAACATGAATAACCATGCTTCGCATTACACGTGCATAGTTCGGCCAAGAAACAACGACCATTGCTAAAATTGTATTATAAAGACTTGGACCTAGTGTGGCTGTTATAGTCATCGCCAGGATAATAGCTGGAAAAGCCATCACCATCTCTGATCCTCTCATCAAGATATCATCCACTATTCTACCGTAGTAACCTGCAACAGCTCCATAGATAGAACCTATTGTACCAGCTATTACAACTGTCAAAAGACCCGCAGTAAGAGATAATCTGCTTCCGACTAATACCCTACTGAAAATATCACGACCTAAGGTATCGGTACCAAACCAGTACTCATATGAAGGTGGCTCAAATCTTCTTGCTAAATTTTGAAGTAAAGGATCGTATGGAATAATCTCATTAGAAAAAATAGCAATTATTATCCAAAGCAAGCTCACTAAACCACCTATTAAAAACAATATGTTATCTTTAGGTAAATTTCTTAAAGCTATGATCATTCTCATATAACCAAGATTTTATAGATAACAAAGTGTATCATAAATTGTATTACTGATAACGTATTCTTGGATCTATGATTCCATAAAGAATATCTATTATAAGATTAATAATTACATAATTTACTGCAATTATGAGAGAAACTCCTGTAATTGCTGGATAATCGAGAGAAACTGCTGACCTGTATGCATACATACCAATTCCTGGCCACGAAAAAATTGTTTCTACTAGAACTGCCCCCCCAAGCAAATTTCCAAAACCTAATCCTATCACTGTTATGACTGGTATAAAGGCATTTCCAAAAGCATGACGAGTTACTACCGCTAACTTTCCTAAGCCCTTGGCTCTAGCTGTTCGAATGTAGTCCATTGACATTGCCTCTAGAAGGCTTGACCGGTTGGTTCTTGTAATTAATCCCATCGTAAATGCTCCTAAGACTAATGCTGGCCATAATAGATGTTGCAGAGACTCTTTTAATATATCCCATCTTTTCTGAATTATGGAATCTATTATATAAAAATTTGTTATTGGATCAGCAGGAGTTGACCAGGCTCCAATACGTCCCGGCCCTGGGGACCAACCTAAGTGAAAATAGAATACATAAAGGACCAACAAAGCCAACCAGAAACTAGGTATTGATACACCCGTCACAGAAATAGTTCTCAAGAAGTGATCAATAAAACTATTTGGCCACGTTGCAGATAAAACTCCAAAGAGGATTCCAAAAAAAGTTGCAATAATAATAGCAACTAAGGCCAGTTCAATAGTAGCTGGTAAATACTGCTTTAGATCTTCTAGTACAGGCCGATTTGTTCTGAATGAAGTCCCTAGGTCACCACGAACTAAGTTTCCCATATACTTAAAATATTGAATGTACAAAGGTTGATCTAATCCCCACCTCGCTCTAAATGCTGCTACAACTTCTTTATCACTCAAATTACGCTGACTGAGGTAAGCTAATTCAGGCTTACCAGGTACTAGTTGAGTCAATATGAATACCATCGAAGTAATTCCAAAAACCAAAATAAAAAGGAATAAGACTCTTCTTGAAATATACTTTAAGAGTTCCATAGTTCTGATTGCTTTTTACAGGTAGGGGAGGGTATGTGCCGGGGTCATTAAATGCTATATACAGCAAAGAATAACCCCGACAGATATAAATTAGAAGATTTAAATACTAATTTATGCTTAGACATTCCTTAAAATAGGAATTTATCTTTTAATTATTTGATCCAGCTCGAGTTGATAATAGTTTGTATAAGCATTATCTATATTTGTGCGAACAGCATATTGTCTTCCGAGTTGCAGAATAAAAGCATAAGGGCCATCTTCGGTATCAATTTTTTGAATTTTTTTCAACAGCTCTGCACGCTTTGAGTCATCAGTCTCCGATTTTGTCTTTTTAATTAGTGAAGCTAATTCTGGATGCATATTTGCCTTCCAATTCACTCTGTCACCGCCAACTTTTTCACCAGGACCAAAAGCTAACTGGTTATTAGGGTCAGGATAATCTGGTCCCCACCCCCAAATTGCAAATGCCTGTTTCCCAGCCCTATACTCAGCAAGACCAACCATAATTTCACTAGTTCTGATTTTAGCTTTGATACCTATCTGTGCAAGATCGGAAGCTATTTTTTCACCTAAAATAGTCCACTTAACACCTTGCATCGCATAAGTTGCCACATCAAAGTCAATTGTAAAGCCGTCGGCATATCCTGCTTTTGCCATCAGGTCTTTAGCTTTTTCCAAGTCTTGAAAATCAGGATCTCTTGGAGGCAATGCGCCAAGAAAACCTTGCTGAATAAATGATTGTGGAGTTATTGCTCCGCTGCCAGCAATGGTCTGCAAACCCCTGTAATCTAATGCATGTCGAACAGCATCCTGCACATCTGGATTAGAAATAGGGCCGCCGATTTCAGGATCCATATTCATTAGTAAAAAATTTATCAGTTTAGTACTACTGGAAAGAACCTTGACTCCTTTTTTACCCTTAAGTGTCTTTGCATGCTCTGAATTTATATTGAATGCAATATCGATGTCTCCCTTTTGGATTGCCAAAAGTTGGCTATTACCATCAGCCATTGATCTCAGATGAATACGATCAGCACCGGGAACTGCTGATCGATAATTTTTGTTTTTGACTAAAATAACTTGTGAGTCTGGAACAAAGCTTTTCAAGATATAAGGTCCCGAACCAGCAGATAATTGGTTTAACCCAGCTTTTACAGTATCTCGCTCACTTGCTCCTTCTCCCGAAGCTCCCCCCATTGCTTTCACTGTTTTACTATCAAGAATGGCAAAAGCTGGGGTCGCTAATTTTGAGATAAATGAAGAGTCCGTGTGTCCCAGTTTTATCACTACGGTTTCTTCATCAGGTACAGAAACTGATTCTACATTCGCAGCTAGAAAGGCAGGATTTCCCTTTAAATATTTTACCCGATCAAAACTCCATTTTACATCAGAAGATGTTAATTTGTTACCACTTACGAAATATATATCATCACGCAATTTAAATGTCCATGTTAGACCGTCATCAGAGGCGCTTCGCGATATAGCTGCATCAAGCTCTGGCACATCTCCAAGTCCCTCAAATTTAACTAAATTATCATACAGGACGTTTAGAACTGTAGTTGCCCAAATTTCGTAGGCATGACCCGGATCAAAAGTATTATAATCTGGACTGATACCTAGGATTAAACGACTTTCTGCCCTTGTATTATTAGAAATACCAAAAAAAGAACACAAAATTATTGCAATTAATATTAATTTTTTTATATACATAATTATCACCTTTCTTATTAGAATTTATGATTCATTTACTCAATTCTTATATATTAAGCTTAATATATTCTCAGTTTTGACTGTTACATATTTATTCCCTTTCTTATTAGAATTTATAATCATTTTCTGAATTCTAAAAATTAAACGATATTTAGCAATCCAGAATTGTAAAAGTAATATATAGTATATAGTATACATGTCAAAATAAAAAAATATTGGAAGTGAAAACTTGGATACTGATGTAATCATAATTGGTGGTGGAATTTGTGGATGTGCACTAGCCTATTTTTTAGCATTGGATGGAGTTGAGGTCACTTTGCTTGAACG
>Ga0114996_10005853_pt1 | contig 14332 bp, 7 predicted proteins | sample ArcticOcean_MG_C_4_FD_87039 | JGI IMG/M metagenome (GOLD analysis project Ga0114996, IMG submission 87039) | Marine microbial communities from western Arctic Ocean - ArcticOcean_MG_CB4_134 | ecosystem: Environmental > Aquatic > Marine > Oceanic | place: Arctic Ocean: Canada Basin | collected...
TCATGATCACGACGGTGTTGGACTCCACCTGTAGGATCTTCTTGAGCGTCGCCAATCCGTCCATACCCGGAAGCATCAGATCGAGAAGCACCAGATCCGGTGTCTCCTGCCGGACCTGCTCAAGCCCTTCTTCTCCGGTGGCGGCGCAGATCACACGAAATCCCTCTTCCTCGAGAAGGGTGGCGATGACCTCGCGCATGATCTCTTCGTCATCGACAACTAAGATAGAAGGTTGAGTTGGCATTTGGCGGAGTTCCGAGGCTAAAAGCCTTACCTAATTCACACGCTTCACAGGCAGGTGGAGTCGAAAGGTGGTTCCTTGGCCTGCTGTGCTGTCCACATTGATGCGGCCCGAGTGCTCCTGGATAATACCATAGGAGACAGAGAGCCCCAGGCCGGAGCCTTTTCCTGCTTTTTTGGTGGTGAAGAAGGGATCGTAGATCCTCTTCACATTCTCTTCAGAGATTCCAGCGCCGCTGTCCTGGACCTTGACCACCAGCTGAGAACCCTCCTGGTAAGTCCTGATCTTCAACTTTCCTCCCTGGGGCATGGCATCCCTGGCATTGAGAACCAGGTTCATAAAAACCTGCTGAAGCTTTCCACCGTTGGCCAGAGTCGGGGGAAGGGACACGTCCAGATCCACCTTCACCTCGACTTCGGACTTTTGAAGCTGGTGATCCACCAGGGAGAGAGTCTCCAGCATCAACCCATTGATATTCACCTCGCTGAATTCGGTATCGCTCACTCGTGAAAAATTGAGTAGGTTATCCACAATGGTCGAAGCTCGGAATCCCTGATTTTCAATTTTCTTCAATACCTCGTAACGAGGATCATCTAAAGGGGTGTCCTTCACAAGCATCTGCGTGTAACTGCAGACTCCGGTCAGCGGAGTATTGATCTCATGGGCAATGCCAGCCGCCAGCAAGCCGATAGAGCCCAGCTTCTCAGCCTGCAGAAGCTGGCTCTCCAAATGAACCTTCTCCGTCACATCGTCGAAAACCAAAAGGATTCCCGTCACGACATCCTCCTGCAACACAAAGGGGGAGAGAGTAATGTTCACCAGGCGGTTTCTGTCTTTTTTCATTTCAACGTGCGTCTTGTAGAACCGGCTGGTACTCTCAGCGACCCATCTGGGGCCTTCGATGCCCCTTCCTAAAGTACTAATCAGGTCGTCGGGGAATACATTTGAGATGTTCCTCCCCACAACGTCCACGCTCTCCAAGTCGAAAATCGCTTCCATGGCATGATTCCAAACGGTGATTTCTCCATCAGGGTCGATCACTGCAACGCCCACGGTTATCCTCTCCACGACATCCTCGTTATAGGCCTTCAGCTGAGCCAATTCACTCGCCTTTCCTTTCAGGGACCGGTAAAGGAGGGCATTATCGATGGCAATTGCGGCGTATTCGGACAAGGTTCCAATCAGTTCCAGATCTTCCGTGTTCAAAAAGTCCCCATTGGCCCGCTTTCCCAGCGCCCAAAAGCCGATGATATGTCCATGAACCCACATCGGTTGGACGTAATGGAGGCAACAGCGGCCCAACTGGGATCGCAACTGTTCGACATGTTCGCTGGATGAAAGCAAGAATAGCGGACTCAGATCTCGATCAAAGTGAGAAAAGATGGCATCAGGAACGACCAGCTGACTGAGGCCGTTCACATCGACCGGCATGTCCTGAGCATGATAGGGGCGGTAAGCATTGGCCTCCGATTCATCGCGAAGAAACATGGCAATCGGGGAGATGTTCAAGGTCTTGCGAAACCTCTCTGAAACTCTTTCGGCGAGCAATGAGAGCCTGATCTCTGAAGTCAGCGTTTTGCCGAAGTCGGCAAGTGACCGACGGTAGTCATACTCCTCCCGATAAAAGTAGCGGTCGATCTGGTCCTGAATCCGGTTTTTCAAAGGGGCGAAAAGAAGGGCCACCAGGAGAGCAGCGACCGTGAACAGTACAAACCCCGACTCCGGAGAGAACCCCTGGATGGCCCGGCCGATGAGCAGAACAATGCCAACGTAGAGCCCCAAAAGGGATGAACTGGACAGAGCATAGGCGGCTCCCTGCTTGAAAAAGAGCTTGATGTCCATGAGGCGACGCTTGGTGATCGCGTATCCAAAACCTATGGGAATCAACAGCAGTCCCAAAAGGGAGGCTTCCATGTAGGGGGAGATCGTCAATCCGATGATATAGGGAAAGGCATAAAGACCGGTGAAGGGGGCAATTCCGATGGCAGTGGCACTGAAGATCCATTTCATCTGTTGGCGCTCAACTGGGGAGGTCATTTCACGTCTCGAATGAAAGAGGGCCGCACCGCCCAGCACCAAAAACACCACAAAATGACTCAGGTGAACCTGATCGAAGAAGTGATTAAGCCGTTCAATCCGAGGCAGACCGACGGACTCCAGAGTGCCGGAAAACCACAGAATATGAAGTGCCAGAAGACCTGCCATCGGCACATAGAGCAAAGGTTTCAGGTGGCGTAATTTTCTGAACAACGAAAGAGGTCTGGGGAAATAACAGCAGAAGTGCAAGAAAAGCGGCGGCAACACCAGGAAGGCCACCCCGGAGATCCAGTAGATCGACAAATCGAAGAAGTCAGCACGTCCCGAATAGCGGTAAAAATAGAGTATGAAGGCGACCAGACAGATCAGATAGAAGTGAAAAGCACCTTGCGTCTTCCAATTCGGCAGAAAGACGATCATCCCAATGCCCAGGTACCCGAAGGCCAAGAGGGCCAGCAACAGATCTGTGGAATCGGTGGTGGACCTGGGTTGGATCCCAATAGAATAGGTCGTGGGAGTGCCAGTCCCTGCCGCTTCGACTAAATAGGTGGCCTGAGTCCCTTCCGGGAAAGGGAGTGTCACCAACTCCAGAACCTCCGTGTAATCATCCAGGTTATCCACCGGGAGACCATTCACGGAAACCAGGCGATCACCGGTACCGGGGCTTCCTTCCGGAATCTGGGCCGATTCAACTTCCAGACCTTCAGATGTCTGAATCCAGCGGATTCCGTCCGAGGCGGATTTCCACTCCATCCGGTCCAACAGATTGACCAATCCCAGGTACAGAAAGAGGGCCGAAAGGACGAGAACCAGAACGTTTTTGAATTGCTTAAAGAGTTCCATCGATTTAGGCCTATACTCCAGCATACGGGAGCGATGGATACTAAAGCAAATTCAATGCCAAGGATCCTGATCTTCTGGACTCAAGTGAGTGCAAACAAATCAGTTAAGAGTCTTCAGAGAGGGAGATTGAGGCTCCCGACCTAGGATTCACGACGCCCTCAATTCAAATATTTGGATGTCAATCCAATAAGTTGAAGCGAGGGCCGCCGGAGCGTAAGCTGCAGAGAAAACACCAGATAGGAGAAATCTGGAAAAGCCGAACTAGAATCGAACCGAAATTCCACCCCGAACCGTTCGGGGATTTCGTACCAGAGAGAACTTCCCCGCATCGGTGTGAATGACCCCGAGATCATCGTTGGCCAGGTTCCGAATATCCAGCAGGGCTTCAATCTCATATTCTGACATGAAATCCAAACCCAGAAAGGTCAGCCAGTTCTCCGGCATCGGAACAACCTGACGCACGAACAGATGAATCCCCTCATTGCCGGTTTCATAAGTGTCCGAGAAGCTATCCAGGATGGTGATGGGATGGCCGTTGGGAATAAACTTCAGGAGCGCATTCACGTGGGTCCGGGAAAACGGAATATAGGCTTCTAGTTGAGTGGATACTCCATGAAATTTGCGATTTTCGAGCAATCCCGTCGGATTCAACGCCTGGGAAACAAGCCCCTCAAGGTCTCCATCGACCCCCATCGCCGAACCTCGCACATAAGCCACTGAGGTGCTTAGAATGGAACCCAGGCGCCTCGTCACCATTACCCGGTAGCCGCGAATCTCCCCTTGCTCATCGCCCGGATTCAAAACCCGGACAGCTGAATCACCCTCTGGGATCGCCAAAAACGAAGAGGTCCCTCCAAAAAGATGGTCCTTATAGGCCGCAAGCTCAATCTGAGTATTTTCAGTTAACTGTTGGCTGATGCTGCTTCGGTAGTGGCGCGACGAACCTGCAGCGAACTGGTCTCCAATACGTGAAAAGTAGACCGCGTCCCTGAGATTCACCACATCACCATCCGGTAATTCCAAGCTCCCCGTATGGGTATTGCGTTTGGATGCCATCAACACGCTGACCTGAGTCCGGCTTGATGGCGTGAATCGGATCTCCGCATTGGGACTGAGGAAACTCTGGCGGCGATCCGTATCGACCTGATCAACCTCAAGGCCCCAGAGAACCGAGAGATTCTTACTGAGAAGAAATCGCTCCTGGAATCCGAGGCTCAGCACCCGGATCGAACTCAGGGCCTGGGTAAAGCCGGGATCCACTCCCAGGCTGATGGGGTTATCCAAGAGGGTCGAAGAAGGCTGCGTGAAACTCACCCGGCCATATCCGGCAAAAGCCTCCAGGGAATGCCGCTCGCTAAAAGGTATTTGAATGAAGTTCTTTAAACGCCAAAGCGAGTCTTCACCCGAATTCAGCTGACCCGCTAGAACATACTTGCCGCCTCCGGAGAGCGCCTGTACCACGGCAAAGTTACTGGCGGATTCACCTGCGGCATCGTTCGGAAAAATCAGATAATCGTCACTCAGGCCTGCACTGCTGAAGACTTCAAAGACCACATCGTCCCCAAACAGAACAGAAGGACGTTCTGCTGATAGGTGTGCAGACTGTCCGGGAAGAGAGCGAAAGATCAATCGGCCATCCGGGGCACGTCGAAGAAGTGTTTTAATGCTCAGGTTGTCTTCTTCGAAATTGGTTAATTGAAATAGCTGCTGGAGAACCACTCTCACAGCGGTGGTTTCGCCAGGCAAGACCTCGACCAGCTTTCTAATCGGACCTCGATATCTCGAATTCTTGATCGATAGCTCGTAATCCCCTGCGTCGATTTCGGCAAGGTGGATTCTCCCCCTGCCGTCACTGCGCGCCAAAATCGGCAAGGCATACTCAGAGGACTTCTGCAAAAGAGAGATCAGCACATGGGAAAGGGGATGCCCGGACTGGTCCTGGATCAAGCCACTGAGGCTTCCGGAAGAAGAAGCCAGCACGGTTTGAACGGAGAGCAGGACAAGGAGGGAAAACAGAGTAACAGATCCAGATCGCCTAAATACCGAAGTCATAAGCAGTTAGTCTACGCTGAGCTTATTATTCTAGCCGCTGACAATGACTATATGCAACCAGGTCTCGATAATCAAGGCGTTGAACTTGTGTTCGGTAGAAATTGTATACTGCCCCTTATGACGGTTAGAGTGCGCTTCGCCCCGAGTCCAACGGGTCATCTCCACGTGGGAAATGTGCGGACCGCCTTGTATAACTGGCTTTTTGCCCGGCAACACCACGGGGTCTTCATTCTTCGAGTTGAAGATACGGATGTAGGCCGCTCCGATCGTCGTTTTGAACAGGACTTGATGAATGACCTGAAATGGCTGAACCTGACCTGGGACGAGGGGGTGGACGCACCAGGCGACCATGGACCTTACCGACAAATGGATCGACTCGCACTCTATCGGAATTTCGCCCAGCGCCTCCTGGATGAGAAGAAGGCCTATCATTGTTTTTGTTCCTCGGACGAGTTGGAGGAAACGAGGCAGGAGAAATTAGCTGCTGGCCTTCCCTACCATTATTCGGGAAAATGCCGGGAGCTCCCTCCAGAGGCTGCGAGAAAACGCCTGCAGGAAGGTGAACCGGCAGCCCTGAGAATGAAGGTTCGCCCAGGCACGGTTGGCTTTGAGGACATCGTCTTCGGCTCACTCCAAGCGGACTGCCGCGAGATTGGCGATTTTGTGTTCCTCAGGTCGGATCAAACGGCCCCCTACAACTTCGCCTGCGTCATCGACGATGCCGCCATGAAAATCACCCATGTGATTCGCGGCGAGGGGCACATCTCCAACACCTATCGGCAATTACTGATTTATGAGGCTCTTGGGTTCGACCCCCCAAGGTTCGCTCACCTTTCCACCATCCTGGGTACCGACGGATCCAAATTGAGCAAGCGTCATGGGGCTACCTCAATTGCTGAATTTCGCAAACAGGGCTACCTCCCGGAAGCCCTGGTGAACTACCTGGCACTTCTGGGTTGGGCACCGGCCCAGGAGGGAACAGAAATTCTGGCGCCCGAGAGGCTGACCTCTCAATTCGACCTTTCCAAGGTCAATCGGAGCCCTGCCACTTTTGATTGGGAGAAGTTGAATTGGGTCAATCGAAGCCACTTGAAGGAACTGAGCCTACCTCGACTCACCGAGCTAGCTCTTCCTTTCTTCGTACGATGTGGTTGGGTTTCCCCTGACCCTTCTCAGGAAGTGAAGGCCTGGCTTGGAGTTGTGATCGAAGCCCTCCTCAAATACGCAAACAAAATAGAGGACCTGGTGACAGAAGCTGATCTCATCTTTGCTTTCGCGCCGGAGAAAGACCTGGCTGAGGCTGCCGTTCAGGAAACCTTGTCCCAAGAGGGAGCTGGAGAGGTGATCCGCAAATTTCACGATCTTGTCCAACAGCACGAAGCCCTGAATCTGGAGACCTACAAGGAGATTGTGAGCGCGGTCAAGGCAGCGACCGGTCACAAGGGCCAACAGCTGTTTCATCCCATCCGGGTGGCCTTGACCGGCCGAAGTTCAGGGATCGAGCTCAATCGGCTCATTCCCATCCTGGAGAAAGCGGCACTGCTCGAATTTCCGACCAAGATAGTGCCCGCAAAAGAAAGAGTAACGATCATTCATGATTATATACGGAATCAACCCGGTCAGTGAGGCTCTGCAATCGGAAACCAATCGGCCAGATCACATTTGGATCGTCAAGGGAAAATCCAGCCCTCGATTGCAAGAGATTCTCCGATTGGCCCAACACCACCAGGTGCCCATTCGGTTTGAGTCCACTCAGGTCATCGCCAAAAAAACACAGACCCGGGATCATCAAGAAGTGGCGGCGGAGATATCCCGGATCGGTTACACCGACTTCCATGATCTAGTAGAAACCCAACCTTCGCTACTGCTGCTGGTGGATGGAGTCGAAGACCCGCGAAATCTCGGTGCCCTCTTACGGACGGCGGAAGCGACCGGAGTCGGAGGCATACTCATTCCCGACCGGCGCACCTGTTCCATTACGCCGACGGTCGTCAAATCCAGCGCGGGAGGCGCCATCCATCTGAGAATTTGCCGCATCGGAAACGTCGTCCAAGCCCTGGAGGAGCTCAAAAAGCGAGGGTACTGGGTGGTTGGCCTGGACATGCAAGGAGAGACCTCGGTGGATGAAATTGATATCGACGACTTGACGGTGGTGGTGGTGGGGGGGGAACACCAGGGCCTGCGGAAGCTGGTTCGAAAGCACTGCGACTCGATCGTCTCCCTCCCCATGAAAGGGAGGGTTTCGTCGCTCAATCTCTCGGTTGCGGCGGGGGTGCTTTTGTACGAAATCGTGAGAAAACAAACTGGCCGTTGAGCCGGCGCTGGGACCTGAAAGTTTCACGTTTCAGATCAGGCGGTAATCCGATTGTAGCGGCCGAGGCGCCTCCCACTTTGAAGAGAACAACAGAACAATGGATCAAAGGAACAATAGAAACGCCGCAGAGCGGCTTCAGCCGCTTTGCGGGTTTAGCGGTTCCAGAATAACATTCCCCCACTCATCGATATGTGCCTGAAAGTCGGGCGGAACGAAGATTGTGGAACTGTATTCCAGTAAAACGGCCGGGCCTGTGAGGCGATTCCCGGACTGTAATTTCTGACGGAGGTAAAAAGGGGTCCCCATGAAGCTCCCATCGATAAAAACCTGCTTTTCCTGGACCAGGGCATCCAAGCCAGGCTTTTCGGGCCCCAAGGGAAAGCGAGGAATCTCCACCTGAGGGTATCTTCCGCAGCCGCGAACCCGGATATTGACGATTTCCACCGGTAACTGGGCATTGCAGTAGCCATAAAACTGCTGGTGCAATTTATGAAATTCTTCAGCAAAGTGTTCGTTGAAGGGAACATTCAATTCAAAGGATTGCCCTGCATAGCGTGCATCCAGTGTCTTTTGCAGTTCCAGGTATTGCCCGCTGAAGCCCTCCTCCGTGAGCTTTTCACGGACGCGGCTCTCAAGCGGTGAGAACGCTTCCGTCAGGTGATCAGATAGGTTTGCTTCTCGAGAATCCATCATCACCGTGAGCGACGCATCGTTCACCACATTGGCGCGAAGAATTCCCAACGCAGAAAGGGTACCGGGACTGGAGGGAACGACAACGCGGGGTATCAGCAAAGACCTCGCCAGGTCACAGGCGTGAAGCCCTCCCGCTCCACCGAAACAGACCAGGCTGAAGTCCCGTGTATCGTACCCCTTTTGCAAGGAAACAACGTTGATGGCTCCCTCCATCTGAGTATTCACAATTTTCAGGATGCCTTGAGCCACTTCCATCGGCTCCCAGGATCGATCCGTTAATCGACCTAGGTGCTTCGAGAGTTTCTCTAGAGCCGGTTGTACCATTTCGGGATGGAGCCTCATCTCTCCACCCAAAAAGTGGTCGGGTTCCATCCTTCCCAGGAACAGGTTGGCGTCGGTCACCGTCACATCCCGGCCTTTGCCGTAGCACACGGGGCCTGGATCGGCACCGGCGCTTTGGGGGCCTACCCGCAGTATTCCACCTGAATCAATTCGAGCAATCGACCCGCCACCTGCCCCGATGGTGTGAATCCCAATCATCTGGATGGAAATGGGAAGGTGGTCGACAAAAGCTTCAGTCGTTGTTGAGATCATTCCATCGCATAGGGAAACGTCGGTAGAAGTCCCCCCCATGTCAAGAGTGATGATCTTATCGTGACCGGCCTCCTTGAGGAGCTCAAAGGCACCAACCACGCCCCCTGCCGGCCCTGAAAGAAGAGTCCGCAAAGGTTCCGATTCGGCTGCTGCTGCAGGCATCGACCCTCCGCTGGATTGCATGATGGTCAGCCGCCCCTTTTGAACGAGCGCATCATTACCCAAAGCAGAGATATAGTTCGACATGGTGTTCGACAAATAGGCGTTCACGACGGTGGCTGAAGTGCGTTCGTACTCCCGAAACTCCGGCAGGATCTGGTGTGAAAGCGAGACCGGAACTTCTGCAAACTCAAGAGCCTCTCCGATCTGTCGCTCGCTTTCGGGATTCAAGTAGCTGTACAGTAGAATCACAGCGATCGCCTCGGGAGCCAGTTGCTTCACTTTGTCCCGGAGCCAGGTCAGGCTTTTTTTCTCCAGCGGGACCAAAGTTTTGCCGTCGTGCAGGGACCGCTGTCGGACCCCGAGGCGGAAATTGGAGCCCACCAGAGGTTCGGGACGGGAAGAGGAAAGCTGGTACAGTCCGGGTCGGTCTTGCCGTCCGATCTCGAGAATGTCTTCGAACCCTTCATTGGTGACCAACATGACTTTGGCCCCCTTCCTTTCAAGGAGGGCATTGGTCGCAACGGTGGATCCGAGCTGAACAAGGTATCCCTCTCGATCGCCGACAACCCGAGCCAGACCTTCCAGAATCGCCTTTTCCGGATGCTCGGGAGTAGAAGGTATCTTGAATATCGTCAGGGCCCCGTCTTCCAGAACCACAAAATCCGTAAAAGTACCGCCGGTGTCGACTCCGATCCGAATCATGTCCACTCTCGAAAACAGGCCACCAAGGGGCGGAAGCGACAACCTGCCATTGCCCTGGGCGCCCCGAGAGGGCACTCCCCTGCGTCCTGTATGGTACGGTGAAAAGGCCGTTTCCCAGAATGCTGCAGCTCAGGCCGTAGATAGTCAGGGCGAGTCCTTGCTTCACTGCGTTCAAAAGAAGCCAGCGACAATTCGATAGAGAATTTATGCATAATCCAGGCTACAATACATGACACGACGGATCGCTGGCAACTCATGAAACAAAGGGAACTCCTGCGTAGGATTTACTGGATTTCCGCGGTGCTGGCCACGGTGATTCTAGTGTTCCTGGCCAGTGTCATTTTCTTGAACCCCTCCTCGGTGGGAAATCCTCGTTTTATCTGGAATATCAATCTATGGGCCGTAGCCTGGGCCTTGAATTTCGTCATCGTCCTAATTCTATCCTTTATTCTGGCTCGCAATCTAATCAAGCTCTTCTTTGAATATCAGGCCAACCGACCGGGGTCTCGGATCAAGACCAAGTTAGTCATTACACTGATCACCTTTTCCCTTTTTCCAACCCTGGTGATGGCCTTCCTGGCCTTCGGGTTGATCAATCAAAATCTCCAGCAGTGGTTCAGTTCACCGTCTGAGCAGCTACTGGGTTCTTCCCAGGTGATCTCCCGGAATTACTACCAGCAAACTCGGCTGTTCCGGATCTCAACGGCCCAATTCGTGGCTCAAGGGATAGATCCGCTGACGCTCGCACCCACCCAGCTGTTTCAGAAAGAACTCGGAAAATATGGATTTGAGGGCAGCCTGATTCTAGGAAGACAAGGAGAAGAACGCCTTCAAAGGGGAGAGTGGTCCCAGGATCGGCCCTCCGAGACCCTGGTCAGACAGGTTCTTGCTGGCGAAGAACACTACGACGTGGAACGGCGAGTCAATGTGGATCACGGAGTGGTGGGAGTTCCCGTCCTCGATCCTTCCGGTTCTGTCCAAGCGGCACTGTTTGTCAGGTTTGTGATTCCTCAAAGCGTTTCTTTTCACAGCATCCAGGTCGACGAGGCTTCCGCCAAGTATGAGGCCATCAAGGGGAGCGTTCGACAACTCGAACTCAACTACCTTTCCATCCTCGGCTTGACGACCCTGGCCGTGGTTTTCGGTTTCGGGTGGCTTGGAACCTATATCGCCAAGAAGATTACGGTCCCTCTGGAGGCCCTGGCGGAAGGTTCAGGCGAACTGGCCGCCGGCAATCTGGATCACCGCGTGGACGTTCCGGCTGTGGATGAATTGGGAATTCTCGTGAACTCCTTCAACCGCATGGCGGAGGAAATCAAGCATAGTCGTCAAAAACTGGAAGAAGCCAATGATGAGCTCAGAGAAACCAATGTTCGCCTGGATGAACGCCGTCGCTATATTGAAACGATTCTCCACAATATCGCCACGGGCGTGATCAGCATTGATGAGTCCAATGTCATCCGGGCCATCAACGCGGCTGCTCTGAAAATTCTCGAAGTTAACCGTGAGGACGCTATGAATCGACCTCTCCAGGAGGTCACCGATCCCCAATTGCACGGAGAGCTCATCACCATCAAGAAACGGTCCCGCTTGTACGGCACCTATCGAAAGGAAGTGACCTTCAAACAGGGCGATCGCCAACTGAACGTGGCCACCACCATCACTTCCAATCCCGTTCCCTTTCAAAAAGGATCCGAGTATCTCATCGTCCTGGACGATCTAACGGAACTGATCAAGGCTGAAAAGTTCGCCGCCTGGCAGGAAGTGGCCCGCCGCTTGGCCCATGAAATCAAAAACCCCCTCACCCCAATCCAATTATCTGCAGAGCGCGTGGAAAAACGCTTTGGTAGGGTCCTGGAATCCGATTCTCCGGATCGCGACCTCCAGGAATTTCACAAGGTCCTGGTCGATGCCATGCGGATCATCGTGGCTGAAGCTCAGATGTTGAAGGAATTGGTGGAGGAGTTTTCCCGATTTGCGCAACTCCCCATTTGCAAACCCGTGGATGTGGAACTCCACCAACTCATCGAACAGACGCTGATGCTTTACGATGGAGGCTTGGAGAAAGTGAACATCCAGAAGATCTTCGATCCCAAGATCGAACAGGTCAGACTTGATCCTCAGCAGATGCAGCGAGCCTTCGTCAACCTGATCAACAACTCCCTCGATGCCCTGTCAGAAGTTGCCGCCGACCCGGCCATCCTCATTCAGACTCATTTCAATCATGGCCGCGAATCGGTAACGATCGAATTTCAGGACAACGGAACCGGAATCGCTCCCGAGGACTATGAGAACCTTTTTCTGCCCTATTTTTCTACGAAGACCAAGGGGACGGGTCTGGGGCTGGTGATCGTGCGCCAAATTATTTCCGAGCACCATGGTTTTGTCCGGGCGGAGCCCAATCAGCCCCAGGGAACCCGGCTAATTATCGAACTTCCAATGAGCTAGGCTGTAATGATGAGTAAAGGAAGAGTTCTCGTGGTTGACGATGAAGCCAACCTTCGAACCTCCCTCCAGCAAATCCTGGGAGATGAAGGCTATCTGGCCGACAGTGCGGCTTCCGGAGAGACCTGCCTGGAAAAACTGGACAGTAATAAATATGACGCGGTATTTCTCGACATCTGGCTGCCCGGCATAGATGGACTCGAAGTGCTCAAAGAGATCAGAAGTCGGCTCCCCGACCAATATGTCATTATGATTTCCGGACACGGAACCATCGAAACGGCCGTCAGGTCCACCAAGCTGGGCGCATTTGATTTTATCGAAAAGCCCCTTTCCCTTGAAAAAGTCATCCTGGTTCTCGAGCATGCTCTCAAGCAGAAGCGGCTGGAGAAAGAAAACCGAAATCTCAAAAGCTTCATCCGCCAGGAAACCGTCATGATTGGAAGCTCTGTTCCCATGAAGGCGTTACGCCAACAGGTGGGGTACGCTGCACCGACGGAGGGAAGAATTCTCATCTACGGAGAGAACGGGACGGGCAAGGAGTTGGTGGCCAAGTTGATCCACCTGAATAGCTCTCGCAGGAACCAGCCCTTTATCGAGGTGAACTGCGCCGCCATTCCCGAGGATCTCATTGAAAGTGAACTCTTTGGTAGTGCGAAGGGAGCCTACACGGGTTCTACGGAAAGTCGAAAAGGCAAGTTCGGCCTGGCCGATCAAGGGACTCTGTTTCTGGACGAAATTGCGGATATGAGCCTCAAGACACAGGCCAAAGTGCTGAGAGTCTTGGAGGAGCAGCGCTTCTATCCAGTCGGCAGCCATGAGGCCATTGAAGTTGATGTGCGGGTCATCGCCGCCACCAATAAGAATTTGGAGTGGGAAATGGAGAAAGAGCACTTTCGGCAGGACCTCTTTTTTCGTCTTAATGTCATCCCTTTTGAAGTTCCCCCGCTCCGGGATAGAAAAGAAGATGTGCCGGAACTGGCGGATTACTTCATGGAATATTTTTGCCATCGCTACGGCAAACGCAAGAAACGGATCCTTTCCGAAACCATGAAAAGACTGAAAGCGTACGATTGGCCAGGCAACGTACGGGAGCTCAAGAACACAATGGAAAGACTGGTGATCATGGTCCAGGCAGAGAAGGTCGCTTTATTTGATCTTTCCTCATCCATCCTGAAGGCCGTCTCCAAGGAGAAAGGGCAGGGAAGCCAGCGGTGGCAGGAAGCTCGAGAGGAGTTTGAGCGCCAGTTCATCGTGGAAAAGTTGGTTGAAAACAAAGGCAACGTTTCAAGAACAGCGACTGCCATCGGCATGGAACGAACCCATCTGCACCGCAAGATCAAGACCTACGAAATCAAGATCAAATAGCGCTGGCCAAAGACCCGCGCGTTCCAGCTTCCATGTTCCACGCAACTGGGCTGAAGGATGCAGGTAGTACCTGCTTTTCGTCCAAATTACTAACCATGCCCACCCTGTTAGCAATCAAGCTTGAGTATCCGGAAATCCTTTCTTGACGTGGAACCTGGAACGCCCCCGGGGCCTGTCACATCCAGGTGCTTAAGTTGAATCATGCAAGAGGCCATCCAATCTTTCCTCGATTACCTGGAGTTTCAGAGAAATTACTCCCCTCACACGATCAAGAATTACCGGCGCGATCTGCGCGAGTTTGACAACTATCTCACCCGGGACGGCCAAGATAGCTCGGTGGATCCCGCAAAAATTGATCACATCAGCATTCGTGACTTTCTTTCTCACCTCCATCAAAGAAAAAACGCCAAGAGTTCAATTGCTCGCAAACTGGCAGCCATTCGCTCCTTTTACCGCTTCCTGTACTCCCAGGGGAAAGTTCCCGCCAACCCAGCTCGATTAGTTCGAAACCCCCGCCTGCCGGACCGAAAACCCCGCTTTCTCTCGCTCGACGAAGTCGAGACCATCCTAGGGCTCCCCGACGGCGAATCCGACCGGGGAGTACGAGATCGAGCAATTCTGGAACTCCTGTACGCTAGCGGGTTGAGAGTCAGCGAGTTGACCCAGACCAATGTGGAGGATCTCTCTCTGGCCCAACGACTGATCAAGGTCTACGGGAAGGGCAGGAAAGAACGGCTGGTTCCCTTTGGAGGTAAAGCCGAGAAAGCACTTCGAGGCTACCTGGACCGAAGGAAGGCCCTGCTTCGCCGTCAAAAATCGGCTCGGGAGCCCAACGCCCTTTTTCTGAATTTGCGGGGATCGAGGCTTTCTGCCCGCTCCGTCGA
>Ga0114996_10005856_pt1 | contig 14326 bp, 16 predicted proteins | sample ArcticOcean_MG_C_4_FD_87039 | JGI IMG/M metagenome (GOLD analysis project Ga0114996, IMG submission 87039) | Marine microbial communities from western Arctic Ocean - ArcticOcean_MG_CB4_134 | ecosystem: Environmental > Aquatic > Marine > Oceanic | place: Arctic Ocean: Canada Basin | collected...
AAGGATGGGGGCGGATCATCAATATATCTTCTGGAGCCGCGCGCGGGTCGGGTGTAGTAGGCCTCCACTACAACGCCTCCAAAGCCGGTATTGAAGGGCTGACACGGGGCTACGCGGCAGGGCTCATCGAAGACGGTGTTACCGTAAATGCAGTCGCGCCCTCGCTTATTGAGACTGAGGACACACCGGCCGCGCTGGTTGCTGCCGGTGCAAGTAGTGCTCTAGGTCGGTTGGGAAGCGGCGAAGAAGTGGTCCAAGCGGCGCTCATGGTGATTGCCAACGCTTACATGACAGGTCAGACCATCCAAGTTAACGGCGGCAGACACTTTAGCTAGAGTTATAGCTCGTATTCCCTACATCTCCAACCCAACAGCCGCCCCAGCCGCCTTTGCCATATCAACATCCTGCGCCCAGTCGCCACCGGAAACGCCAATCCCGCCGATGCATTCGCCATCAACTATGATGGGAAATCCGCCTTCCATGGCGGTCCAGCGGTCTGTCCCGGCGGCTAGGGATAAGCCGATGGCGTGAAGGGTGTCGAGGTCTTGGCCGACGGCACCTTCAGTTGTGGTCATGCGCTTGTTGGAGGATGCGCAGACGGCCTTGGTGGTTGAAGAATGAATGGTGTGGAATTTCCCCCCGTCCATGCGTTCCAGACAGATCATGTGACCGCCTGCATCGACAATAGCGACGGTCGCCTTGATGCCGATTTCCTCGGCTTTGGCGATGGCGGCGGCGAGCATTTTCTTGGCACCCGCTGTGGTCAGGCGTTTTGAGTCTGCAAAGGGCATGGAAATTCCTCTTTAAATTTGTATAGATTATGTGTTGGCGCGCAATCTAACGCCCGACGCCCGCCTTTTCCAGACAAAAATATCCAGTGTCAAACTGGCAATTATCCGTTAAGAATTGGCCAGCATTTTCAAACTCAACAACAAGTGGAAACAACCATGACCAAAGCCATTCGAATTCATGAACACGGCGGACCCGAAGTTTGCAGTTATGACGACGTCGAAGTCGGCTCGCCAAGGGAAGGCCAAGTGCGCCTAAAGCACACCGCTATCGGCGTTAACTACCTAGATATTTATCACCGCTCCGGTGCGCATAAAATTGAAGGCCTTCCAAAAGCGATTGGAATGGAAGGCGCAGGCGTTGTGACCGAAGTCGGCCCTGGTGTGGACGATCTTAAAGTTGGTGATCGGGTATGCTACCACGCGCTTATGGGTTCCTACTCAGAGGAACGGCTTGCACCTGCTGCGCGGCTGATTCCCATCCCAGACGGCATTGACGACAAAATGGCCGCCTCCATGATGATGAAGGGCATGACGGCAGAATACCTGATCATGCGCTGTTATCCTGTGAAGTCCGGTGACACGGTTCTGGTCCATGCCGCGGCCGGTGGTGTTGGCACGATCATTTGTCAGTGGTTAAAACACATCGGCGCTACGGTCATCGGTACCGTCAGCACAGATGCCAAAGTCGACTTCGCAAAATCAAACGGTTGCGATCACGTCATCGTCAGTTCCAAGGAAACCGTTTCCGAGCGAGTTAAAGAAATCACCGATGGTGCCGGCGTACCCGTTGTCTATGACGGCATTGGCAAAGATACTTTCGATGATAGTCTCGACTGCCTAAGCCCGCGCGGCTACATGGTCAGTTTCGGTAATTCTTCCGGTGCTGTGGAGCCGCTGCCGCTCGCAGTATTAGCGTCTCACGGCTCGGCGTTCGTAACACGCCCGACCATTGCAACCTACTGCGCATCCCGCGAAGACTTGTTGATGAGCGCCAAAGCGCTGTTTGACGTGGTCGAGGCAGGGCATGTGAAGATTTCCGCACCGACGGAATATGCACTTGCTGATACGGCTCAGTCTCACACGGACTTGGCGTCACGCAAGACCACCGGATCGCTTATTCTGATCCCTTAAAGTGGCCTAGAATAACGAGGTAATACCAAGGTCTTGGGCGAGCACGTCCAAGGCCTTGGTAAGTTCCGGATGAACGGGGATTCCGTTTTTGGAAAAATCATCGTGCTTGCCTTGGCTGCTTTCGCCCGGCAACCGCACTTGATCAAAGCCCGGCAACGTCGGCGAGGCTCTTAAAGACCGCGCAAGATCATCGACTTGGCGCTTGAACTCATCCACATCGCCAAACGCCTTCAACGATATCATGCAGATGAATTGGCCTGTGTTGGTCAGGGATTCATCATCTGCGTTGAAATCAATCACGTCATGGCCCATGGCCGCGCCGTTTAATGTTCCTGCCAAAAGCCCTAACACCAGCGCCATGCCATACCCTTTATATTCGCCGACGGGAATTAAGAACCCTTCGTTGGAACGCTTAGGATCGGTCAGCGGTTGGCCTTGATTATCGACCATCCAACCGACGGGCATTTCCTCACCGCGCTGGGCCGCCGTTTTGACTTTACCGTAAGCCGCAACAGTCGTTGCCATATCCAGAACCACCGGAGGCTCATCCATGGCTGGCACGCCGATGGCAATGGGGTTTGTGCTCAGCAACATTTCCAGCCCGCCCCAAGGCGGCAAATGGTTGGCGCTGCCAACGGCAGAATAAATTCCGATCATATCGTTGGGTAACGCCATCCGCGCATAGACAGAGGCGGTGCCTGCATGATTGCCCATCTTGACCCCGGCCCAGGCCACACCCATTTTTTCAGCCTTCTCAATGGCCACGTCTGTTGCGCGCTTCACGGCCAGATGGCCAATGCAGTTGTCACCGTGCACCACGGCCGTCGAGTTGGTCTCATGTTCCAGTTGAATGTCCGGCGTGACGTTCATGCCGCCTGCCTTAATGCGTCGGATGTATTGCGGCAGACGAAAAACTCCATGGCCGCTTCCGCCTAAAAGATCGATCTCTGTCATAATCTTAGAGACAATTTTAGCATCGCTTTCGGGCACGCCGACGCTCTCAAAAGCGCAGGCGATAAATGTGCTGAGTTCGTCAGCGGAAACGCGGGAATGGACGTCCGACATTGGGCTACAGGCCTTCAACCTTCAAGTCATCGGCAAGACCATTCAGCACGGCCTTTAACTTGTCATGAATTGGAATTCCATTCTCAACCCGATAAAGATTGCGCCTATTGCTTTGCTCACCCGGCAAGCGGATTTCATCGAAGCCCGGCATCAGGGGAGACGCTTTTATGGACCGTATCACGTCATCCACTTGACGCTTGAAACCCTCAACATCACCGAACGCTTCAATTGAGATGGCGGCAATGAATTGCCCGGTGTTAGGCGCGTTCTTGCCAGGGTCCGTGAAGGCATCAACATCCTTACCGAAAGCAGCCCCGTTAAGGGTGCCCGCAAGCAAGCCAATCATTAAAGCCAAGCCATACCCTTTGGGTCCCCCAATCGGTAGAACAGACCCTTCGTTCATACGGCTGGAATCGGTTAATGGCTGACCGTCATTCCCGATCATCCATCCCTCTGGCATGGATTCGCCCCGCTGCGCCTTCACCTGAATTTTTCCAGCTGATGACACTGTTGTTGCCATATCAAGCACGATGGCAGGCTCTTCCAATCCAGGAACGGCAAAGGCGATGGGGTTTGTGCCCAATAACAAATCTGTCCCGCCCCAGGGTGCCACATGGTTGACCCCGGCAACTGCGGAATAGATTCCAATCATGTCATGTTCAAGCAGCATCTTGGCCCATAACGAAGCGGGCCCTGCATGATTACCGTGTTTGATTCCAATCCAGCTCATGCCATTTTCTTTGGCCTTTTTAATCACCAGCTTGGTCGCAAAATTCATTGCTAAATGGCCGAGCCCATCATCCCCATGAACGACGGCTGTATTGCCAGATTCACGCTCAATGTGAATGTTGGGAATTTTTGAGGTCTTCCCCGCAAGAACAGCACCGACATACATTTTCAAACGGAAGATACCGTGGGTATCCGACCCTTCGAGATCAGATCGTGTCATTAATTCGGCGACCAGATCAGCGTCGTCCTGAGGTATCCCGGCGGCGACAAAGATACGCGATATAAACGCCCTTAAAACATCTGGATCAAATCGCGGGATAGACTCAGCACTCTCGGTCATTTAGTTGCCCCCTTAAATTGCACCTAGTTAAACAGATCGATCAGGTTTTCAGGGAGCTTAATGACTTCACCCGTCTTCGCCGACAAATCCATAGCCATGGTTAGTAATAGATTGCGGTTACCATCTTCGGCGGTTGCATGGGGCGTTTCCACACCCATCGAAATACGCGCGAACCAGTTGTTGGTTTCTTCGCGCATGGGTCCCCAAAGATTGCCGTCGTTTATGTCACCCGCTGGATAACTCGTCATGAATTCAACGTGACGGTCGGCCTCAGGCTTAAACCCGTCTGGCATATAGCCACCTGGCTGCGGAACTGACGTCGCCATAACCATGTCACGGTGAGTATCTTCAACATCGATCACACCTTTTTCGCCAACGATTCCGACCTGCAAGCCATACACTGCGCCCGGCCAAACCGTCGGCAGCGCCCAACTGATGTTCATGCTGAAAATTGTTCCGTCATCCATCGTGAACACACTCAATGTTGAATCTTTAGTGCCCCACTGGCTCAGCACTTTATCAACGGATTGTGCGTAAAGAGAGACAGGCTTCTTGCCTTCCATCAGCCACAGCGACATATCCAAAGAATGCGTACCTGACACCACCATCGGCGTCAGGTTATGACGCTCGTTGGTCCGGCGGATAGTCGCGATTGGTACCATGCGGTTCATAAAGGCGCGGGTGCAGACTGTCGTAACGTCACCGATCTGGCCGGTGACCAGCTTGCCCTTAACGGCTTGGAAGCGGCGACGGAAGCGGTTGGTGTAGCCAATAACCGCATCGATGTTATTTTCCTTAATCGCATCATAGATTTTTTGAGATTCGTCTGGGTCCGTCGCCAGCGGCTTCTCGATGAACAAATCTGATCCCGTCGCAATAGACGCCATGACCGGGTCCACGTGCTTGTTCTCATCGGTGGCGATGATTATCGCATTGACCTCAGGTCGATTGACCAGCTCATTAAAATCGGTGGTAAAGAAGTCAGCTTCGGATTCTTCGGCGACGCTTTTGCCCAGCTTCTCGTCAATATCGCAAACACCTAACCATTTAATTGCGGGATAATCACGCGCGAAGCGAGCCCGAATTCGGCCGATGGTTCCACAGCCAATAATCGCCAATCCAATCTCTTTACCGGTATTGCTCATCTTTTATCCTTTGGTTTCAAACTTAAATTCCAGACGCCCTATTTAGCGGCGGTAGTCATAATCGAAATTCACCAATTTTAAAACCAAAACCATGGAAAACATCGATTCTCACGAAATGTTTAAGAGTGATTAGTTGAAAAATTAGAATTTGCTTGGTAAATTCCCTGTAGAAATAAGCTGCTGGAATTTAGTAAAGCGGCGGCAATCAAGTTAATGGATGGGAAATAGCGTCATGGCTGAGCAAAAAGCACCACTGCCTTATAACAATCCACGTTTCAAAGTGAAGCAGTATGACTTTGAGATTTTTCTGGGTCCTGCCGCAGGTGAAAAGGTTCAAGATTTCACCCTTACAGACCTAAATACGGGCAATGACGTCAAATTGTCTGATTTCGCTGGCAAATGGCTGGTGATTGAAACCGCGTCTTCGACCTGTTCGATGTACACCAAGAACATCGAAATCATGGAAGGAATTGCTAAAGAATTCCCCGATGTGGAATTTGTCTGCGTTTATGTTCGTGAAGCGCACCCTGGCGAACGCCTGGGGCCGCATAAGTCCATGGACGAAAAAAAAACCGCAGCCAATAATTTGGCACCACGTTATGGCGAATTCCGCCGTATTTTGGTTGATAACCTAGATGGTGATTTCCATCGGGCCTATGGCGGCATGCCAAATGTCTGCTACGTCATTCGCCCGGACGGCACGGTTCACTATCGCTGCAACTGGACAGCCCCGCATTTGTTGGCAGAAACCCTGAAGGATCGGGAGAACCTGCACACGGTCGAAAATGCGCCGATGCTGGAACTCCGCGCCAGCCGCAGGAAATACAACATGATCCGAACCATGTGGACTGGCGGCTTTGTTGCCTGGTGGGATTTCTTAAAGGGCGCGCCGCACGTTGTTGCTAAACACCATGCGGTGGATAGCTACTACAACAAACACGGCAGGTTCCAGAACACGCCGAGGAAAGAAGGTGATAGCCCAGCGAGCGCCACATAAGCTCACGGGATTTCAATTCTAAAATTAAAGGGCTCGGCCATAATGACCGAGCCCTTTTTTATTGCCAAATAGAAGACTGGCTTAGGCTTCTTTGCCTCGCTTAAATATTCCGTCGTAGAAGGTATAGACCACAACAACGATCAAGATCACGCCGATCCAGTGCTCGGAAACGATAGAGGTCCATACCTTAGTTTCAAACTTACTGGCAAAGATGCGGAGCGAGCGGCGGAAATTTTCATCCGCCAATGGTCCCAGAATTAGCGCGAGCACCATCGGTGCCAAGGGAAACCCGAAGCGATGCAGGACATAGCCGACTACCCCTGCAACAAACGCTAAATAAACGTGGAAATCATCCAATCCTACAGCGAATGCAGCAACGATACAGAGGGGAATGATAAGCGGCATCAAGAGCGCTCTGGGCAAACTAAAGAGTTTGACGCAAGGCTTCACCAACGCGATGGCCATGCCGTACATGAGGAAGTTTGCAATAATCAGCGCGACATAGATGAAATAGATCAGTCCCGGATTTTCGATTTGAATGGTCGGGCCAACAACAACGTTTTTCATCTCTAGTGCTGCGAGGATAGCAGCTGCAGCCGCATTACCTGGGATACCCAATGTTAAGGTTGGCAGCATGGAACCGCCGACATTGGCGTTATTAGCGACTTCTGCGCAAACGATAGCCTCGTAACTGCCTTTACCCCACTTTGCGCGTTCTTCCGGTGACGCTTGGCGCTTACCGATATCGTAGGCCAAGAACGAGGCGACGTTGGCACCCGCGCCAGGTATGGCACCAATCACCGTGCCGACAAGCCCAGAACGTACGGATGACCACGCATATTTTTTAAGAACATGGAACGGCGGCACAATCCGCCCGACATCTGATGGAATCGTGTACGGTGATTTTTTGCGGCAGAACGCGCAGGACTTCGGCCAAACCGAACAGTCCGATCAGGACGGGAATATAACTAATTCCGTCCTCAAGAATTTCGGTGCCAAAGGTATAGCGCGGCACGCCATCAAGCCCCTCCAATCCGATACACGCAAACAACAGGCCAAGCCACCCCGACATCCAACCCTTCATAGGGAGTTCACCCGCCGACATGGAACCACAAACGGCAATCCCCCACATCGAGAGCAGAAACATTTCCCAAGACTTGAAATGCAACGCCAAGGCGAGAAGAAGCGGGATGAAACTAATGAGTAAAAGAATTCCGACCCAATTGCCCATGAAAGACGCGGCGATGGCCGTGCCCAAGGCGAGCCCCCCTCACCTTTTTTGGCCAATTGATGCCCCTCTATCATGGTCGGGACCGCATCGGGTGTACCGGGTATATTAATGAGAACAGCGGATATCGCGCCGCCAAAGACGCTGCCTGTATACACTCCGATCATGAACATAATTGAGGTGTCTTGATCCATCCCAGCGGCCAGACCAATCAACAGCGCCATCGCCATGGTCGTCGATAGCCCCGGCATTGCGCCCCAAAGAATGCCGAGCGTCACGCCAGCAAGACAGATAAGCAGCAAATACGGGCTCAGGGCATGGAGGATCATTTCAACTGTCATGATGATCTCCTACAACATGCCGGGCATGGGAATGGAAAATCCATGCACGAAAATGGCCGTTAGAAGAAAGGTCCATCCGAAGGCGACCAAAAGGCAATTCTTGAGGGATGATCCCCAGAAAAATTTCAAGACTCCGGCCAAAAATATGATGGTGTAGAGTTCGAAACTACCCACCGCCCGAAAGAAGCCAAAAGCGGTAAGTCTGTAGCTGAAATTAAGTTCTAGTAGGAAAAAGATATAAACGCCAACGAGCGCAAATAGCATAACTGTCCGAACGTCTTCTTCACTCGCAAAGTAGGTCCGGATTGCTGCAAAAAACTTGTCCTTGAACCCGACCTTCGCTCCCATCCGAATGGCCCGCCTGCCAAGGCCGATTGCCATAAAAGTCAAGGTAAGCGCCGTTACTCCCGGCAACAGTCCCGCCGCCGTATACGGCATTTGGACAACCGGCATTAGCGCGGCAAGGATCAGCGCGCCAAGAGCAAATACGCCAATAACGTAAGCGGCCCCCAAATCTTTGGCTGGTGTCGTCCGTTCACCAACTTTTTCTTCGCCAGTGAAGTGAACTTCTTGGGGTTGGTCCGAATTGGAGTCGTTTGAACTCATAAAGAAACTTCCATTTAAACAAAACACCGGATGGGCTACAAAATCTATGCAACACATCCGGTATTTTTTTAGCCTTACTTAAGGACTTAGAGGCCTTTGATTGGCTTATAGCCTTTCGGCGGCCACCACTTATCAAAGTCCTTAACAGCCGGCAGACCCAATTCCTTCGCGGTTAGGACCTTTTTACCGATTTGGTCACGCACCGCCCAGAATGTTTGAGCCGTAATGGCTTCGACTTGCGCTGCACGACGGTCAGCGACCGCGCCCGTTTTAATGTCGATTTCAAAGAACTTCCGCTTGGCAATCTTCCCAAACTTTTCAGAATGCACAGCTTTGATGAATGCCTTCTTGAACTTCTGCATTATCTCAATGGGCGCATCCCGACGGATCGCGAAGTTATAAATTCCGCCAACTGGCAGAACCGGCTTCAGGCTTGGAACAATATCACCAATCGAACGAAGCTTGATGCCGCCGCCAACATCCAACGTTTTCGCAGACGTTGTGTGCAAGTTACGCAGCTTGCCCACACGAATAAATTCAACGTGCTCGTGCACGCCGCCACCGGTGATGTCGACTTCGCCTTGAAGACCTGCGAGCGTTGCAGGCTTGCCACCCTTATAGGGGATGAACTTCAACTTGATGCCAGCCGCCTGAGAAACGATCAAAGCAAGTTCTTGCCAAAGACCGCCCGTACCGGACGTTGAAATCGTCACTTTACCCGGATGCTTCTTGGCATAAGCAATGACTTCTTCCGTCATTTGGAACTGGGAGTCCTTACGCACTGACCAACTGGCTACTGAGTTGGCAGCTTAGAAATATTGCCAATCTATCCAAGCCTTTGACTTCGAATGGCCCATGACCCGAACGAACTTATTAAAGTTCGCTGCGCCCAAGAATGTATATCCGTTCGCAGGCTTCTTTAAGACATATTTGGTTGCCTTGCCGCCAACGGCACCCGGCTTATTAATAACCTTGATTGTCCATCCCGTGCTTTTCGCGATCTCACCAGCAAGAGTACGAATAACCGTATCCGTGCCGCCGCCAGCCGAGAACATCACAACCGTGGTAATTGGCCTTTCCGGCCAAGCCGCCTCTGCCTGACTTGCTGGTGCGCCAACAACAGCAACACCAGCAGCAAGGACTAGTAATTTTTTCGCTATTTTCATAACCCCAATTTCCTCCCGTAGGTTTATTTTTTAAATGAACGAAATTGCATCGTTCACCGAGTGATCGAGTTAAGCTCACGTGTTTGTGAATACAAGAAAATAACAGGAAATTTCAAAAAATTCGAAATTCTCACCTTCTATTTTTTCTGTTTCGACCCAGTGTTTTTCACTTTCGGCCGAGTGATTTTATCAAAATCACGATACAAAAGTGAAAAGTCCATTTCCGACATTCCAATGCTCATTGCACTCTTTAGAAAGTTGGAAGTTCCCTGCCCCATGCTGGCATCAACTTTCAGCTTTTTGCTCAAATCAACCGCCATCAACAAGTCCTTATTGAGATTATAGACCCTGGACCGCGCGTCCCATTTTTTAGAAAGAATATGCTTCGGAAAGCGAAACTGGCTGATATAGCTGCGGGCATTTGCCGTATTGAAAACATCAATCATGTCCGAGAGTGCAATGCCGGATTTTTCAGCCATTCTTCCAGCCTGACAAAGTGTGAGGAAGTTTGCGTGACAGACCATGTTGTGAACCAGCTTCAGAGTATGTCCCGCACCGCTGGGGCCGACATGAAATAATTTGTCGCCAATGGCTTCGCAGAATTTTTTGGACCGGTTGAACACCTTCTTATCCCCGCCAACCATCAGCGTCAGAATTCCTTTATCTGCGCCAGTCGCGCCGCCACTCATCCCTGCATCCAAATACCCAACGCCTTTTTTCAGGGCCCGTTTGGCGAGCTTCTTGGTGTAGGTTGGATCAGATGTGGTGACGTCGAATAAAATTAAATTCTTTTTCGCATTGGCGAGGATCCCACTCTTGCCTTTCAGCATCGCATCAATTTCTGACGAAGCCGGCACCACCAAATAGATTATCGAACATTGCGCCGCCATATCGCCGGGTTCGGCCACCGATACAGATTTCATTTTCTTAAATCGCGTTAGAGCCTTCGGATCAACATCCCAAACAACAGTTGGAAACCCAGCCTTAGCCAAGTTCGTTGCAATGCCCTGGCCCATATTGCCAAGCCCGATAACGGCTGCCGTTGCCTTCGCCATAATTTATACTCCCTGTTAGTTCAAGACCTAATCATCTTCCTTTGGCCGGACACAGTTTGCCGCCAACTCCATCGCCGCGCAAACGGCTGCCGCATCTTCATCAAAGTGTCCTTGTGCGACCGCTGCATAATAAGGTGCCAGTGAGGCCTGATAAATTGGGATGGGCACACACAAGTTCGCCGCATGATCAGAAATAAAGCGCGAATCTTTCACCGGTGTCATGAAGCTCATGCCTTCGTGGTCATAGTCATTACGCGCCATCATGCCGCCGCGAACCTCAAACATCGACGACGACGAGCCACTGCCGCTGATCACCTCGTGAATGACCTTTGGGTCCAGGCCAGATTTCATGCCGAGCACCATTACTTCAGCGGCGACGCTGTTGTGCACCAAGTTCAAAATGTTACCGCAGAATTTCATTTTCATGCCGCTGCCGAAGTCACCGATGTAGAACTTCCGATGGGCAAATCCACCAACTACATCTTCGACCGAACGGTACGCCGCTTCATCGCCGCTCCCAAATGCCGTTAGCTGTTTTTTAACCGCCAGAATTCTGTTGCCGCTGACCGGGCAATCCAGCGTTATCTTGCCCACTGCCGCAAGCGTGTCCCGTGCCTTTTCCTTTTCCGCGACGGGAAAGGTGCTGGTTTCGATGACGATCTGGCCCGGCTTATCCTCCTTATCCAATCCGTCTTCGCCCCCAAAGACATTGTGCAAGACTTCCAAGGACGGCAGACAGGTCACGATGACATCCACCTTTTCGGCAACATCCTTGGGCGAGGTGCCGGGTTTCATCCCGACGGCTTCCATAGCCGCCATGGCTTCGGCACGGACATCAAATCCTGTGACCTCGAATCCGCTTTTGATGATGTTCGGTGCCATTGCTGAGCCCAAAACACCCAGTCCAATAAAGCCTACAGTTTTAGTCATTGATCATTTTCCCGTTAACGCAAATGGCCGCCCCTGAATAATCAAGGACGGCCATTCTAAATTTATTTCTCGGTTACCTTAAATGGCCATGGAATCCATAATTTCTTGAGAATTCATGGGCAGAGCCACCGGCTCATTACGTTCTGCCGACAAGTCCGCCGCCAGATAGACTTCCATCACCTTCCGCGCCTGTTCCGGCGTCACCATGACATCACGGTCGAAGGCCACGGCTTCTGCAAAGTGAAGTGTCTCGTTATGCATCGGCCCCGCAAAGACGTGATCAACCCGCTCGCCCGGCATTGCCGACATCGGCAACTGAATACCGTCTTTCATGGTGTTGATCATGACATCGCGGTGGGTATCATCAACCACCATCATGCCGTCGGTCGCGACAAATTCAACCCAGGTACTGGAATAGTTGTGATACCCCGGAGGCATCGTCCAGCCGGCACCGATGGTCACGACCACACCGTTATCCATCGTCACCATGATCCACTGCGTATCACCGGCACCCGTTTTTTCCTTCATCGCTCCATAGGCGACTTGGGAAAACACTCGAATAGGTTTAGCAGGTTCTAAACACCAGAAGACAAAGTCAAGATCATGGGTTGCTTCCATGGCGGCCAATGACAACTTAACCCGGCCACTGATTTTATCGCCAAGGGCACGCGATAAATGTCGGCTGACGACGGCGCTAACCGGTTTGCCAATCGCACCTTCTTTCAACGCCTTTTTCACATAGGCATATTTATGGTTGAAGCGTTGTGAATACCCAATGGAAAATTTGAGCTTGGCTTTTTTGGCGATATTGGTGAGTTCATCGCATTCGCCCAATGTTACGGCAATCGGTTTTTCCATGAACACATGTTTACCGGCCAACAGAGAATCCCGCGCCATCGAGTAATGAAGCCCTTCTGGTGTCGCGCAGATGTAGATGGCGTCAATATCAGGATTTCCAAGCAGTTCATGATAGTTATCGGTCGTCGTCGTTGGATTGGTGATTTCAGAAATTTCAGCTAGGCGATCAGGCCTGATTTCTGCTAGGTGCAGCTCATTAATAAGCGCACTCGCCGCACAGGTCTCCGCGCGGATGCCGCCACACCAACCCGGTCCAATAATTCCAACATTAATCTGCTTCATAAATATAATCCTTTAGACAAAATTCTGCGGCCAGATACCTTAAGTTGGCGATACTAACCATTCATCCCCGGGAAAAAAGGAAAAATTTCTCCGAAATGTTCGAATTTCCCGCCTAAACCTCGCGGGCAAGGGGAAGATTAAACAATAAATTCTGGGGCTTGAGTCTCAGAGTATTGGCAGATGACATCGACATGGCCATATAAACCGGTCGCCCGGCAATCTCTGAGAGCATGGTACTGTTGTCCTTAAATTCTAACTGGAACAGCGCAAGCATACGCGACATTCGGTCTTCATCCACGTCGACCTCATTATAAAGGTCGTTCAGCAACGACGTGGCCTCGCCTTCCAGCCCCACGTGCCAAACCCATTTTTCATCTTCAATTTCCGACTGCGGTTGAATTGAGACCTCGACATCCAAGAAATGCTTAATCCAAAGTTCCATCACGCGGCACAGCGCATCCTGTCCGGGTTGCAAATAGGTGATATCCAGCGCGGTGTCGTAATATTCCGACCGGTTCCAATAACTTTCATAATTATGTTCACGTAGAACATCCATATCTACTTCAGCACGGGCAGGTGCTGTTTCAACGACAAGCTGCCCTAGCCCGCCTTCGCCACCACCGGCGGTTCTCATTTCCACGGTCTCGCCATCGGCAACAATGATGGAGCCCTCTTTCAAGGTGACCACTTGCTCCCGAAATAGAAGCTCCGCCGCACGGGCCCAAAGCGGATACTTATTGCCATCAAGAATGTTTCTGAGCACGACTTGAACCAGTTGGTCCATGAACAGCCCCGGAAAGACCGCATTGGGGTCTTTGATAATGTCCATGTAGCAAGCTTCAACGGTATCCGATTTCATCATTCGCTCAAAAAACCGCAAAAGAATTCGGTAATTTTCCTGGGTATCCGCATCGGTCATGGCATCGATTTCTTGCTCGGAAATAGATTTCTTGGGATCATCAATAAGCGATGCGTGTAACGCCCGTTCCGCATCGCACGATTCGTCAATCGGGCGCACTTCAGGTCGCATGAGATAGGCGCGCAGGAATTCATCAGTGATGCCTAAGTGGCCACCGTCAACCTGTTCCAGCAAATGAAACCCCGAATTTTTCCAGAAGTCAGTCATCTTCACCCACCACAGCCCAAATTTTTGCGTGCTGGCCTTTCTCGGGCCGCTTAACGATGCGAATGCGTTCGCTGATGCCGTCTTCGACCATTTCTCGTTCGATGGCTAAAAGGGTCCCCGCCACCTGCTCGCAAAGTGCCGCCGCATCGCCGACTTCAGCACGGGCGGCTTCTAACGCTGTTTCCCGGTCTGGTGCGCCAAAGGCAACCAAAAAATGATCTGCTAAAATGCTAACCGAATCGTCGATCACCTGTTCCGAAACATTGACGATTTGAACCAAAGTAGACCGACCAAAGGACTCAAGGCCCAACCACCCACTTTTAAAAGCGAGCCGTTCTTTTCTGTCCTCTTCCTCGCCTGAAAAAGAAAACGTGCCAGGCACGGCGAACTCTCCCGGCTCAGCAGCTTTCGGGAACACACTAATGTCGGAGTCGTCCAAACGGAGGGTACGCAGAAACTTCATCTAATCTGTTTAAACTGGAATTATTAAAATGACCAATGGAAATCTTCTCAACTTGCCGTCAAAATAGGAGCAA
>Ga0114996_10005858_pt1 | contig 14324 bp, 10 predicted proteins | sample ArcticOcean_MG_C_4_FD_87039 | JGI IMG/M metagenome (GOLD analysis project Ga0114996, IMG submission 87039) | Marine microbial communities from western Arctic Ocean - ArcticOcean_MG_CB4_134 | ecosystem: Environmental > Aquatic > Marine > Oceanic | place: Arctic Ocean: Canada Basin | collected...
CAGGAGCTTAATATCAAGAGCTACTCAACAGAGGAGGCGGCGATGATCTTTGATGCCGCTGAAAAAATTATTGTGGTTCCGGGCTATGGACTGGCCGTGGCGCAGGCCCAGCACGCGGTGCGTGAGGTCGCAAATTTTCTTGAGGGTAAGGGCAAAAAGGTTCTCTATGCAATCCATCCGGTGGCCGGGCGGATGCCGGGTCACATGAACGTGCTTCTTGCCGAGGCAAACATATCCTATGAGCAGCTGAAGGACCTAGATGAGATCAACCCTGAGTTTGAGGACTGCGATGTGGCGCTGGTTCTGGGCGCCAATGATGTGGTGAACCCAGCGGCGCGAACCGAAAAGGGAAGCCCTATCTACGGCATGCCAATCCTAAATGTTGATAAAGCCAGAACTGTGATGGTCAATAAGCGTTCGATGAACGCTGGATTTGCAGGAATTCAGAATGAGCTGTTTGGCTATGACAACACCATTATGATCTTTGGAGATGCCAAGGATATGCTGACGCAGCTCCTATCCGACCTTAAAGAACTTTAATCTATTTGATCAATACCAATTTTTTGAGGAAATAATCCTCTTTAATAAATTATTTGAAATCTGTAATTTATAGCCTCAGGGGAGATCTAAATGGAAATACAAAACATTATTCTAGTTTGCGTTATTGGATATCTGATTGGATCGATTCAGCCGTCCTACCTTATCGGAAAACTTAAGGGAATTGATATCCGTGAGCATGGCTCCAAAAACGCGGGAGCCGCGAACATCACCATGAACTTTGGATGGGCTGTGGGCATATTTACAGGTATCCTGGATATGCTAAAGGCCGCGGTGGCGGTGCACCTGGTTAAATACTTTATCACCCTTGAGCCGTTTAACCTGCTTGCCGCCGATAGCTTTAACACTCTTCCGTTTTTAGCTGGAGCCTTCGCGGTGATCGGGCACAACTACCCATTTTACATGAACTTTAAAGGTGGAAAGGGAACCGCATCCGCGATAGGCCTGATGATCGGGTTTGATCCGCTCTGGGGGGTGATTTTGATTGGGGTTATTATTTCCTCCACCATCATCACCAACTACCTGGTATCAGGAACCGTGAGCATCTATATGGTGATGATCTCTCTGGCTGTATTTAAGTACGCCCAAACTGAGATCATTGTCATGTCCATTCTTCTGGGGGCACTGGGGATCTACAAGCATCGAATGAACTTCAAAAGAGTACTAGATGGCAGCGAGCCCACGTTTAGAGGGACGCTATAATTCTATTTTATCCCAGCTGTTTTTTTGCTATTCTACTATACTAATTAGATTCAAGGTTAAAACACATGACAGATGCACTAAATGGAAAGGCTCTTTTTATTGATTTTGACAGCACCTTCGTTAAAATTGAGACAATCGATGAGCTGGCGAGGCTCACGCTTCAAGATGACCCCGATAAAGATAGCAAGATAGATTTAATATCAGGCATCACCAGTCAGGCGATGTCCGGTGAGATTGATTTTCCAGCGGCCCTTGAGCGCAGGCTGAAAATCCTCTCACTGACATCAGAGAGCATCAGACAGGCTACCGATCAGATCAGCTCGCTGGTGTCTGACTCCTTTAAAACAAATAGACAGATCATAAAAGAGCATTGTGATGATATCTGGATTGTGTCGGGTGGATTCTTTGAAGTAATCGCTCCCATTGTTGCAGAGTATGGAGTATCTGAGAGCCACATCCTGGCCAACACCCTCTTGTTTGAGGGTGACCGGGTCATTGGATGCGATAGGTCCAGCCCCCTGTTCCAGGATAAGGGAAAAATCAGGGCCATTGAATCGATAGAGACAAGCAAGCAGCGCGTGGTGATTGGGGATGGCCACACGGATCTGGAGGTGTACCTTGAGGGCGCCGCGGAGCACTTTATCTGCTACACCGAAAACGTTAGCCGGCAGAAGGTCCTAGCCCAATCCAAGCACATCGCCAGCTCATTTGAGCAGATGCTTGAGATTGTAAATAAAATTTAGATGAACGATAAACTAAAAAATAATTACCAGGAGCTGATCCTGCACCGGGTGCATGAGATTCTGCTGGTGGCCAGCGAGTACGACGCCTTTATCCTTGAGGAGGACGAAAGCCTCACGGAGCAGATCCTCCATGAGTACGTGGGCATGAACCTGAACTACGCGCCGCGAGTCACCAGGGTCTCCACCGCCTCCCAGGCAATGAGGAGCCTTGAGAAGCGCTCCTATGATCTGGTGATCGTGATGATCCGAATTAGTGACATGGACCCGCTGACGCTGGGACAAAAAATTAAAAAAAATTACCCCAAGAAGCCCCTGATCCTACTTGCGTTTGATGAGTCTGAGATCAGGCAGCTTCCGAGGGACATGTCAGGCTCCATTGACAGCGTGTTTCTGTGGTCAGGCAACGCAAACTTGTTTCCGGCTATTATCAAGCACGTGGAGGACAAAAAAAATATAAAGAGGGACATTCAGGTGGGCGATGTTCGGGTGATTATCCTGGTGGAGGACAATCCCCGGTACTACTCCACGATACTGCCAATGATGTACAAGGAGATCGTGTTTCACGCGAAAACCCTACTGGGATCAAACTTCGGAAATCTCGATCGGACCTTCTACATGAGAAGCCGACCCAAAATCATGCTGGCCAAGAACTATGAGCAGGGCATGAGGCTATTTAAAAAATATCAACGTAATCTGATTGGGGTGATCACAGATCTTCGATTTCCCGTTAGAGGATCGGTGGACAAAAATGCGGGGCTGAAGCTGGCAAAGAAAATTAGGGAAAAGGAAAAGAGTATCCCGATTCTGATTCAGACCACTGAAATTACACAGGACAGAACCGATGATCTAACGGAGCATATCATCGATAAAAAATCTCCATTCTTTTTAAAGAAACTTAAGAGGTTTATGACCCTCAACTTTGGGTTTGGAGATTTTATTTTCAGGATGCCCGATGGCTCCGAGATCTCCAGAGCCGAGAACCTTGCTGGAATGATAAAAACTCTGGAGACCCTGCCCCAGGAGTCTCTTGAGTATCACGCCAAAAGCAACCACTTCTCAAACTGGCTCTCTGCCCGGGGATACATCAAGGCCGCCAACAAGTTTAGAGAGTTCTCAAATACAAAGTTCAGAAGTATTGAGGGGAGAAGGAAGAGGCACATCCAAACGCTCAGAGATGTAAAAAAACAAAGAAAAATTAAGCCATTTGTTCCATTTAATGTAAAGTCACTTCACGAGGTTGATAGCATCATGAGAATAGGCAAGGGGTCACTGGGTGGAAAGGCCAGGGGGCTGGCATTTGCCAACACCTCCATCCTCACTGAAAAACTAAGAAGGAAGTTCCCGGGGATTAGTTTAAGGATGCCGAAGACCGTGGTGATCGGCACCGACATCTTTGATGAGTTTATGGATAAGAACAATCTGTGGGATCTTGCGCTGTCGAAGTCGGATAACACTAAAATAGAAAATGCATTTCTAAAGGCCCGTCTCTCAAGGGAGCTTATCCTGAAGCTCAAAGATTTTATCGAGAAATCAGAGTTTCCCCTGGCGGTGAGATCCTCCAGCCTGTTTGAGGACTCTCAGTACCAGCCGCTGGCCGGAATGTACGCGACCTACATGCTTCCCAACTCACACAAAATGAAAAAGGAGCGGCTCAGTCAGCTGTGCGAGGCGATTAAGAGGGTGTTTGCCTCAACCTACTTTCAGGATCCCAAAACGCTGATGAATAATATCGTGGGGAAGCACGAGAACGAGAAAATGGCCATCATTATTATGGAGATGATCGGAAAGCGGCACGATGATATTTTTTATCCATCGATAAGCGGAGTCGCGCAGATCTTTAATTATTATCCTGTCTCCCACATGAGAAGAGATGAGGGTGTTGCATTTATCGCGCTGGGGCTCGGAAGGACCATCGCAGATGGGCAGAGATGCCTTCGATTCTCTCCAACCCACCCAACGATACTTCCTCAGTTCTACTCCATTGAATCAACGATCGAAAACTCGCAAAATTATTTCTACGCCCTGGAGCTAAATGATGGGCAGAATCCAATGAGACAGGGGCTTGCCAATAACCTGCATCAACTTGATTTATCTGTGGCGGAGGGCCACGGTGAGCTTGAGTGGATCGCCAGCACCGTCAGCCCTGAGAATAATATTATTAGAGACTCACTCTCATACAAGGGCCCCCGGGTCCTTACCTTCTCCCCCCTTTTAAAATGGGGCGAGTTTCCAATCTGCGATATTCTTAATGAGCTGCTCAAGGTTGGACGCTCTGCGCTGGGGTGTGCTGTGGAGATTGAGTTTGCACTAAACATTACCGCAGGTGGTGAGGATGAGCTTTGCCTTCTTCAAATAAAACCAATGGTGATCGGAAACCTTAATACCAAACGAATCGATATTAAGCCTAAAAAACAGCAGCTGGTGTGCAAAAGTGATCTGGTGCTGGGGGATGGGCTTATCAATGATATCAAGGATATCATTTTTATCAGTCCACAGACCTTTGACCCATCGGCGACTCAGGAAATTGCACTGGAAATTGAAAAAATAAATAAAAAAATGAAGGATCCCTACCTGCTTATGGGCCCCGGGCGCTGGGGCAGCGCGGATCCCTTCCTCGGGGTCCCGGTGAGCTGGAATCAAATATCAAGCGCCAGGGTGATCGTTGAGTACTCGCATAGGGATATGGACCCCGACCCATCTTTTGGAAGTCACTTTTTTCAAAATATAACCAGCCTTCATCTGGGATACTTTACTCTAAATAAAACTGATGTGCTGGAGATTGATTGGGAGTGGCTGTACGGACAAAAGCAAATTCACAAAACCGCTCACCTTCACCATGTGAGGCTGGATGAGAGTCTCTATATAGATATAAACGGAAGAAAGGGAACCGGCTTTATTCTAAAGCCAATTCAAATAGAGGATCAGATGGATGAGCGGGAGTCTACTGGGATCTAGACCAATCCCTGATCGAGCATCGCATCCGCGACCTTGATAAATCCTGCAATGTTCGCTCCGCTGACGTAGTTTGTTGTGTCTCCATTCTTTCCATGCTCCAGACACTGACTGTGGATATCTGACATAATTCCCTTTAGCTTTGAGTCCACATCCTCTCGTGTCCAGCTCATTCTCATGCTGTTCTGAGACATCTCGAGCCCTGAGACCGCAACGCCACCGGCGTTGGCTGCCTTCCCCGGTCCAAACAGGACCCCACTCTCAATAAGATACTCCGTTGCATCGTAGGTGGTTGGCATGTTCGCACCCTCCGCAACGCACTTGCACCCATTGCCTACTAAATTCTTTGCATCATTAATATCCAGCTCATTCTGAGTTGCAGATGGAAGCGCCACGTCGCATGCGACCGACCACGGCCTCTGCCCCTCAAGGTAGTCACACCCATACTTGTCGGCGTACTCCTTGATTCGTCCTCGCTTTATATTCTTGAGCTCCATTATAAACGCCAGCTTCTCACGATCAATTCCATTTTTATCATAAATCGTTCCAGTAGAGTCAGAGAGAGTGACGACCTTTCCACCTAAATCCAGAACCTTCTGCGTTGCGTACTGCGCGACATTCCCTGATCCTGAAACAGTGGCGGTCATGCCCTCCATGCTCATATTGTTTGATCTAAGCATCTCATCTGCAAAGTACACCGCTCCGTATCCAGTGGCCTCGGGTCGAATAAGGCTCCCACCCCAGTTCAGCCCCTTCCCAGTTAGAACACCGGTAAATTCATTTCGAAGCCGTTTGTATTGGCCAAACATAAATCCAATTTCTCGGCCACCCACGCCGATGTCACCAGCGGGGACATCTGTGTTGGGTCCAATGTGTCTAAACAGCTCGCTCATAAATGATTGACAGAATCTCATCACCTCATTATTAGATTTTCCTTTTGGATCAAAATCAGACCCACCCTTTCCGCCTCCCATTGGAAGTGTGGTTAGGCTATTTTTAAAAATTTGTTCAAACCCCAGAAACTTTAGAATGCTGAGGTTGACTGATGGGTGAAATCGAAGTCCGCCCTTGTATGGGCCAATCGCTGAATTAAATTCAACTCTATACCCCCGATTGATTTGAGGGGTTCCCTGGTCATCCATCCATGGGACCCTAAACATAATCACTCTCTCTGGCTCTACTATTCTATCTAGGATAGATGCATGCAGATAGTGTGGATTCTTTTCTAAAAATGGCCAGAGGGTTTCGGCAACCTCTCGTACGGCCTGATGAAATTCTTTTTGGTGTGGATTTTTCTGCTCCACACAATTTAAAAAATCTTCTACTCTTTTATATCCCATTGGTAATGGACCCCCATGTAAAGTTCTATATCCTCTAAATTTATTATTAATAGATATACCGAACCTAAAAAAAAATAAAAAACTCTATACCTTTGTATTTATCCTATCTAATTTAAAATAATATGGAAACCACGCATAACAATCGCAAGAGCCGCCTCAATGAGTTTATAGATAATCCAGAAAAATCACTCTGGAAGCTTGCCCTCCCAATGATGTTTGGGATGATGGTACACGCCATCTACATGCTAACAGATACAGCCTTTATTGGGAATCTAGTTGGAAATGATGCTCTGTCCGCTCTGGGATATGTGTTTCCGTACATGTTTATTATTATGGGACTGACCTTTGGCCTTGGCGCTGGATCAACAGCGGTGATTGCCAGATACATAGGCAAGAAGGATAAAGAATCTGCTGATAGCGCCGCGGGTCAAATGATGCTCATTGGAGCTATTATTTCCCTGACTATCATTACTCTAACCTACTTTTTTAAAGAAAATATTTTTACTATCCAAAGTGCGGACCCCAATATTATTCGTCTGTCTATGAGCTACTTCACAATCCTGAGCAGTGGGGCCGTCTTTCTAATCTTCAGCATGTTCATCCGATCTATTTTATCTGGAGAGGGAGATAATCTGTTCCCCATGAAGGCCCTTGGCGTGGGCACCGTACTTAACATAGTACTGGATCCAATTTTTATTTATTACTTAGATAAAATAGATAGGGGGATTGAGGGCGCCGCGCTGGCAACCGTTCTGAGTCAGTTTGTTGTGTGCATTATTCTGATTTATTATTTGATCTATAAAAAAAGAAGTTATATTGATTTTTCTTTAAAATATCTGAAGTTCAATCCGGTGGTGATTAAAGAGATTCTTAAAATTGGGATTCCCTCATCATTATCGATGGTGATTATGGCTATGGGGGCCTTTGTATTTAATCTGATTCTAAATAGTGATGATGCGGTGGCTGCATTTAATATTGGCAGCAGGATAGAGCATCTTTTCTTCTTGCCCATTATCTCTATTTCAAGCTCACTGGTTACGCTTGTGGGGATGTTCTCTGGAGCCAACAGAGTTGATCTTATCCGCTCCATCATCCGCTACGGCTTGAAATTCAGCTTGACATTTTCTTTCTTCTCCCTATTATTCTTTTTCTTTATTTCTAAACATATTATTCCTTTTTTTACTAGCTCAGAGAACATTGCTCAAATTTCAATTGGGTACTTTAGTATTGTATCTTTTTCCTATCCATTTGTAACTATTGGGATGACATCTAGCCGAATTATGCAGGGGCTTGGAAAGGGACTCCTCGTATTGTTTATTACTCTAGTTCGGGTTATTCTTATTAATGCGCCTCTTGGCTGGTATCTTAGAAGGGTTCTTGAGATGCCAATTGAGTTCGTGTGGTACTGCATTCTGTTCTCATCTTTTGTTGCGGCCACCCTAAGCATGCTATGGATGAGAAATATCATCAAGCAGCAAGAGAATAAAATCCCTTCACTTACATAGTCTTACATTAATATCCATAGAATTTAGCAAAAGAGTATATATCTTATAGCAGACGCAATGATACCTCCTCCTATAAGTGTTATTGCCTCCTCCTAAAATAAAAGAGGCCTTTGTGGCCTCTTTTTATTTATGGCTAAATCATTTATATTTAATGCATGGTTAAAAAATTACTTATACTATCAGCGCTTGCTTCCTGCTTCTGCCAAGAGATTTTTACAGAGTATCTTATTGAGAGTCAGGATACGATTGATGTGTTTTCATATCAGATCCCTCAGGGATATGACGATGGAACCGCTCATCCACTTCTTGTTGCGTTTCATCAGTGGGGTGGAAATGAAAACTCAACCTACTCCACCACTTTTGATGAAGAGGCAAATGCCAGGGGATGGATTTTCATGTCTCCCTATGGCGGATCTGGAAATAACTACAACCATCAGGGGGCACAGGAGATGGTGAGAAAAGAAATTCTGTGGCTTGTGGATCACTATGCTGTTGACCTTGATCGGATATACATGGTTGGGGGATCTATGGGAGGGGCCGCGGGCATGATCTACGCAAACAACCATCTGAATCCCGATCAGCCGATGGTTGCGGCTGCGGCATCCGGCTCAGGTATATTGGATTGTGAGCAGCGAGCAAGTGAGATGGATGGAAATAATTCAATGATTGAGTGGTTTGGTGGGAATTGGGATGAGGTTCCCTTTGAGTATCATCGGAACAGCGCTATTTACTTTGCCGATTCAACGCAAAGCATGCACTACAACCTTCAGTACACCCCAATCTACCTTGACTTTGGAGTATCAGAGACACACCGCATCCACGCGGAGGAAATGTATGAAACTCTCTTGGGGTATAATGAGAATATGTGGATTGATACTGATCCAACGGGAAGCCATGGCTTCTCAGTGATGGATGAGCAGCATGTCTGTGATTGGCTATCAGAGTTTACCTTGCTCAGCGACCCCCCATCTGTCCATCTGAATCTCGATGAGCCTGGAAGAGGGTATTTCTTTGAGGCTATTAATCAGATTAATATCACAGATTTTATTTCTATTGATGGGTATAAAACTGATAATGGCCTAATAATAAATGAATATGAAAACTCTGATTCTCTTGCGCTTCACATACTTAATAATAGCCTCAGTGACTATCTGCTTGAGGTTAATATTAATATTAATAAACTGGGAATCACCGGAAGCGCGATGTTAAATGAGAATACCCAGATTGATAGTATCTACGTTACCACTATTGATGGGGTTGAGCTGTCGTATACAGTTGAAGATAATATTATTTGGCTAGAGAACTATGGGCTCCCCCCATATGAGCTTCCGATGTATGGAAACTTTATTTTAAATATAGAGATGTCAGTCTCATCGGATGGAGATATTAATGAAGATGGAAGCTGCAATATCCAGGATATCATCCTGATAATAAGTCATATTATCGGATCAGCATTTTTATCTGATGATCAGGCTGCTCTTGCAGATATGAACGATGATGGGGCTATTGATATTATGGATATAATAATGGTGATAAATGTTATTATTGAAGGTTAAATTTTTTCTTTATCAATTCCCAAAAATTTTGAAAATAATTTATCTAGCCATCGATCTGGGAGAATTCCTGGAAGAATAAAATCAAGCCACTTGCGACCTGTAATAACATATCTTGTTTTAGGGTTTTTAATGGTAATGACCCTCTCTACCAGCTTCCCAACCCTCTCAACTGGCAACCCCTCAACCTTTCCTTTTGTAACCATCTGTCTATAAAAATTTCGGAGAGCGGGCTCGTAGTCAGTCTCTAGAAATGGATTTTCCTCAGTGGATGGAGCTTTATCCCAGATTGGGGTTTTAATTGGGCCCGGCTCAATAATAACAACCTTAATTCCGTAGAGCATCATCTCTCTTCTCAGTGAATCAGATAGAGCCTCAAGTGCGTGCTTGCTTGCGGTGTAGGGCGCAACAAATGGAAAGGACCTTTTTCCGCTGACTGAGGATATCATTACGATTCTCCCCTGATGGGCCGATCCCCTGTAGGCCCCCAGGAGCTTTAGATATGAGCGAGTGACGCTGATTACCCCAAATAAATTGACCTCAAACTGTTTTCTATATACATCGGTGGGCAAATGCTGAATGGGTCCTCCCAAAGCAATTCCTGAATTATTTACAATCGCAACAAGCTCATCATTAGATCTTAATTTTAATTCTACAACTTTTACCGATTCCAGTATCGCCTCTTCATCCCTTACATCAAAAATAAGTGGAATAAAATTTTCTCCAAATACAGATTGTAATCTGGTGGCATCCTCTTGCTTTCTGACGCTCCCAAAAACTCCATACCCACTATTAACCAAGTGCTCAACAGCTGAGTATCCTATCCCTGTACTGACGCCTGTGACTAGAACATATTTCATATATTATATTATTGATTTGTTGGTATTGTTTGAATAATTTATAACCCTCATTAATTTTATATATAAATAAATTATGGAACTAACAGTATTTGAAAACATAATAATTTTGTTCATCAAATAAGGAGATAAAATGAAGTTTTCTAGGATCTTTGTTTCAAGTATAGTAATTGCATTTTTACTTTCATCTACTCATCAATTTAACAAGCCTTTCATTGAAGTATCTAAAAAGGCAAATCCCTGTATTGTATCAATCATTTCAGAGAAAGAGCTTGTGCAGCCGCAATTTAATCCTTTTTTTAATGATCCATTTTTTAAAGATTTTTTCCCTGAATTTAAGCAAAGGGGTGAATCCCTTGGCTCTGGTGTGATTATTGATGATGGGGGATATATCATTACCAATAACCATGTGATTGATGGGGCTGATAAAATTAAAGTAATTTTATATAATAAAAATGAGTATGAGGCCAGCGTTATTGGGGTGGATCCCCTCTCTGATCTTGCAATTATTCAGATAGACTCTGACCAACCTCTTTCAATAATAAAAATGGGGGACTCAGATAGATTGGATGTGGGAGAGTGGGTCATTGCCATTGGGAGTCCATTTGGATTGCATCTTAATCATACCGTCACCGCTGGCATTGTAAGCGCGGTGGGAAGAAGTCACGTAATGTCAAAGTTGACCTATGAGGACTTTATTCAGCATGATGCCGCAATCAACCCAGGGAATTCTGGTGGGGCGCTACTTAATTTGGATGGTGAGCTGGTGGGCATTAATACCGCCATCGCTACCGATGGGTACTCTCGATCAAATGCGGGTGTGGGATTTGCAATCCCAATCAACCAGGCCAAGAGGGTTATTGAGGATTTACTGGATGATGGCATTGTATCAAGGGGATGGCTCGGAGTACAAATTCAGAGTATCACTAGTGAGATATCAAAGGCACTGGAGCTTGAAAATAAAAGGGGGGCGCTGATTGTCTCAATTATTCCTGATAGCCCCGCCGCTGATTCAGGTCTAATGGAAGAGGACGTTGTAATAAAAGTTGATAATAATGAAATTGAAAATGATAGAGATCTTGTCCGAATGATCTCCTCAAAGCACCCGGGTGACTATACAACGTTTACAGTGATTAGAGGCGATGAAAAGCTTAGAGTATCAGTGGTTCTGGGAGAGCGGCCTGATCAGAAAAAGATAGCCAGTATAAACAGTGAATCAGATTCATTTGATATTTTAGGATTAAAGGTATCCCCATTAAATAATAGAAATGGTCTGGAGATTGTATCTGTTGAGAGTGGCTCAGTGGCTCAGCAAAATGGATTGAGAAAAGATGATATCATTGTAAAAATTGGACGAGAAGTTCTTTCCTCTAAAGATGAGTATCACTCGATTATAGATACTAAAGAAAGGGGTGATGTTATTATGCTTCGAATTGAGAGAAATGGGAATCAGAGTATCTATGCATTTACAATTAGATAGGAACTGTAGCTAAAAAAATTGAACCAGTAAAAATCCAGATGTAACTATAAATGTATAGATGGATATCTGCTTTAGCATATTAATAAAACTCACTTCATCACTTTTAAATTGTATTGCTTGAATATATCTATAGTCAATCTCAACCATTATCTTTGATTCTTTTCGTTTCTGAGTGATATGCAAATTTTGGGATAAATCAATTTTATTTGACCAGTCATCATCTAAGACATTAACAAAAAAAGTGCTGTCGTTCACAGATTCAGTGGAGTAGATGTTGTAGAAGTGATCATCATTATAAAATTTTATATCATAACTTATTTTATTTTCCATCAGCCCACTGATAAAAGAAACGTAGTGTTGATTTATTAAATTATATATATCACTAAATTGCATTCTATATTTCAACTGCTTTATATCCTCAGTCATAAATAGGTTTGATAGGTATAGTGAGTGATTTTTCTTTGAAAATTGTCCGACATCATACATGCACAGCTGAGTCCTCTGCTGTTCACTTAGAAGTACTCCAAGTTCAGATAGCAACTTAAATTCTAAATCTTTAATAAGAACATTTAAATTGTGAATGGAGTTCTGTGCACTTACTTTCCCAAGCATCTGAAGATCTTCTGAATTATATAAAAAGAAATTAATGGTAATAGTATCATCTTCAATCTTGTATGTTGAGGTCACAACAATATCAGTATTAAAATCATTCCTAGAAGATGCAATGAGACTTGAAAATGTGCTTTTCCAAATTGATTCATGGGTGATATTCTCAATAAAGCTGTATAAATCAGAGATTGTTATTTCACCCCACTGACCATCATTGGATGAATTAGATAGAAGCATGCTCTTCGTAATATCTCTGGTTGAATTTGATACTAAAAAAAGAAGAGAGTCTGTGAGTATCTCGAGCTGCATTGGATTTAGATTTTTGTCAGATACCTGACTAACTATTTGAGAAAAATTATTCTTAGGGATAATATCAATTATTCCACTATTTAGCTCTTCTTTCACCTCGCTTAATAGAGACTTCCTTACTAGGAGCAACTCTCTTTCAAGTTCCTTCGTTGAAATAAAATCTACCTCTTGAATAAATGCCATATCACTTTTCATTAAATTAATAAAATCACTGGAAATTTGCTTTGACAAATCATGAATATCAATATTGTCTTTATCAAAGTTAGCGTTATTAAAATTAAATAATGAAATGGTTGTGCCTGCCTGCGCAAAGGCAATGAATGAGATAAAAAGTGTAATATAAAATATGTTAATTATTTTTTTCATACCACTGAAATTAGTTCAAAGGAAATATTAAATACCATTTAAATATTTAATTAAATATTTATTCAGCAAATAAATGTCTTCCATTGTATTGTAGCACTGAAAGGATATCCGGAGGAAAATTAATCCATTCCAATTAATAATTGGAGCCTCAATGTTGTTCTTTTTTAAATATTTATACAATGAGCTGGCATCATCTATATTAAGTTTTATGCTTGACATCTGGCCCAGTGCTTCATCAGGGCAAATAGCCCTAGTCTTAGAGGTTTCAAGTAGTATCTGCCTTGACTCTATAACTTTTTGATGGCAATATTGACTAATGGACTCCCAATTATTATCATTTAGAAATTTTATTGATGAGGGTACAGATAGGTACGCACTGATATCGTTGGTCCCCTGATACTGATGATAATCTAAAAATTGTGAGTGGCTAGGCTCCTCACTTTCCCATCCCCAGCTTACAACTAGAGGATCTAATTTATCTTGAATTTTTTTTGATGCATATAAAAATGAGGCCCCCTTAGGGCATAGCATCCACTTGTGACAGGCTCCTGTGTAGATATCAGCGCCAAGCTCCCTCAGGTTTAAAGGGATCTGGGCTGGGGCATGAGCACCATCCACTATTACCATAATATCTAAATTTTTAACTAATTCACATATTCTTTTAACAGGGAAAATAATTCCTGTGGGGCTTGTAATGTGACTTAAAAAAATAATTTTTGTCCGTGATAAAATATTCTCCTTAAATAAACGAACGAACTGATCCTCATTATAAGGAAGCTCAATATTAATAGGTTTATAATTAAACCCCTCTTTAATTGACATGAATTTCCAGGTTCTTTCTATCCCTCCGTATTCATGGTTGGTTGTTAGAACCTCATCATTCTTATCTAACTTTAATGATCGTATTACCATATTCATGGCTGTTGTTGGATTTGGGAAATAGACAAGATCATCCTTGTTGCAGATGATATATTTTGATAGCTCATCTCTAGACCATTCTAATAATTTAGCAGCTTTATCAATAAAAGAAACTGGCTGAAATTCAAGCTCTTTCTGCCACTTCTCTCTTTCATTGAAAATTGGGTAGGGGCAGGCTCCAAAGGAGCCATGATTTAGATATGTAAATTTAGGGTCTAATTGAAATTGTTTTTTTAATAATCTAAGTGATGATTCATTCATCAATTGATTTTTGTATGTGTATTGTCCTTTGAGGGAATGGAATGTTGATTTTCTTTTCTGTAAATTTATCATATATCCTGCTATTGATATTATCAATAACCCGGCCTCTCATCTCTGGCTTCTCAATCCAAAATAATAATTGGAATATAAGAGCAGAGTCACCAAACTCTC
>Ga0114996_10005860_pt1 | contig 14317 bp, 13 predicted proteins | sample ArcticOcean_MG_C_4_FD_87039 | JGI IMG/M metagenome (GOLD analysis project Ga0114996, IMG submission 87039) | Marine microbial communities from western Arctic Ocean - ArcticOcean_MG_CB4_134 | ecosystem: Environmental > Aquatic > Marine > Oceanic | place: Arctic Ocean: Canada Basin | collected...
GGTGGTTGATAATGCAATATTCGATTATAAGAAGCCTTAAATTGTTCCGAAGGAGATGGAAATAAATTGTCTATGTCAGAATGCGGCGCATTGGGAAGATTATTGAGGACATCTTTATAATCTTTCACCAAAGTCACGAATTCTTCGGACAATAATCCCCTACGAAAACGTGGCAACCGCCGAGGACGGACGTGAAGCCCTCACAATGGCGAAGGAAAAAGAATTCGATCTTATCTTTCTTGATGTCAATATGCCGGAAATGGACGGATATGCCGTACTTGAAAATCTCAGGGCGGATATGCGCCTCAGAAATATTCCGGTTATCATGATTTCCGCTGTCGAAGTTATTTACAGTGTTGTGAAATGCATAGAACTGGGCGCTGAAGATTACCTGCCCAAGCCCTTCAATCCTGTTTTACTGCGCGCCAGAGTGAGTGCGTCGTTAGAAAAGAAAGCGATGCGCGACCGGGAGGCATCTTTTCTAAACGAAATTAAGGAAGCGAAAAAAAGATCCGACGAACTGCTGAACGTGATTTTACCATCCGCCGCCACAAGTGAATTGAAGTCCAGCGGACATGTCTATCCCCGCCGCTACGAAGGCGTGGCGTTGCTGTTTTGTGATATTGTTGGCTTCACATTCTTCTGCGAAAGCCACTCGCCAAAAGAGGTTGTAAACGGTCTTAAAAACTTGATCGAAAAATTCGAGACCATTTCTGATTCTCACGATATGGAAAAAATCAAAACTATTGGCGACGAGTTCATGGCCTCAGCAGGATTACTGCGCCCCTGTGGCGATCCACTTTTAGCAGCGGTTCGAGCTGGATTTGATATGGTTGAAGCTGCCCGTGAGACTGCACCCAATTGGGAAGTTCGTATTGGTGTTCACTTAGGCCCTGTAGTTGTTGGAATCGTCGGCCACGATAAGTACCAATTTGTTGTTTGGGAAAATACGGTAAATATGGCCGCCCGCATGACCGGCCCTGGCGAAGCCGGCACGAACACAATGACCTACGATTCTTGGATGCAGGTTCAGAATGACTGTGAAGGAAAATCTCTTGGTGATGTAGAGATCAAGGGCAAAGGTAGTGTTGAGATCATCGAATGTGCAGGTTTGCGTTAATTTTAAGGGTTATGGATCATGGCCGAAAAAATTAGTTTCAAGTCGGTGAACGTTCTTGTCGTGGAGGACGAAGAATTCTCGGCTCGCTTCGTCACCCGTATTTTAGAAGAATTAGGTGTGGGACGGGTGGCCACAGCAGGTAACGGAGCCGAAGCACTGGAAAAGTTAGCGGCCGAGCCGAAAAATATCGACCTTGTCATCTGCGACATCGAAATGCCGGAAATGGATGGCTATGAATTCGTCCGCCGTGCGCGCTATGGAACTGTCTCCGAATACAAGAAACTGCCGATCCTGATCCTGACAGGCCAAGACACAGAAAAAACGTAGAAAAGGCAAGAATCCATAAGATCGATGGCTTCATTGTAAAGCCAGCAACCTTGGACGATCTAGGCCGCCACATACGCAGCGTTCTTGGACTTTAAAAGTAGCGCCTATCCGTTAGCGACAGCCTCAGCAATTGCGTCGCCCATTTTCTGCGTACTGGCCGTTCCGCCAAGATCACCGGTTAAGGCCTTCGCGTCCGCAATTACCTTTTCCATTGCCGCGTCAATAAGCTCAGCGGCCTTTGATGCTTTGGGTTCATCGTGCCGACGCCCGAGCCATTCAAACAACATTTTCCCGGACATGATCATGGCATACGGATCGGCGATATTTTTCCCTGCAATGTCTGGAGCAGACCCATGGGTCGCTTGTGACATGGCTTGGTTCTCACCGACGCACAAACCAGGGGCAAGCCCCAGCCCACCGACAAGGCCGGCACCTAGGTCTGTCAGGATGTCACCAAACTGATTTGTCGTCACCACAACGTCGAACCGATCAGGGTGCATCACAAGTTCGGCCGCAATTGTATCGATGTTAAACTCGTTATATTCGACGTCAGGAAACTCATCAGAAAGTTTGCGGCATTCCTCAGCGAACATCCCACAGGTGAGCCGATAGACACCTTCTTTGTGGGCCGCCGTTACTTTTTTGCGTTCCCGTGTCTGGGCAATTTTAAAGGCTTCCAAGGCAACCCGGCGAGACCCCTTACGGGTAATGACCCGTGAGCCAATAGAAATCTCATCGTTTGGACGGAATTCACCGGTGCCGCTGACAGTCGTATCCCATGACTGCATGCCTTCTGTTACTTCGCGCAAGAAAACGATGTCGACACCTTTGTGAACAGAAGGAATATTCGGATAGGATTTAACCGGCTTCACACTGGCGTAAAGGTCAAATAGTTTCCGGATTGGCGGCATGATCCACGTCGGATCGTTCCTAGGGTAGGCGCTGTGGCCGATGGGTCCCATGATCCAGCCGTCGGTCTTTTTCAGAGCTTCGACCGTCACACCCGGCGTCGTGTCACCGTGTTTCTCATGCCCTTCTTTTCCGATGGGCAATGTAGTCCACTCAACATCAAGTCCCGTCTTGGCCGCTGCCGCTGTCAGAACTTTTACCGTTTCAGGAACAACTTCGTAGCCGATATCATCGCCCGGCAAGACACCAATTTTCATTTTCTAGGAAACCCTTCAATCAACAGGTGGTTTAATCTTGGAAACCGCCTTCATGCGTAACACTGTATCGCCAGCCAAATGCGTCCAGACCATGGCGTCACGAACCAGCTTATCGACCCGCGCGTTCATCATGCAGCCTTCGGCCCCATGGACTTCCATATTCAGTCTAGTCACCCGTTGGATCACATCCGTCGAATAGTTGACGGCGAGAACACCTGTGGCCGAACGTTGACCCTGATCATGTTCCCAAGCAATGCGCATGACAAACGAACGCAAAGCTTCGGTCAGCATGCTCATCTCATTGATCTTGAGCTGCACCAGTTGATTGTCGATAAGGGGCTTTCCACCACGTTTCTCGAAGTACGCATATCTCAGCGTCATCTCAATGGCGTCTTCACAGACCCCAATCGCGTTAGCCGAAAGTTCCAAGTCACCAAACAAGTCGCCGCCTGTGGTATCGCCACCGCCGGCCTCAGCTGAGCCTGTGCCGACGTTGCCGATGACATTGGCGTGCGGCACCCGAGCGTTCTCAAAAATTAGTTCAGCGTTCTGATAGAACCGCCATCCACGCTTGTTAAATATCTTTCCAATGCGAAATCCTGGCGTGCTCTTCGGCACCAAGAAAAGCGTGCCGCCCAACGTGATGTTTGCATCGGGGTTGGTCCGTGCATCAATAAAAAAGAGAGAGCCGACACTGCCATTGGCGATAAAACATTTTTCACCGTTCAGAATCCACTCATCGCCATCCCGTTCAGCATGAAGTCTGTATCCAGCCTTTTGATCGATTTTTGGTGGCATGCGGTTATCAGAACCCGCGTTAGGTTCGGTAATGCCACGCCCCATGACATATCTGTGGTCGGCAAGGAAAGGCTTTAGGAATCGCTCTTTCTGATCATCGGTACAGGCGTTTGCGATCAGATGACTCCACTTCCAATTCTGGCTGAAAGCCTTCGACATCGCGCTGTCACCCTTGGCGAGTTCGGCCATGACCAAAGCTTGGGTGACAAAGTCCGTGCCTTCGCCGCCCCATTCATTAGGAACAGCCATGGTGCGGAAACCAAGCTTTGAGCCCTTCTCAATAATTTCCCAATCCCACGGATCGAAGGGACCCGGGATTTGATCTCGCTTAACCGAAAGTGGTCGAATTTCATTTTTCGCAAATTCACGCGCTTTCATTTGCCACGCGAGTTGTTCTTCATTCAGTGAAAAATCCATGAAATGTCCCCGTCAGTCTCTGAAAATTAATTTAATCGTTATGCCGCCCGTGTCGTTATGCCGCGCGGGCGCGTTCATATTCCACAATCGTCTCAGCAATACGCAGCTTTGTTGCAAGATCGTTGGTGTCGGAATGTGCCATGATGAAACCGTCATTGACGAATTTCTGCAATGGCATATCCCGCATAACACCCATCGCACCAAAGCATTCAGCCGCCAAAAGTGTGACTTCATGCACGGCTTCAGCCGTATAAACGCTGGCAATCGTATGCAAAGGAAGGTCTGGAACGCTGTGATCCGAGATGGCTTCTGGATGATCAGCTACCCATGCCGCTTTCCAAATCATTGTGCGCGCAACTTCCAGCTTAATTGCCATATCAGCAATCAAGTTTCCAATCGCCTGATGTTCGACGATCATGCGTCCGCCTTGGCGCCGCATCTTCGTGTAATCGACAGCAGTGTCATAGGCCGCTTGGCCTAGGCCCAAATTAATAGCAGCCCGTTGCAGATCGACCTGAACTGCGTAATCATTGGTGGCGCCTGGGTTTTTAACTTCATTATCCAACGGCACTTTACAGGCCGCAAAATCAACTTGTGCGCCACAGCCATGATGCCACTGTATAGTCCCTTCGCCAAAAGGCCCGGCGGCTTCATGGATGGTGAGGCCCGCCGTATCACTAGGCACCAACAATGCGCTCAACCCCGCATCGGTCTGCACCTGAACAATCAAAAGCTGCGCAATCGGTGCGTTCGCAACGAAGCTGACGGAGCCGTCTATGACCCACGCGTCACCCTGTTTGGTGGCTTTTGGCTGATTACCTGGCTCTTCGTGGATATCTTCGTAATAATTCCACCCGGTCAAGGCATTCTCATCCTGGCCTGCGTAGCCAATGTGGAATTTCTCGTCTTCAACAAATTGAGAAAGAAATGTCTCGCGCTGGGCCGCTGTTGCCCATTTGTCGAACAGAAGCTGCCCAAGTAGCGCCGTCTGCCCCAGTGCCGTTGCAATATCTATGTCGCCGGCTGAGAGTTCTTCGAGAACAATACAAGTTGTCAACGTGTCTGTACCGACGCCATCGTTCTCTTCCGAGAGCGTCAGAGTCCGCAAACCCAGTTCAGAAACTGAATTCAGCAAGTCCATCATCAACGGTTTTTCGAAGGGCTCTAAACGAGCCGGTAGAATAGCCGCCGCTTTAATTTCGTTTGCCGCAAAACTCCGCACGGTATCGCGAAACTCAATCTGTTCCGCCGTGAGGTGTAAATTATACATGGTGATCAACCTCCCCAATGATTAAATTTTTTAAGTCTATCCGTTATAATCAATAATCGCTAAGAAACCAGACCCTCCCCTCAAAAAGTACGGAAATCCTATCAATTCAATTCGCATCGCGTCATTTAGTAGCAGTGGTCAGGCGCTCTGTTCCTTAGAACAAGTAAGCCTGCACCGCCCCCCAGGTGATATAGAATCCCAAAACCAGCAACGCGCCAAACATCACCTTGCGAAATAACTTTTCAGATAATTTTTCGCGGATTTTTTGGCCGACTGCCATGCCAATTACCGCTGGCCCCACGGCGGCGGCAGATAACAGCCCCAAATTCAACGGCAATAGTTCATGTCGTTGCAACGCCAAGCCCAAGACAACAGTCGCAACCGTGAACCAAGTCCCCATGAGTTGAATTAAAAAATCGCGCGGCAAGGCAAGGGCTTGAAAATAGGGGACTGCCGGCAAGGTGAAGGACCCGGTCAAGCCGCTCAATACGCCGCTCATTGATCCCATAATAAATGACAGTCCTCGTCCATCCGGGCCTAGCTTCTGTAAGCTTGGTCCCAGCAAGCCATACCCCGCATAAATCACCACGGACACACCCAGCAACCCAGACAGAAGTGCCGCATCGGATTTTTCAATCAAGCCGACGGCAAACCACGTACAGACCGCACCACTTAATAGAAACAACCAAAATCGTTTAAAAATTTCGCGGTGTGCCCCACCGACACAGGCTTGCCAAAAATTTGTCACCAAAGACGGAACGAGCAGAAGCACCATTGCCTCGCCGAGCCCCTGCATCGCCGTTAGCGCTGCCAAGGCAATTGTTGGCAACCCCATGCCGATCACGCCCTTGACCAAACCGGCAAGGATAAAGGTTGCCGCTACGACCAAGACAAGTTCTATCGGCCACACGCCTCCCGTCATTTAGTTTGGCGCAAAAAAGGCAAGTGTACGCATCTCTATGCTTTCGCGGGCCGGGGCACCTGCTGGCGTTGTCGGATCATTAAAGGATGTATGGGCTGTATAGCGCGCCCGACCATCGGTTTCGGATTCGTAGACCTTAAACACAATGGCTTCATTTCGCGTCATATTTGGAAAGTAAAACCATTCGTGATCCGGGTTATGGGTAATCTGATAAGTCTGCCCCACCCGGTCAGGATAGCGCCGTTCCGATACGATCAAGTCTGAGGTCGCCAAACTACGAGAATCAGCAATCGCCAGCGGGTTCGTTTTCAAGATGTCTTGAATGGGTCGCCACGCCTGGACGATGGCAAACCGATGCTTGAGAAGTTCATCGGCTTCATCAGGCGGCAACAAATCCCGGACCCGCTGTGGCCCGGACCAATCTGTATAATCATTATGAACGCGTAAAACCGGCTCACGAACTTGGTGTGCCAATTGTTTTTCTTCGTCTCCAATGCGAACCGTATGATCGAAGATCACGACCCTGGACGCACCTGTTTGGTTCTTAATAAGCTGCTCAATCTCTGGGTAATAAACCGACTTAATTTCGTCCTCATCCAAAAAGTTTTTTACCTGGGTTTCATGATCGACCAGTTCAAAACCATGAACTTCCAGTGAGAACTGATCTCTGACTTGGCGGCCATCACCGATCGCCATCTTATGACGGGAAAAGGTGCCGGTATATTTCCGCTCTACATTACCGGCGCCAAATGTTTCGTTGACGGGCTTTTCACCGGTATCAACGCAATAGGTCAGATCGGCTTCAACGGTTCCCTGCTCAGGCATGGAATTGCTCCTTTGATCGAATTTACTCTTTAGAAAAATGTACCCCGGAGGTCGGAATTGCGCAACGCTTGAGGTTAAGTTGTATCCTCCCTCAAGTTCAAATATAGGTAACCTAACTGAGGGCTCTCTTGAAGAGCAGTTCTGTACATTGATTCGAAATTCGAGCTGCGCCTTTCATCCAACTGCATTAGAAAAACAAAACCAGATCATAAGACGGATAGAGTTCATGCAATATAATAGCAGCCTTGAGAAGTTGTTCGTCTGTAAATCTGTCCACTGCTGAGAAGTCACGGACAAATATAGCATCGGCCCACAGAACTTGGCTCATTGCTGCCAAGGGACGCTCGGTAATTAGAAATGGCCTAAAACATCGCCCCGCCACGTGAATAAATTTGTGGAGTTGAAAGCCGCAATCTCGGAGGAATACCTGTATATCACCGAAGAGAGGTTGATCCTTATACAAGGGGACAAAGTCCACCTCGGTCTGAATGACGGCGACATTTTTCAACGTCTCTACGCCGTTCTGGAGGATATCCAATTCCGCTCCCTGCACATCAAGTTTCAAGAAATCACACGGCGGACAATCGGCAATGTCATCAAGCCGCTTGGTTTGAACACGCTCGGTTCCAGTAACAGCGAAATTACCGTCAGGCAATTTGGCAGAAATTGTTTGAATTAGGTCAATCATGCCAGAATCTGGCATATAAAGCGACGCACACCCGGGAAACCGCGTCTGGTGAAAGGTTGCCTCTTCGCCGTCTCCTAAGAAATGAGGCAACCAGGTACAGTTATCAGGCCCGTCTCGACACAAGCGATCATATTCTTTGGGGGGTTCGGCTCGAAACCGGTAACAGTGGCCAATCCCTCGTCAAGAAGGCGCTCATAGCAGTTATCGCCTGAGATCATTGCCCCAATATCGAGAACGTGGATATTCGGAATTTCAGTCTCGAGAACATCCTTGATAGAGAAGGGAGGCGTTTTATTTTCAGCCATTGTTTGCTTCACCCAACGATAATACCAAGGCGCAGTATACAGAGGTTAAATGTTCAGAAGCGCAACAAAAAAAGGGCTGCCCCGAAGGACAGCCCCAATTTTTGATCTAACGATCAGGTCCGCAGGGAATTACATTCCCATGCCACCCATACCGCCCATGTCAGGCATTGGCATGGCAGCAGCTTTGTCGTCAGGCTTTTCAGCGACCATAGCTTCGGTCGTGATCAACAAGCCCGCAATGGAAGCTGCGTCTTGCAACGCGGTCCGAACGACTTTAGCAGGATCGATGATACCGGCTTTAACCAGATCGGTGTACTCACCTTCCTGTGCATCAAAGCCAAAGGTTGAACCCTTGCCTTCAAGTACCTTACCGGCAACCACTGCGCCGTCGAAGCCGGAATTCTCGGCAATCTGACGGATCGGCGACTGCAACGCACGGCGGACGATATCAATGCCGACGTTCTGGTCGCTGTTAGCGCCTTCGAGCTTAGCCAAAGACTTGATCGAATGCAGCAGAGCCGTTCCGCCACCAGGAACCACGCCTTCTTCGACAGCAGCCCGAGTAGCATTCAATGCATCGTCAACCCGGTCTTTCTTTTCTTTCACTTCAACTTCGGTCGCACCACCGACGCGGATGACAGCAACGCCGCCAGCCAATTTGGCCAGACGCTCTTGCAGTTTTTCTTTGTCGTATTCGGAAGAAGTTTCATCGATCTGCTTACGGATCATGTTGCAGCGTGACGAAATTGCGTTCTTAGTAGCCGCCCCTTCAACGATCGTGGTGTCGTCCTTAGTAATGGAAACTTTCTTGGCCGTACCAAGCATGGTCAGGTCGACGTTTTCCAGTTTGATGCCAAGGTCTTCGCTGATGACTTGACCATCGGTGAGGATGGCGATGTCAGCCAGCATGGCTTTCCGACGGTCGCCAAAGCCAGGAGCTTTAACGGCAGCAATTTTCAAACCACCACGAAGTTTGTTAACAACCAAAGTTGCCAATGCTTCGCCTTCGATGTCTTCAGCGATGATCATCAACGGACGGCTGGATTGCATGACTGTTTCCAGGACAGGAAGCAGGGGCTGAAGCGTGGACAGCTTAGCTTCGTGAATTAGGATGTACGGGTTTTCCAGCTCGCAAGTCATCTTGTCCGCGTTGGTTACGAAATAAGGAGACGTGTAACCGCGGTCGAACTGCATGCCTTCAACAACATCTAGTTCTGAATCCAGGCTCTTGGCTTCTTCAACCGTGATAACGCCTTCGTTGCCAACTTTTTCCATAGCGTTGGCGATCATGCCGCCAATGCCAGTGTCGCCGTTTGAAGAGATCGTGCCGACTTGGGCAACTTCTTCGCTAGTTTTAACTTTCTTGGAAACCTTCTTGATGTTCTCGACAACAGTGCTAACAGCCAAGTCGATGCCGCGTTTCAGGTCCATCGGGTTCATGCCAGCAGCAACCGCTTTGGTGCCTTCGCGAACGATGGACTGAGCCAGAACGGTCGCCGTCGTGGTGCCGTCACCGGCTTCATCGTTGGTCTTGGAAGCGACTTCCTTAACCATCTGTGCGCCCATGTTTTCGAACTTATCAGACAACTCAATGTCTTTCGCAACGGTCACGCCGTCCTTGGTGATGCGCGGAGCGCCGAAGGACTTATCGAGAACTACGTTACGGCCCTTAGGGCCCAAAGTTACCTTAACCGCATTGGCCAAGATATCGACGCCGGCGAGCATACGATCGCGGGCGTCTGTGCTGAATTTAACTTCTTTAGCAGCCATTTTAATTTAACCTTTCAATAGTGTCAGTTTGCTCGAGGTTGGCGATTTAGCCAATCACGCCAAGCAAATCGGATTCTTTCATGATCAACAGATCTTCGCCGTCAATCTTGACTTCGGTGCCGGCCCATTTGCCGAACAAAATACGGTCGCCAGCTTTAACGTCCAAAGGAACAACCGTTCCGTCTTCACGGCGTGCGCCGGAACCAGCAGAAACGATTTCGCCTTCCATAGGCTTTTCCTGTGCCGTGTCGGGGATGATAATTCCGCCAGCGGTTTTTTCTTCCTGATCGACGCGTTTCACAAGAACGCGGTCATGCAGGGGTGATAACTTCATATGATGTCTCCGTAAGTATCTGTTATTTAGGACATTTCCCAGTAAATTAGCACTCCCCTAGGGAGAGTGCTTAATCTTACTTGCGGGTGATGTAGTCTAATTTTGAGAAGATGCAAGGGATAAATCTAAAATTTTAGCCGTTTCTATCTGTACATAATCAAGGTCGTCCACCCATCGACAATGATTCTTTGCCGCAGTTTTAGACCTACCGCCACATGATAAGCCGCGACCCGGTTGGCATCATGTACGAGGAATCCTGATAGTACCGCCACACCGCCAACGTTTAAGTGCCGCCGAAGGTCGCGGGCCATCTGGCACAAAGGGTTGGCGAGGATGTTCGAAACGATCAAGTCGTACGGTCCCGCGGTCTGAACCAAAGGCAGTCCGTATCCGTTACCTGCTTTGGCACGGACGTAACGTCCGACCCCATTTAATCGCGCGTTCTCCGAAGCTACCCGAACCGCACCAGGATCAATATCACAGGCAACAATACTCCTCCGCCAAGTTTTAGCGGCCGCCAAAGACAAAATCCCTGAGCCGCAGCCCATGTCGAGAATACGCCGAATCTTTTTTCCTTCGTTGGCCAGTTGATCAAGGGCAGCAAGACATCCCTCGGTCGTTGCGTGCTCACCCGTTCCAAAGGCTGCCCCTGCATCCAACTTGATCCCCACTGTTCCGCCGGGCACCTGCCCTTGGAAATGAGAGCCATACATAAAGTAGCGACCAACTTGGATCGGGGGAAAGCCCGCAAGGTTATCTGCGACCCAGTCCTGAGCCGCCATCACCGTTATTTCAAAATCTGATATTTCCACACCGAGCCCAGAGGCCACCGCCGCCAATGCGTCGGCTATTGCAGCCTCATCAAGAGCGGTCTCGGAAATCCCTTGTAGGCGAGATCGCGCATCATCAGGCGGAATTAAAAACGACGAGACTACAGCGCAATGAGGCTCGAGAATTTCTTCGAAGGCTTCTGTCTGTGGCGTCGGGACGATAACATCAATGCGCCAACACGCAGGGCCGTTATTGTCCCCCAGCATCAGACCGCCTCGACAAAACTGTCGATGACTTTCTTCGTGCCGGCTTTTTCAAACGCGATTTCCAGTTTGTTGCCATCGGTAGCGCGCACGACTCCATAGCCAAATTTTTGGTGAAAGATGCGCTGGCCTATGGTGAAGCTAGACGCTGTGCCAGCTAAAGACTGGGTTTCCCAGTTTATGTCCTCGATCAGTGGTGCAGTAGAACGCGAATTACCAAACCGTTTGGTCTCCCGAAGTCGCCCGGCCCCGCCCCATTGGCCGCTGCCGAACGTGTCCATGGAATTAACCTCTTCAATATGATCGTTTGGCAGTTCCCCAACAAACCGCGATGGGATTGCGCTTTGCCATTTTCCATAGACCCGGCGATTAGCGGCATAGGAAACAATCGCACGTTGCCGAGCACGGGTTAGACCCACGTAGGCCAGGCGGCGTTCTTCTTCCAATCCACCGCCGCCGGTGTCTTCCAAGGATCGCTGATGGGGAAACAGGCCTTCTTCCCAACCCGGTAAGAACACCGTCTTGAACTCCAACCCCTTGGCGCTGTGTAAAGTCATAAGAGTGACTTTCTCCTCGGAGCTGGATGCATCATTTTCCATGACCAGGCTGACGTGTTCCAAAAATTCCGTCAGGGTTTCAAAATCTTCTAGTGCTACGATCAGTTCCTTGAGGTTATCCAAACGTCCAGGTGCCTCGATTGATTTATCCCGTTTCCACATCCCGGTGTAATCAGACTCATCCAACATTAATCCTGCCAGTTCGGAAGGTGGCATACTGGAACTAAGGTCACGCCATCGATCAAAGTCCTCGACCAGACCCGCCAGTGTCGATTTTTGCTTTGGCTTAAGTTCATCAGTCTCTACCAAGCTTCGAACCGCCTCGACCAAAGATACCTGTTCCGCGCGGCCCAGTTGATGAATTGTTTGCAAGGTGGCTTGGCCCAGGCCGCGCTTTGGAACATTCACGATCCGCTCAAACGCGAGATCGTCTGCAGGCTGGGAAATGACCCGCAGGTAAGCCACAGCATCCCGAACTTCGCGACGTTCATAATATCGTGGCCCGCCAACGACCCGGTAGGGAACGCCCAGGGTGATCAAGCGTTCTTCAAATTCCCGAGTTTGAAAGCCAGCCCGAACCAAGACCGCCATTTCGTTTAAGGATTGTCCTTTGGTCTGATAGGCTTCGATGTCTTCGCCGGTGACCCGGGCTTCTTCCTCGCCATCCCAAACGCCTCGCACCTTAACCAATTCGCCATCATTGAGATCCGTCCATAAGGTCTTACCAAGCCGTCCTTCATTATAAGAAATCAGACCAGACGCCGCCGCCAGGATATGGAGGGTCGAGCGATAATTTTGTTCCAGGCGAACGATCTTCGCGCCAGGGAAATTATCTTCGAAACGCAGAATATTACCGACCTCCGCCCCGCGCCAAGAATAGATCGACTGATCATCATCACCGACACAGCAGACATTCTTATAGCCGCCACCCAAGAAACGCATCCAAAGATACTGCGCGACATTGGTGTCTTGGTATTCATCGACCATGACGTAGCGAAACTTGGTTTGATAGGACTTTAGAATGCCGGGGTCAGTCTGAAACAACGTCAGACAATGCAGCAGCAAGTCGCCAAAGTCGGCGGCATTTAACGTCCGCAGCCGTTCTTGATATTCGCCGTAAATTTCCAGCACTTGGCCTTCGACCACGTCGGCTCCCTCAGCGGCAGAAACCCGATCAGGCGTCAGCCCGCGATCTTTCCAGCGTTCAATCACGCCCAAAATTCGCCGCGCAGGCCATTTTTTTGGATCAATGTGTCGGGCTTCCAGATGTTGCTTGATCAGGCGCAGTTGGTCATCGGTATCTAAGATCGTGAAATTCGGCCGCAGCCCGACCTCTTCTGCATGGGACCGGAGAATGCGCGCAGCCACCGAATGAAAAGTACCTATCCACCAGCCGTCAACCGGACGATGGGTCAGGGATGAGACGCGGTTTTGCATCTGCCGGGCGGCGCGGTTGGTGAAGGTCACCGCTAGAATTTCCCAAGGACTCGCCTTCCCCTGCAACAAGATATGCGCCAAACGCGTGGTCAGCACCCGGGTCTTTCCGGTGCCGGCACCAGCCAATACCAAGACCGGGCCATCGATTGCCTCAACCGCTTCCAACTGGGTATCGTTTAGATTATCCAGATGTGCCACAGCGGGAGTAGCCGGGGCAATCGGGGTTGGCGGGGTTGGTTCCGTGAGATCGAATGGGTCTGACATGGATAGAGTTATTTGGACTTTAGCGACCCGGTTCAACCTTTTTCTTCATTAACGCGACACTTCCACCCTATAATTGAACCAGTTCAAATTTTTGGAGTACGCCCTATGAGGCTCCTGTCCCCAAGAATAAGGGCAATTCGAGCATTTTCGAGCGCGCTTGCTGTCGTCTTCTTGCTTGCAAGTTCGGCCTTCGCGCAAGAGAAACAGCCGGAGAATGCACCCGACTCCATTGATACCGGTGAAATTTTGCGCGCGGTTGTAGGGATTGAGACAACTGTGCCAGCAAATACCCGTACGGCCAGGGCTTTGGGCACAGAGCGAAACGGCAACGGTATCATCATTGATAACGAGGGTCTGGTGCTGACCATCGGCTACGTGATTTTGGAAGCCGATTTGGTCAATATCATAAAACCTGACGGTAAAAAAATTCCCGCCAAGATCGTCGGCTACGATCACAATACCGGGTTTGGGCTGGTCCGTGCGTTGAAACCGCTCAATCTCAAACCGATTCGCATGGGCAAGTCTGCTGACTTATTCGCCGGAAAAAGAGTCTTAATTGTCAGTCATGAAGGTGAACTACCGGTAATGGCGGCACAGGTGGTATCACGTCGGCCATTTGCGGGATATTGGGAATATCTATTGGACAGCGCCATTTATACGATCCCGCCTTTTCCGAAATACGGCGGTGCCGCGCTGATTGGCGTGGGTGGGCGTTTGCTGGGTGTCGGCTCGTTGGTTGTCAGCGACGCGTTCCAGGGCCCGCCGCCGGTTCCTGGCAATATGTTCGTCCCGATTGATCTGCTAGGCCCCATCTTGGCTGATTTATTAGAGAATGGAAGATCGCGACAGCCTTCACACCCTTGGCTTGGCGCTCACACAACCGATCTTGAAGGCCGTCTTAGAATTCTACGTATTACGCGGGGTGGCCCCGCCGACAAGGCAGGGCTGCGCGAGGGTGATATCATCATGGGGGTGGATGGCAAACGTGTTAAAACCATGGAAGACTTTTTCCGCAAAATTTGGGCGCACGGCACAGCAGGCGTAAGCATTCCCCTCAATGTGGTGAAATCAGGCGCGGCCGAA
>Ga0114996_10005863_pt1 | contig 14315 bp, 15 predicted proteins | sample ArcticOcean_MG_C_4_FD_87039 | JGI IMG/M metagenome (GOLD analysis project Ga0114996, IMG submission 87039) | Marine microbial communities from western Arctic Ocean - ArcticOcean_MG_CB4_134 | ecosystem: Environmental > Aquatic > Marine > Oceanic | place: Arctic Ocean: Canada Basin | collected...
ATGCCGGTCGAATAGGTACGTACTGGTAATGAAAGGAAATCCCCGAGTTCAGCGAAATTCTCGACCGATGGCACTAATTTGGCGATTTCAGGACCGCTTAGCCCCTTGAGTAGCCCAATCCGCTTGATGTTTTCATAGCCACTGAGGTCTTGTTGAGTGCCAGCCCCAAGGGAAAACAGGGTGCCGATCTCTCCCTTCACTTCAACTCGCCCATCCGTCGGCGTATAGATCCCGGCTAGAACTTTCAGTAGTGTGCTTTTTCCGGCGCCGTTGGGGCCGACGATTCCGATCCGATCTCCGTCTTGTATATTTAACGTAATTCCGCTCAATGCTGTGACCGTCAAATAGTTGCCAGCGCTTTTCTTAAGCAGCCCGCCGGTCACGATCTGCAAAAGGCGGCCCGTCGATGCACCCGGACCGGCACCGTAGATGGGATATTCGAGCGTTAGGTTTTCAACTTGGATGTGGGCCATATCAACGATTAGAGCCAGAAAATGATCCGGGAGCGAAACCGCCGGAAGAACAGGAAGGTGCCAATCAAACCGATCACTGTAACGGCAGCGACAACGCCGTAAGACAGCGGGCTGGAGGGTTGCCCCAAAAGCGGGTTCCTCAAAACCTCTATAAAATGGGTCAATGGGTTGTACTGGACGGTGAACGCCCATGATCCAAGCATCTTCGGTCGCCACAATATGGGCGTCAGAAAGAACAGGAAGGGTATAATCGCATCGATCATCGGCGGCAAATCACGAAACCGGGCACCGATCATGCCCAACAACGTGCTGACCCAAAAACAGTTGATGAATATCACGGCAAACGCCGGGAAAATCGCTAAGGAGTAAGCGTTCACTGGAACCGATAAAACAATGGCAACAACGAAATAGGCGATCAGGGCATGGAAATAGGTTGACAGGGTTCTCATCGTCAGACGTAGCGGATGCATCAATAGCGGCACCCGTGTCGTTTGAATGATGCTGGTGCCACTGATGAATGAGGTTGCGCCTTCGCTCAAGGGTTTTGCAATCGATTGCCATGAAATGAGACCGGCGCAGAAATAAGGTATGAAGGTCCGGACTTCGACTTTAAGTAGCACACCCCAGAAAACCCCCATTCCGGACACAAAAATAAGCAACCCGAAGGTCATCCAAAGTGGGCCGAGAAAAGTCCGGTAATAACGCTGTTTCAGATCGTGCCAACCTAATAGAACCCATAGACGCCAACGCCGAAAGCTTTCCAATACCTCACCGAAGGCAGATATATTGTGATCCATTTTAGCCGTCTTTTCCAGAATACCAAGTGCGCTTCATCAAGCGCACTAAATGCGCTGCCTGACAGGCAATGCGCTTTTTTCTTCCATTGTTGCGGTTTAAATCAGACAAATCATTTTGTCGAGTTGTACTTTACGCATCATCTCCGTCTCCATAGTGGTGACCATGAGCGGCATTCAATGCGGTCTTTGAGAATGATTCAATGCTTTCAAAAATGATTCTGGTCCCCTGGTCTTCAAACCCGACCGGAACCATCAGAAGTTCGTCAAGAGCCTCAAGAACCGATAAACGATCTTCGGGTTTTACTACAAAGACCATAAATCCTCCTCCACCGGCGCCAAGTAGTTTTCCGCCGATAGCACCTCCTTTGCGGGCGCGATCATAAATTTCATCAACGAACGTTGGGGCAAGGCTTTTGGTCAGAGAACGCTTCACTTCCCACGATTCGTGAAGCAGCCGCCCAAAATCCTCAAGATCTCCATTCCCACGCAGGATCACCAATGCCTGATCGACCATTTCGGCTAACGTATGAATCTCTGACTGCTTGGCCGGAATAGAATCTATCACGTCCTTAGCAATGCCCGACGCGTAACGCGAAATGCCGGTGAAGAACAGAAGCAAATGCTCGCTAAGTTCAGCCTGCCGCTCTGGCGACAAACCAACCGGAGTGACCTCGAACTGGCCGTCGTGGGCAATAGTGATATGATTAAGACCACCGCAAGCGGTGGCGATTTGGTCCTGGATGCCAACATTTTCCCCAAGCACCTCCTGCTCGACATAGATCGCCTCCCGCGCCAAATCCGCCTTGCTTACGGTTTCCCCCTTCAGCGTATGCAGGACATTGAGCAAACCAACCGTAAACGCCGAACTAGACCCGAGACCGGCACGGGCAGGCAGATCGCCATTGTGGTAAAGCTCTATCCCCTGGGTGATATCCATATGTTTCAATGTCCCGGCGACGGCCGGATGGTTAATCTCGTCGTGCTTGTTGACTGTTTCGATTTTCGACCAAACGATGCGGCTCCGATGGTCGAAAAAAGGCGGCAACCAGCGGCAGGTCATATAGCAGTAGCGATTCAGCGTGACGCTAAGAACAGCGCCGCCGTGTTCCTTGAACCAGGTGGAGTAGTCGGTTCCGCCGCCGAAAAAGGACATTCGGAACGGTGTTTGGCTAACAATCATAACCTATCCGTCTTTCGTTTCTTCCGCTTCAAATTCACAAAAAAAGCATCGGCCGTCAGCAAAGATTCGGGCGCACCTATATCCATAAACCGGAACTCTTAACAAAGTGCATAAATTCCCTACCTGCGAAAGCCTTGAACGTTTTCTCTTTCAGGCAAAATGCAAGTGTCCTACGGGATAGATTGGACGGTCGCCCGATGCCATTGACACTTCAGAATGAATATTCGGCCCCCAGTACAAGCCGATAGCTTATGACCTTCACCGGTTCCTCATCGTTCTTCTGCCTAACGTGCACCTGCCGTAATTCCCGATCTTCCGACAAACAGTGGTTTTCTTGACCTAGTTGCCGGCACCACCGTCTGGCAATCCCGAACGCTGCAAGACGGGCAAACGGCTCGAGAGCAACGCGAACGAAATTCGGCATTTCTATCAATAAATCGAGCAGCCATGGACGAAATCCCGGCTTTTGAAGACCAAACCACCTTGAGCAACTGCTGACGACATATTCTTTTGCGGAAATCGCGTAACTCAGTTTTTCATCGAGCTTCGGGTTCCCGGTTTCCAGGTCATGCAGGATGATAACCTTTTGGCTGGCGTCTTCCGTGATCTCAAATGAGGAAATTTGCCGGGCGCCCGCGTACACATGGGCCGCCAACCGGCAGGCGAGGCGGCGAATGTTCTCCTGCGACAAACGACGGTTTAAGTCCCGCCATTTCAGGGTAATCAGACGGTTCCGCTCGTAGCGTTGCGGCACACTATGGCCGACACCTGCGTGAATTCCATCCAGTTCGATATCCTCTATGGGAATACTACGATAGATGCCCGGCGTGCCGTCGGCATTGGGCAGCTTGCTCAGTTCAAATTCGATCACTTGATGCCAATTATCGACACCCCAGAAATCCCCGACGCCGCCGACAGTTTCATGCCAGAAGCGGGTCGCTATGGGAAAATTTTCGGGATAGGGCAGGCAATCGTCGAAATATCGATATTGTCGATACTTGTTCTCCGACAGGCGTAATCGGAAAACCTTGTCTGGGTAGAGATCGACGTAACGGGCTAAAATGGAATCCCAATGGCGGGTTCGGAACCTGACTTCATCAGAAATAAACATGATGAAATAGTATTCTGGGTCCGATTCATCGTACAAACGCTGGTACGCACGATACAGGGCGAGGACCCCCCGTCCCTTCGGAGAAATTTCGATCTTTACGGGAAAGGGTACCTTCTCGGCCATGCGCCGGACGACCGCCTGCGTTTCCTTGTCCTCTTCGTCTACTTTAATAAGGACCTCCAGTGAGCCCGGGTCCTGTACAGTGTCATCAAGGTTCTCAATAAGCCCTTGAACGTTTGCCGGCCGATTTGACGCAAGGACAAAGGATATCAACTTCATTCCCTGGCACCCTCGATTGCTTGATTCCGGTGGGGGCCTTGCTGCCAACCCGCTTCACAGGTCCTTACCATCTTGAGAGTTTCCTTCGCCAACCCCCAGTTCGGGGCATTCAGGATTGCGGCCTCCCAGACACCGACCATCTTCCGGGCCGGTTCCAGAAAATTCCGTGCATAAGACGGAAACCTAACACCCGGAACCCCGTCCATGATCCTGCGTGGATAGTCAAGGGCCGCACGTGTCCGGATGCGCCAAGTTGACGGCAGCCGCAAGAGTTCCATCAACCCACACACGGCTGCCGATGGATGCACAAACTGCCGCTTTTGACGATCACCCGTAAGCAAGGAGTGAATGGGCTTGAAAACAACGCACGAATTTGGCAAATCGGTTTCCCGGATTCCGGCGGCGTGAGCAGCGTGAATCGCCAAGCCATCCACATCCAGCGACACAACGCTATCCCATTCCTTAAATCCGCGTATCTGCCACCAGTTCTCTTTCGCCATGAGGAGGAAGTCACCGGACGCGTTGGTGTGCAAGGCCGGGATACCGTATCCCTTGGGAACATTCGGACGCTGATAACGCTGCAAAACTGAATCGCCGCAGCCCCGGAGAAAGGCTTAGCGCCCTTTTTCTGTCAGGGTCAGTATCGAGGAGGGAACATCACAACGCTCACAGCGATAAAAATATTTTCCTCTTAAATTGGCGCTTCCCAAGTATTGGACCACTTCATCGGAATAAAAAGTATCAGCCGATTTGGGTAGAATGAATTGCCCCTCAGCCCTACGGATTCCGACATTCAGCCCAAGCGCCGCATGCATTCCCAGATACTCGGAGTGAAGAAACCGGCGGTGTATTTCGTTGTTAACGACGATCACCCTGGAGGAAACAAATTGTCCAGATATCGGCCATTTCAGGGCCTGCAGCAAACCAGGCCGATCCTTCGGGCTGTTCCAGTCGACAAAAATGATCTCGGCCGGAATTTCAAACTCATTCAATTGATCCGCAAGTATATCAAGCGCCGCCTGTTGCCGGACCAGCATTCCGTCCACATAATCGTCATTTCGTGAACATATTACAAAGCTAATCAAAGGGACTTGATCCATAACGCTCCGGCAATACAGCGGACGTGTAAATCGAGATTTCGAGGACTATACTCGAACCGCCACATATAAAAACACGGGCCCGGTATAAAATTCAACTGGCCGTAAGGGGCGATGCGTGACCGACCCGGTAATCAATCTTGCGAGAACCCGACGATGGTATGGCGAGGGTTCATTGCATATTTGCTGATAATACTAACGAAGTGGGGCGGACAAGAATTAATTGACCCTGCCCAGGTCACCGTTCCGATTTTTAAAGTTCTGTTCGGATTTGGCGTTAAGTTCCTTGTAAACTCCACGCACATCGTTCAGTTCTTCGGCCGTCAGCAACCCGAGCCCGGAGGCAGCAACATTGTCCCGCACTTCATCCGGGCTGAGCATGCCCGGGATGGTGCTCGTTATTTCCGGAAATGACATGCAGAAACGAAGCGCAAATTGCACGGGGGTCTGCCCGTTCGACTTATCCATACACGCGCCAATAGCCGATGCTCCCCGTAACCAGTCAAATATTTGCTCTTTGGGCCAACGGCTTCTGTGGTCCTGGTCATCGAAAGACGTGTCCTCCGTTATCTTACCGGAAAGAAACCCGAAACAGAGGGGCGTACGGGCAATCAGGGACACTTTTTCCTGACGGACTAATTCCATAAGGCCGCAATCAATCGCCCTTTGATCAAGAAGGTTAAAATTCGTTTGAAGGGCATCTACACCGAGTTTCTCTATGTAGGCAGCGCCATCAAGCGGGGACCGAAGGGAGACGCCGAAGGCCCGGATCTTTCCCTGATTTTTCAGATCATCCGCCAGGTTTGCGATGGTATCCCCATCGATTTCGGATTCCTGCGGAGGGTTATGCAACATGAGAAGGTCAATATAATCCGTCCGCAATCTCATCAGGCTGGATTCAACAGATTCTATTAGATACGAGGGAGAAAAATCAGGCGCTTCATCATAACGCTCCAACCCAGCCTTGGTCGCGATCACAACCTGGTCGCGTTTGTGTTCAAAAGCTCTGCCGATGAGTTCTTCACTGTGCCCGTAGCCATAGACACTGGAAGTATCAAAAAAGGTAATGCCGGAATCCAGGGCATAGTCCAGGGTCTGCAAGGAGGTGTCGTCGACTTGATGGCCGTAACTTGTGGGCCCGGGCGTAACTCCCCCGATCCCCCATGCGCCAAATCCTATCGCCGATACCTTGAGTTTCGTCTTTCCAAGATTCCTGAATTTCACGCATTAAGCCTATAGGTTAGGGAGCCGTTTAATAATGTCCGGCAAGTTCGATGATGTAAGCATTGTTTGTATAAAGGTAAGCGCCTTTCTTATTCCCCCACCAGACGACTTCCCGGCACCAGGTAGCAAAGTCATTGTAGACCCTGGAAGAACGTTCAATGACGTTACTCGTCCTTTTTTCAATTAGGGACGGTTTTTCCCCCCTTCGAACGGCATTATAGAACGCCATAATATCGAAAGACGTCTCTACGGTAACATCATCGGACTGCATGGGTTGCTTCACCAGCGCCTGATTCAGCCGTATGCCGTCGGATATGGCCAACATTTCCTGTTTTTCTACCCGTCCAGAAAGAATGGCTTCCAATAAACCGGTGGCTTCACCGTAGAAATTAGCCAATTTGTCCTCCGTCGTAAGACGGATAAAGGTGTATTCGTCCATGGGCCAAAATATTTCCAGCCATTCTTCCGAAAAAGCGTATTCATGACCACCCGTTTGAATCGCCGCCGCTTTTTCGTGAAAGAAATCCCTAATCTCTCCGATGATGGGGTAATCCGAACCCTCCACATCAAGGAAAGCCTCGATCATATCCCGATAGCCAATGCCCGTTAACTCATGGGCCATGATCAATGGAATTTGGAACAACTTGTCAAAATGCAGTAATGCCGTCATCCAGCCAAATACCCGCATTTTTCTCCAGTCTTCAAAAGACATGGAGGCTGTCGCAATAACCAAATTCTGGATTTCGGAAACATCGTCTTCCATTTCAATTCTTTGGCCGTGGAGATTGATGATTTCCGCTTCCACGGTGACCATCCCGTATTTCTCCTGATAATCCTTATTCCCCATTTCGGCATTCGGAAGGATTGTTAGAACGCTGAACTGGATACGGTCATGTTGCCCATTCCGGATCAGCATATCCGCGCCCTCCACAAAAGAACCGTAAGTTTCGCCGGGAAGGCCAATAATTAAATCAGTGTAGGTCTCAACCCTGTCACTCCTGAAACGGCTCTGCAATTCCATGTAGCCATCAAGGGAAATATTTTGCCGATTAATATTCTCGAGTGTCCCTTCATCCACACTTTGCATGGACAAGGTGACCCCTGAGTTCAAACCAACATCCGACAATATCTTCTGTGTTGTATAGGCCCGGTCAGTAGCATTCTTGGTATTTTGAACCGACAATCTATGGGGATAGCCTGTTTTTTTCTTTACCTCTGCGATGAATTCAGAAATTTCAACATCCCGTTTCAGAATGCCGAAATTGGCGTCGCAACAGAAAAGAAACTCGATCTCATTGCCGGAGAACCAATCCACTTCCGCCTTTAAACGGTCCATGCCGAATTTGTTGACTTTCGCCGCGATCGCGGACCCCCAGTCGCAAAATGAACATTGGAACGGGCAACCACGATTTGTCTCCCACAATCCAATCCATTTTTCCTCGAGGTTAGCCGCCATTAGGGAATCAAATGTACCGTCGAGAAACGGAGATGGGACCTCGTCAAGGTCTCGAAATCTTGGACCGGGGGGGGTATGGACAAACGATCCATCCGCATCCAAAAAACTTGTCCCCTCAATATCTTTCAAAATACGTGAAGGAAAATCCTCAAGAATTCGAAGGAAGGTTTTTTCGCCTTCGTTGTGTACGGCCAAGTCCACGATCGGGTTCGCTCGAAGAAATTCTTCGGCTTGGTCCGGCACATGAGGCCCACCGAAAATTATAAAATTGTCAGGGTTAATTTTTTTAAGACGGCGGGCGATCTCAAGGCTGATCTGATGGTTCCAGACATAGGTGCTGAACCCGATAATTTCAGCGACCTTCAGTTTTTCAACGATATCGGAAATACTTTCCCGGCGGTAGATGAAAGGCAAAAACCGGAAGCGCGACGGTTCACTCAGATTTCGTTGAGCATAAGCCTGCAAAAGTCCGACAGAATATGGCAAATAATTCTGGCCGGAAAAGCTATTATTTATATTCACTAATCCGACGGTAAAAGACGCAGTCATGATAGGACTTGCCCCAACGAAGTGCACCAACGCCTATGAAAAAGCTTTGGCAAGTTTACCCTGCCATACAATCTGGAGGGCCCAATATATCCCGATACCGAAACGCGGCAAGAGGTTTTCTGACCACAGCGAGCCAACCAGTCCGGCCCCAACAATGAGGACGAGTTTTTTTTACCGTTAATTTCCATGGTTTTCGGTTTTCAGCAAAAAAATCTAAATTCTAGGCACGCTACCGCTATCAGGGTGAAAACACACCCTCGAACAAGGTTCGGAGAAGATCTTCCCCGAAGAAAAACGGGGAGCCAACGGTGTGCTCGCCCCCTAATCTTCCTACCCTTCCCCTAATTGATGGCGAAACCCGCTCCGATTATGAGTCATTTCATGCGTCATGTCTGCAAGCCATCAAACCCGACGATGCTATTGAACGGGTCTGGTTGCAGGATTTTATCGACTACGCTTGGGAGGCGCAGCGGCTGCGGAGAATGAAAGCTGCCCTTATCCAGGTAAATAAGCGCCGTGCTGTCGAGTTCCTGATTAAGGATTTAGCAGACAAGGATACAGCGCTTTACCATGCTAAATCCTTGTCGAAGGAATGGTCGAGCGGAGAAGGTGGAGCTATTATATATTTTGAAGAATTACTCGACGAACACGAACTTACCGATACCTCCGTTATGGCAAAGGCTGTGGAGAATTGCTTGCCGGTGCTAGAAAAGATCGACAAGTTGATTGGCGCCTACGACTACCGCCGTGACGCCGCGCTTCGCGAACTTGAAAAACGCAGAGATCTTTTGGCTAAGCGCGCACGTGATTTTACCAATAGTTTGCTACCTGATGCAGAGGTCACAGAAATTAAGGCCGCGGAATAAGTGGGTGAAGTCCATGTGTGCTAAACTGTAATCCCGACATGGCCATTGATCGAAAAACTGCTTCCAATCGCCGCAATTCTGCCAAGAGTACCGGCCCTAAATCTGAAGCCGGAAAAGCACGCTCAGCACTCAATGCAGTCAGTCATGGACTGTCTGCCAAGTCTGCCTTTGATGCAGTAGCCCAAAATAAAATAGATGAACTGGCCACATCTTTTGCCCAAGGCAAGAAAGAGAACCAAGCGTTAATGGACGCCGCGCGCGAAGCTGCCGAAAACCAGGTCATTCTGGAGCGCATAAGAGACCTCCGCACCCAAGTGTGGAAAACTTCAGCTCATGATCGTTCGATCACTGGCCGTGGAGAATTATACGCACTCAATGATCCTGGGAACGCTCAGTATTTTCTTGAACACTTTGGTGCCAGTGTTGGTGAATTTAAGAAACTTTTTCCAAATGAACTTACTGAGCCCTTCAGCTCAGATATAGACCGTGACGCCGCCATCGTCGACCTTGCCACGAAGGAGCTTGCCAAGTTGGTGCGCTACGAACGCCAGGCTGCTAATCGGCGTGATAGGGCATTACGCGCCATGGAGCAGCTTAGTGACTAAAGACTGCTTTTACATAGGAGCTGACCAGGACACCATTTAGAAAATTTTTTGAAATAAGGACACCCTTAGTATATACCATGTATATACATGTGTGCAAAATGCAGCATGTTCCAAACAGGAGGAATTTATGAGAGGCCACGTTGCCAAATGGGGGAACAGCCTTGCCTTAAGGCTTCCCAAAGCATTTGTTGATCGCCTTCATTTGAAAGAAGGGGGGGCCGTCGATTTGGATGTTGATGACGGGCGTCTCCTCATTACGCCAACGAAGCCATCATACGACTTAAAAGAACTCTTGGCCGGAATCTCCAATGAAAATCAACCAGAGTCATTTGACGTTAGCCCGATGGGCCAGGAAACCCTGTAATGGCGACACCAGATCGAGGAGATCTCGTCTGGATCACCTTCACACCTCAAGCTGGCCACGAGCAGGCAGGACGACGACCCGCAGTCGTCTTATCACCTCGCGAATACCACCAGAAAACGACCTTTGTTATTGTCTGTCCAATTACTACGACGATTAAGGGATACCCATTCGAGGTCCTTCTCCCCGCGGGTTTACCCATCATTGGTGTAGTGCTTTCGGATCAAGTAAAAAGCCTCGATCGGCATGTCCGTGATATTGAGGTGGTGGGGAAAGCACCAAATGCAGTGATGAATGAAATTACCGCGAAACTGAGCGCCTTATTATTTGTATGACCCCCACCTAACTCGCAATTCCTCAAGGCGGTCAGCCGCAAGGCAAAAAACTTATGTATCGGACTAGTTAAAAATTGATAACTGTACCGATACATTGTACGATGCGGTCATGATAAAAACATTTAAGCATCGGGGGTTAAAAAGGTTGTTTGAACGAGGCGACCAAAGCAGGGTAAGCGCAAAATACCTAGCACGGATTGAAGATATACTTGCCCGCCTAGATATAGCGGATATACCGAATTTTCTCGATCTTCCAGGATACGAACTTCATCGTCTCAAAGGAAATCTAAAAGCGCTTGGAGCGTAAAAATTTCAGGAAACTGGAGGATTGTTTTTCGACTTATCGATGGAGATGTATTTGATGTAGATTTAATTGACTACCATTAGGAGGAAATGAAATGGCTATGAAGAACCCGCCACATCCTGGACGCTCGATCAAGGATGCTTGCCTAGATCCGCTTAGCCTTTCGGTCACGGAAGGAGCGGAGAGGCTGGGCGTGGCACGCCATACCCTTTCAAGGGTGATTAATGGTCATGCCGGGATTTCGCCGGAAATGGCATTGAGATTTGAGAAGATGGGTTGGAGCACAGCCGAGTCATGGGTGCGCCTGCAAACGGCCTATGATTTGGCACAGGCGCGGAAATATGTGGCCGAAATAGAAGTCCGTCCTTTGCAAGCCGTTAGAGCCTAGAGCGGAGCGATTGCCCTGCCTTCCCGAGGGAGAGGCGCAAGTGACCAATTCAACGGGACAGGTTATGATCCAGCGTAAACATGGCCGTGACGTTGACCATGACGCCTTGGCCCGACAACCGCCCGACCAACGGCGCGGAACTGTCAACGCGGGTATTGGTAACGGGAATTTTGACGTTGACGTTAGCCCCCCACGACGCGATTTACAGCGCCTGCGCCTCCATTTCATCGAATTCAACGGCGAACACCTCGAAGGACACCGGGCGGTCGTTGACGATCTTCAGCATATCCAGCGCAAACCCCTTGTAGTCGCTGACCCCGTCCTTGCGCATCAACGTCGGATTTGTCGTGAAGCCCTTGATTAGCGGGTTCTCAGCCATTTCGCGGATACCGTCGAGAACAGCGCCGTCGGCGAACACCTTAATATCTAAGTCTTCGGATGGCGTGGGTCGGTCATGCCTGCTCCCCGGTAGACAAAATTAACTCCGCCGCCTCGGGCAAAGACTGGACAATATGGTCCGGCTGCTCGGGGGCCTGTTCGGAATACCGTTTATCTATGAAGATCGTCAGGCAGCCCGCCGCCTTGCCGGCACCGATATCGCGCCAACGGTCACCGACCATATAACTGCGCCCGAGATCGATACCATATTCCTCCGCCGCCTCCAGAAGCATACCCGGATTCGGTTTATAGCAAGACGCCGAGGAATCGTAACAGACCATGATTTCATCGAGGTTGAGTTTCTCCATGAGGTCGGCGTTGATGGCTTCGACCACGTCCAGAGTGACCTTGCCGGCGGCCACGTCGGGCTGGTTGGAGACAACCATCATCATGTATCCGGCTTCCTTAAGTCGAGTGATGGCGTGCGGCACGCCGTCCAATATGTCCAAATTCTCATAAGCAGTTATGGCATAAGGCTTTCCATCGCGCACGTCTGTGCGGATGATCACTCCGTCCCGATCCAGAAAAACGGCGCGTTGCATAAAAATTCTGATTTCTTGTTGCGGTTTAGGGCTGAGAAAAAGGTACGCTATCACCTTCCTTAGAAAACCGGATTGTAAGTAGCGAGTTTTCATGTATTGTGACACGTCACGTAATTAATTACTTGTCACGGCCTAGGGCAATTAACTATGGCAACGACAGCAGCTGAACGCCAGCGAAAGCGCCGGCGAAAACTGCGCGATCAAGGCGTCGTAGACATGACGGTAAAAGTGCCACTGGCGACGAAACCCGCCATGCGGCGTTTGGCCAGGGCTCTCCGCGAAAATCCTGATTATCCCATTACCGCCAACCGTCTTGCGCCGACAGCGCAAGCCTTGAAACGCATTCAACAAAACTTAATAACCGCCGGCGTCGATCATGCCGCTATTTTTGGCAGTACGGCTCGAGGCGATGATCACTCGGACAGTGACATCGATATCTTTATCGATTTCGATTCGGAAAAAATCGGGGGACTATTCGGTTACGTGACCGTCATCGGAATCATCGAAGAATCCATACAGCGGGCTTTTCCGAACGTCGATGTGGACGTTGCCGATCACCAGACAATGAAGCCGCGGATTCGGAAAAATGCGGAGGCAGAGGCTCTTTATGTCTTCTGAACGCACACCCCAACGATTGGCGGACATTCTTGAGAATATCGAACGGATCGAAAACCACGTCCGTGCAACGACGAAAACAAAATTTCTGAATGATGAATTATTGAACGATGGGGTTGAACGGTGCCTGGAACGGATTGCCGAAGCGGCTCGGAAAATTGGCGATCTTTATGAAGACCAATACCCGGACATGAATTTTCCTGCTTTGCGGCGTATGGGCAGCATACTCCGTCACGACTACGATACCATTCGCCCGGAACTGATTTGGGATTTTGTAAAAATCGAACTGCCAAAATTAAAGGAAATGGCCGGGATCGAAGTTAAGGTTACGGAGGAGAAAGACCAAGAATGACCAAACGTCTCTTTGAGCTCATCCGCCGTGGCTGGCGCAAACCGCCGCATGTGATCGCTCGTTGGCTGGCGCGCCAGATCTTCGCCGAGTGGGAGCAGTTTGCAGGGCTAAGGCGTGCCCGGGCGCTGAGCAAAGACAACCTGCTCAGCCAGCTGGGCGGGCAAAACCTGGACAGCCTGTGGTCGCGGCTGGGCGAGGTGCCAGTTCCCTTCCATATCGAACCAGTGGATAGGGAAGCCTATGAGGCCACATGCCCCGGCGACCGCGCGCGCATCACGGCCGCCGCCGAAGACGCAAGCCAATACCGGGTTAACCTTCTCGGTTCGGGCCCCGTCGACCTCGGCGCCCCTATTCCCTGGCACAGGGACTTCAAAAGCGGCCATTCCTGGCTTCTGGTACCGTCGCGGCGTATCAACGTTTTAGACCTGGGCCGCGACAGCGACATTAAGGTGCCGTGGGAATTGTCGCGTCTGCAATGGCTGATCCCGGCGGGCCAAGCCTATCTGCTGAGCGGCGAAGACCGTTACGCCCAAACCGTGCGCGATGTGATCGAGGACTGGGCGGGCGCCAACCCGCTAGGGCACGGCGTTAACTGGGCCTGCACCATGGACGTGGCGTTGCGCGGCATCACCCTGGTCTGGCTGTTCCACGTATTTCACCAATCGGCGGCCTGGCGCGATGACAGCTACCGCTCGGAATTTTTGAAATTAGTGTATCTGCACGGAGATTTTATCATTCGCCATCTGGAGTGGTCCGACGTCAACGGCAACCATTTAACCACCGACGCCGCTGGGCTTGTCGTGATGGGTCTTTTTTTCGCCGACGGAGACGCCCCGAAAATTTGGCGGGAACGGGGCTGGGAGATATTGACGCAAGAGCTTCCGAAACAGGTGTTTCTCGACGGCGTCGATTTTGAGGTGTCGGCCGCCTATCACCGCCTCGTCACGGAACTGTTCTTGCTGCCGGCGCTCTACCGGCGCGCCGCCGGGCTGGACGTACCTGACGATTATGCCGCCCGCCTTTGCAAAATGGCCGAATTCACCGCCGCCTACAGCCGCATCGACGGGTCGAGCCCGCTGTGGGGGGACGCCGACGACGGACGCGCCCTGCCCTTCGGCGGCCAGGACTTGGGCGATCACCGCTACCTGATCGCCATCATCGCCCACGCCTTCGCCAACGAGGCTCTGTCGGCCATGGCATCCGGACCCATGGCAGAGGTTTTCTGGACGCTCGGGCCGGAGGCTGCGTCAAAAGCCCCCGCCACCCCTATTGCGCCCGGCTCACAAGCCTTCCGCGACGGCGGCGTTTTCATCATGCGAGGCGGGAACGATCATGTCTTTATC
>Ga0114996_10005869_pt1 | contig 14304 bp, 10 predicted proteins | sample ArcticOcean_MG_C_4_FD_87039 | JGI IMG/M metagenome (GOLD analysis project Ga0114996, IMG submission 87039) | Marine microbial communities from western Arctic Ocean - ArcticOcean_MG_CB4_134 | ecosystem: Environmental > Aquatic > Marine > Oceanic | place: Arctic Ocean: Canada Basin | collected...
AACTTTGAAGGCCGCAACATCCTTCATGCCGTCCCAGGGCCATCTACAATCTCGGATCAACTCCAAGCCGCCCGCGACAAACTCTACACCGCGCGTCTCGACCGTCCTCCGCCGCTGCGCGACGAGAAGATTCTCACAGCCTGGAACGGTCTGATGATCTCGGCCCATGCCTTTGCCGCGCTCGTGCTTGATGAAGAGAGTTACGCGGACCGGGCCGAACGAGCCGCCGACTTCTTGCTCACCAATCTGCGCCGCGATGGGCGTCTCCTGCGCCGATACATGGGTGGCGAAGCTCGTCATGACGCCTACCTCGATGACTACGCTTTCCTCACCGCCGGCCTGCTCGATCTCTACGAGGCCACGAGCAACCTGCGGTGGCTCCGCGAAGCCATCGCGCTCGACAAAGTCCTCGAAGAGAACTACGAGGATTCGGCGAGCGGCGGCTTCTTCATGACGAGCGACGATCACGAGCAACTTCTCGCTCGTGAAAAGCCAAACTACGACGGGGCCGAACCGTCGGGTAATTCCATCGCCGTGCTGAACCTGGTCCGCCTTCACGAGTTCACAACCCACGACACCTATCGCCAACGCGCCGAGAAAGCGCTGCAAGCCTTTCAGCCTATCCTTGCGGCCCGCCCCGCCGCACTGTCGGAAATGCTGCTCGCCCTCGACTTCCACCTCGATACAGCCAAGCAGGTCATCATCGTGACGCCCAACAACCGCGCCGACGCCGGGCCGCTGCTCGCGAAGTTCCGGACAGGGCTTCTACCGAACCGAATACTCAGTGTCGTGACGGAAGGCGATGAGCTCGCCGAGCACGCCGCCGTCATCCCCCTGCTCGATCAAAAGCGCGCCATCAAAGCCCAACCCACCGCCTACGTCTGCGAAAACCGTATCTGCGAATTGCCTACGAGCGACCCCACCACCTTCGCGCAACAACTGAGTAAGGTAGAACGCTTGACCTCGCCAACGGCTCCGTAGCTGGGACCGCTTCATTCATGCTGACTTCTCAAATCAACCAAACCGACTTCGCCCGCGGCCAGAAGCACCACATCGATCTCGACGTCGGACACAGCGACATCCACATCCCGGTGATCCTCATCCGGGGGACCGGTGAGGGTCCGACGCTCGTGGTGACGGCCGGGGTCCACGGGGACGAGTATGAGGGTGTCCGCACGATTTTCGAGATTACTGAATCACTTCACCCCGCTGACATGAGCGGCGACCTTATCGCCGTCCCCACAGCGAACCCACCCGCCTTCTGGGCCGGAACCCGCTGCAGCCCACTCGACGACGCCAACCTCGCACGAGTCTTCCCGGGCGTCCCCGACCAAGGACCATCCGAAGCCATCGCCCATGCCCTAGCGCAGCAGGTCATCGCGCAAGCCGACTTCTACATCGACCTGCACAGCGCCGGCGTTGCGTGCCTGATGCCCACCATGGTCGGCTACTACGCAAACGACCCGCGCGGCCGCGCCGCCGCCGAATGTTTCGGAGCACCCGTCACCTGGAGCCACCCTACGATCGCCCCTGGGCGCACGATCTCGTTCGCCCATGAGCGCGGTATTCCGTGGCTCTATACCGAGGCCCGCGGCGCGGGACGCATCCACCCCGACGATCTACGCGTGTTCACCAACGGCGTTACCAATCTCATGAAGCACCTGGGGATGATTGCGGGTAAGCCCGCCGATCCGAGCACGATCAAGACTCGTCTTCACGGCGACGGCAACATCGACGCCGGACTTCTCTGCGAGCAGGAAGGGTTCTTCATCCCCGACGTCGACTTGCTCGACACGGTGACGGTTGGGCAGCAACTGGGCCGCACTCTCGACCTCCACGGCCAAGTCATCGAAACCTACGAAGCACCATCAGACGGCATCGTGGCCTTGGTCCACCAGTTCCCCGTCGTGAAACCGGGCGACCCGATGCTCGTCGTCACACAGACGGAATCGTAGAAAACAAGGCGCTAGATCGCGGTCCAACCGGCGTCTACCGGAATGTTGGTTCCGGTGATGTAGCGCGAGGCATCCGAGGCGAGAAAGACGGCGGGCCCCTTGATGTCGTCCTCGTCGGCCATGCGTCCAAGGAGCGTCCGTGCACTGTACTGCTTCACGAAGGTTTCGCTGTGATCCGGAGTCTGCAAGCCGCCGGGAGACAGCGCATTCACCCGAATGTTGTACGGCCCCAAGAAGCTCGCCAGATAGCGAGTCATCTGGATCATGCCGCCCTTCGCAAAGTGATAGTCGATTGGGTTCGAGATCGATGTCCCTTTGTAGATCGACCAGTCGGGACCCACCATGCCATAGATCGACGCGATATTCACGATCGAGCCAGACCGCTGCTTCTGCATCGGCTCGGAAAAGATTTGGCAGGCCAACAACAGTCCTGTCGAGTTGACACGCATCGACTGCTCCCAACCCTCCGCCGTGATATCGAGAAAATCTCCACCGGCGCGCGCCACTGAGTTATTGAACAGCACGTCCAGTCGTTCGTGCCGCTGGATCAACCGGTCTCGCAGCTCTCGGATCGACGACTCTGACGCTTGGTCGAACTGCTCGCCTTCGACGAGCAATTCCTCCTTCCGTAGCTCTTCGGCATACTCCCGGCAGGCGTCTCCGTTTCGTGAAGCCACAACGACCGTTGCTCCCGCTTCGGCCAGGGCGCGCACGATGTGTCTACCGTAAAGGCCTGAGCCGCCCGTTACCAGAGCAACCCGGCCATCCAGCCGAAACAAATCTTCTGTCGCGCTCACGCTACTCCCTCCTCAACCGCGCCCGTCCCCATTATTTGGGCGCGGATATCCACTCTGACGTTCTCGCTCCAGGCCGCAAGAATACGTTCGAAGACCGGTCCGCCTACCGCGCCATCGCCGACCGCCAGACCATTAATCCGCGTCACCGGCGCCAAGCAATAGGGCGTCGTGACAAGAAACATCTCATCCGCATTGATCGCGTCGTGCACCTGTAGATCAACACTCTCGAACGCGATCCCCCGCTCGTTACATATCTCCGCCACAACGGCCCGGCTCTCTCCCCGCAGGATATTCCCCGGCCCCGGAGAGTACACAATACCCCTCTTGACCAAAAGGAGATTCGCACCGCTGCACTCGGTGAGATTGCCGTGCAGATCCAACAACAATGGAATGGCGTCGGGGTCGCCCATCCGCGCTTCCTTTTCGGCGATCCACCAATGTAGCCGGCTGCGGTGTTTGATCTTCTGATCGAGGCACTGCGGCGGGACGTGCCGCGTACTCGGCGTCACGACGTGCGCCCCCTCCGTGAAGAAGCGGCGGAAAGCGGCAAACGGTAGCGGGAAGGAATGGATACAGAAGGTTGGCTCGGCGGCTTCAAAGTTCGCGGCACTTCCGGCGTACCCTAGGTTCTCTCCCGGCGTCAAGAAATAGACGACACCCAAGTCGCCATCGGGTGTAAGCAAGGCCGCATTGCGCCGAATCAGTTCCTTCGTCCTAGCGATCACCTCACCAGGCGAAATCGGGATACCCAGCCGCGCATACTTCGCGGATTCGAACAGCCGCACGACATGCTCATCTAGACGAAACGGCTCATGTCGAAACGTTCGCAACTGGTCGGTTACCGTCGCACCGAGGACAATGCCGAAATCGTAGATATTCAACTTCGCCCGGGACGCGGGTAGGAAGCCGCCCTTCAAGTACACAATCGGTTCTTCCATTCTCTCGCCTGCCTCAACGCCTCAGGGATTCTCACGCCGCCCGGCGCGGCTACTCCATGATAGTCACAATCCGATGCCGGCCCGGCTCATACTGGCCACTCACAGCCGCGTGATAGGATGCGTGCTTTCGCGGCCCTAGCAAGGTGGCCGCGCACAGGGACATCGCAATGAAACGTTACGGATTGGTCTTGAGGGTTCGGCCTGAACGAGAAGAAGAGTACCGCCGATATCACGAAGCCGTCTGGCCGGAGATTCTCAAGATCATCCGCGATTGCAACGTCCGCAACTACTCGATCTACCTCAAAGACGGCTATCTATTCGCGTACTACGAATACGTCGGCGACGACTTCGCCGCCGACACGGCCAAGATGGCCGAGCAGCCCAAGATGCGCGAATGGTGGGACATTATGGAGCCCATGCAGGACCCCGTGCCTACGCGCAAGCAGGGAGAGTGGTGGGCCGAGATGGAAGAGGTCTTCCACGCCGACTAGCGGGGACGCCCAACGGGGCCCATATTGGGACCCCTAGATAGAGAACAAGCTAGGCCTGTACTGGCGCTGCCACCGGCCGCGACTTCTTCCAGAGATCAACGTACGGCTTCAGGTCTTCCATCATCTGCTTGAACCCGGCGAACGTAAGGGACTGCGGCCCGTCGCTCCATGCCGACTCCGGTGTGGGATGCGTTTCGACCATCATCCCGTCCGCTCCAATCGAGACACAGGCGCGCGCAATCTGTGGAATCAAGTCGCGCCTACCCGACGAGTGCGCCGGATCGAGCACGATCGGCAGGTGCGTCAGCTTGTTCAGCACCGGTACGGCTTGAATGTCCAATACGTTCCGCGTCTCGGTTTCAAAGGTACGAATACCGCGCTCACAGAGGATGACATTCGGGTTGCCGTGCGACACGATGTACTCCGCTGACAGCAACAACTCCTTGATCGTCGAGCTGAGTCCGCGCTTCAGCATCACCGGGCGCTCCACGCGCCCAACGGCTTTCAACAACGGGAAGTTCTGTACGTTCCGGGCGCCAATCTGCAGGACATCCGCATACTCCGCCACGATGTTCACATTCGTCACCGTCATGACTTCGGTGATAACTGCGAGCCCATGTGCGTCACCGGCCTTGCGTAGTAGCTTGAGGCCTTCTTCTTCTAGTCCTTGGAAATCATACGGGGACGTCCGCGGCTTGTAAGCGCCGCCGCGCAGGATCTTTCCGCCCGCTGCGGCCACGGCTTCAGCCGATGCCATGATCTGGTCCTCGGTCTCCACCGAACACGGTCCCGCCATCACGACAAACTCGTCGCCACCGATGACGGCATCGCCCATCTTGATCTGCGACCGGTCCGCCTGATACTGGCGGCTCACAAACTTGTAAGGCGCTGAAATGCGCACGGCACTCTCCACGGAATCGTAAGACAGCAGCGATTCCAAACAGTGTGTCACATCACCCTTACCCACAGCGGCGATGACGACACGTTCTTCTCCCTGGATGGAATGCACACGGTATCCGAAATCTTCAATTCTCTTGCAGACATCTTCTGCCTGCTCTTTGGTCGCACCCAGCTTCATTGAAATAATCATTAGGACCCCCGCAAAGGAAAAACCCACTCTCATCGAGTGGGTCGGCTTCGAAGAACGTAACTTGGTTCGAACCTACGCCACTTCGCGGGTCAGCAACCCGTAAATCGAAGCCAATAATAGACGTGGTCGAACATCGTGATAACCGTGCAGTATACCAGCGGCCACCGGACGTGTCCAGTCACGTTTGTGTCTCGACGTGCACGCTGAACCCGGTCCCGCAGGCGGTGGAAGAACTGCGCCCCGGAGCATGGTGCCCCCGGGGCGCAACCTCGCTAGTTCGCGTAGACCCGCGTAGCCTTGCGGGCGCGAATCGTAACCTTTTCTTCTTTTACACTGCCGTCGGGCTTCTCAACCCGTACCGTGTAGTCACCCGGAACAAGCTGTTGGCCCTGGTTGAGACCATTGAACTCGTCGGCATGACCGTAGAACGCGCCGTTGATGTAGACGGCGTCATACTTGCCTGCCTGTTCGATCTTCAAATGGCCGAAGGGGGGTTTGGCCAACTCGATCGGATCGAGGCGCTCATTGATTTTCGTCGTGCGCCCGGCTTCCACTGTTACCGTCACGACCTTTTCCTTGTACCGCGGCTCGACCAGCTTGATCTCGTGCTGCCCCGGCGACACGGCATACTTCCGCGTATGCCCGTAGTTGCGAGCGGGGCCGGCATACTCGCCGTCCACGAATACGCCCGCGCTGCCCGGCTTCACCTTGGCCTTGATATGCCCGGTGTTCTCCTGTGCGATCCCTGGAAGGGCCGTCGCCAGCAATGCTACGACTGACAGACTCAACATCATCTGTCGTTTGAAGAACCTTTTCATCGTCTTCTCTCCTCTACCAATGTTAGTCAATGATTAATGTGCCGAAGGATGAAGCGCGACGCCCTCCATGCGGCATGGATGCGCGCCGATTACTCGGCGCACGTGTTCAACAGGGGGATGTAATATTTAGGACGTACCTCACATCGATCGCGTTGCCGCGTCATCAGTTGGCCCTAGACCGAGTTTACCTCTCGTGCATGGAGTACTTCCCCAGCGTCTGGGCGAGTACCGCTACCGACGCCGGTGCTTCCACCTCTTCTGCAAGAATCTGTTGCGGCGTTACATCTCTGCCGTAGATATCCTTGTTGTGCTTGTGCGCCGGCCGTAGCGAAGCACCTTCGAGCGACACTCCGGCGAACAACCCTTTCGAGCGCGAGTACGACAGGATTTCCGCCGTCATCTGTGCGTCGGTCTGGGCCGAAGCCGTTCGTCCCACCGGACCGCCGGCAACGCTGGCGTCAGCTCCGAGCGTCGCCTTGCTCGAGAGAAGCTTCTTCTTGCCCGCCTTATTCATGACAAGCAACACGATATCAGTGGACGATCCGCCGATTTGAAATCCGATGCTACCGCCCTCAATGCGTACGGTCGTCGGACCGGTCCAGCCCTTGCCGCTCGCGGACCGGCACGAGAGCAACCCCTTGCCGTACTTGCCGCCAAGCCCCAGTCCGACTTTCTTCATGCCCGGCACCACCGCCACGCAATGAGATTTCGCCAACAGGCTCGATGGAATCGCCTTCTCCGGCGTCCCCATCACTTCATCTAAAACCTCGGCCGCTTTCGCGCATCGCTCGGTCGCTTCGCTCGCACCAAGCAGGCCGGCCCCCGCAAGAAACAACATTGGCGCCAGGATCTGCATTCTCATAAGAAATACCCTTTCTCTTTCATGTAGCTGACCGCGGGGTCAAGGAACCGTCTCCGACTCCTGTTTACTCATTATCTCGCCATTCCCGTCGACATGCACGCAAACTGCGGGAACTTTTGTGTTGGTGCTTCAGTTACGTCACGCCGCACAAGTATTCGAACGTGTTCGCCGTGTGCGGCTAGACTGTATCCGGCCACTATCCGTAGCCCTCAAGACCCAGGCTACCGGTCGGTCTACGCCCATGGACCAACCGACTCCGAGCGCTAGACTGCGTATTCACCTTGGCGCGCAGATTCCTCAAGTACGGCGCATGGCTTGGCGTGTTGGTAAGCCTTGTCACGATCCTATTCTGGGGAGTCTTGTTCTACATCCGCGCGGAAGGGGCGGCGCAAGCGCGGGGTCTCGAGGCGGCGATCTTTCTACTTTCCACCGTCGTCAGCTTCCCTCTATCCATTCTGACGGTGGCCGCGCTCAGCTCTATTGAATACCCCGTCGCACTTGTGCGGCTTGCGATCGTGGGAGGGCCGATCCTCAACCTGGCGCTGTGGGGATGTTTGACCGGTGCGGCAGCGGATCTCTTGGTGTCGCTGCGAGCCCGCTTTGCGCGTCCCCGGAAGCGGTAGGCTATTGAACCGGTGGCGTAGGAGCCACGTACTCGGGTGGCGCCTGGACACCTTCGCCAAAGAAGAAATCATCCATGTGCTTCATGATGATCTCTTGCGCCTCAAGGGTCGCGGGGTTCAGGCGGTATTCGTTGATGATCATCTTTAGATGCTCGGCCCACAACTTCCAGGCATCCAGCGACACGTTGTCGTAGATCTTCTGCCCTAAGTCGCCGTCGAACGGCGTCTCCGTCAGTCCCGGCAGTTCCTTGTCGAACTTCACACACTTAACCATTCGTTCCGCCATGCACACTCCTCGCTTGGACTCTATTCTATGGGCATGAAGCCGCAAGTGCAAAAAACGGACGATTCGCAGAAACCTAGCGTCGACGGCAATCTCAGCCGCCGCGCCTTCACACGCGGCTCCGTGGCTTCGCTCGCGGCCGCCGCTCTCGCTGGTCAATCAGCCAGCGCCCAGCAAGGCGAACTCGTCGTCGACGACTTTGACCGCTCCGACTCCTTCTACCACGGCGACGACTGGGAATCGCTCAACCCCGGCTATTGGATGCTCGAAACCCACGCCCTGCGCCGCCGCGTGCATACACGGGGCGATAAGGCGCGCGCCACCGGCTTTCCCTTCCACCGCTTCATGGAGACCGAATACGAAACGCGCCCTCCATACGGCATGATCTGGCGGCGTGACTGGAAGCTCAGCGGCAACTACCGTATCACCGTTGAAGCCGCCATCCGAGCCCTGCCGACGGATGACCCCGAACCCGACTACTCGCTTATGGGAATCTGCTTCGGAGGGCGAACGCTCTATGAAAGCTGGAACGGAGCAGGCAAACCGGAAGACTCGTGCTGGTATGCAGCTTGGCGGGGGGACGGAACGTTCGGCATCTTCAGCCATTCGTCTGATGACACTCTCAAGGTCCAACCCGACTCATCGGGCCCGGCAGGAAAGCCCGACGCGGCCGAGCAGGTTCGCATTGATCTCGAAGTCACAGGCGACCCCTCCGGCCCGGCAACCGTAACCACCCGGCTTATCCGCTCAACTGGCGAAAGCGTCGTGACATGTACGAACGTTGACCGCAACTCGTTCCTCGATGGCTACTTCGGCGTCACCGCACGCGGTTCTCTCGACTTCAAGATCAACGAGGTGCGCCTTGGTCCCGGCGGTAACCGTCCGGTCGCCGCACCGGTCAACGAGCTCCAAGTTTGTTATCCCCTCGGCGACTCGCTTCGAGAGGTCGGCGGGCAATGGCGCTGCAAGTTCATCGCCCTGTTTCGGCAGGAGGGACGCCGCGCGGTGATCCGCATCGCCGACACCGAGAGCCCCGTTTCCGGCTGGCGGGCGGTCGACACGGCGGGGAGCGCCGGTATCGTTACCAACGGCTTCCGCCGCGCCACCGCCGTCATTGACTGTGTTCTTCCGGGCAACCCCGCCGACGCTACGTTCTACTACAGCGTCTGGAAGGACGGGAAGGATGTCACCGCCGATCCGCGGCGAGAGGATCAACAGTACGTCGGACGTCTACCTCAACTCAAAGCGCCCTACCGGCTGTGCGGGCTGAGCTGTCACGCCATCAACGGTCGCAAACCCGGCATGGACCGCACCGACAGCTTCCAAGAGAACTGGATCCACGACCAGCCACTCCCGGACGCCTACGAACACCTCGACGACTACGACTTCCAGGTCATGCTCTGGGAGGACGACATCTGGTATCTCGAACTCGTCCTCTATCCGCCGAGCACCGACGACGCCTATAAGGTCATCACCAACACCATCGCCGGCCCCACCACTCGCTGGCAGATGATGCGCCACTGGAATGTACTCAACCCCGGCGACCACGATCACGGCATGGACGATGTGAAAGGTCCGGAGCAGCTAGCAGTCCGGAACCGCCACGACCTGGGACAAGATCCCGCGTACATGCAGCGCAATTTTGAGATCGTGCAACACCTCATCACCGGCGACGATAGCCCCTCGGGCACCGCGAACCCGAAACGATGGCGTCGCTGGAAGATGCCCGCCGGCGACTTTTCTCTGCTAATCCTCGATGCGCGCCTGTGGCGCAGTTCGCAAGACACCCACATCTGGGCCACCGAAGGCTGGGGTGACCACGGCCATGTCTACGACCGCAAAGACCCGACTCGCTCGCTACTCGGGGAAGAGCAATTCGCCTGGCTACAAGAAACCGTCCGCACCGATACCGCCCCGTTGATCTGCGTGACGGGCCTCAACGGTCTCCATACCGTCTGGCAGCCGTCCTCCGAAGCGGAGCAACGCAATCGGGTTTCAGCCGACTACGCGGGCTGGGTCAAAGCCGGCTCCGATCGCGCCATTGAACTACTGAGCTCGCGCGACGGCATCGTCTCCGTCTACGGCGATGTCCACATCGGCTCCATCCTCAAGAACCGCGATGCACGACTCTATGAATGCTCCTTCGGCCCCATTGGCCGCACCGGCGGCCGCCGCGTCAAAGACGGGTTCGGCCGCCTCATGAAAGACTATGACGGCCGCGAACTCGACTTCGTCGCGCTCTACCAACAGGACTATGAAAGCCCCGAGCTCAAGCAGCAATCCTCTCCCGGCTACTGGAACTTTCTTGAGATGGTGTTCGATCCCACGACGCGCGACCCGCGCATCGGTCTCCGTGTACGTCGGCTCAACGATGCTCCCAGGCACGAACCGCGCGGCGGAGGCATGGTAGAGGTCGCCGCATCGTCAACAGGTCGCTTGCCCACCTGTCGCATTCCCGAAACGAAGACACTGCCGCTCGCCGAGGTGCGCCTCGCCCGCGCGGATGGCCGTCCGATCCGAGGCAGCCGTAGCCTTGCTGATGGCTCGGTGCCCATCGCGGGCCTCGTCGATGTCGCTCCCGGAACAGAGATCCTCATGACCGCTCACGACGGCACGAACATCGAAGCGCGCACAATTCAAACATTGCCACCTGCCTAGGCCAGCCTCCCTCGCTTCCAGCGCGATAGAATATCTCCAGTTCTCATGATGCGGAACTACAGGCAACAGCTCATGCTGGCCGCCCTGGTCCTCTGCGGCGGAATACTCCCGGCCGCGGAGCAGGCCAAGGAAACAAAGGGTGTCTCGCACGACGCCGCCGGTCTTTTCGTCGAAGTCGTCCAACCCACTTTCAAGCAACAGTGCCTAGGATGCCATGGCGAGGGCAACACGTTCTCGGATCTTGACCTACGCAGCCGCGAAGGCATGCTCAAGGGTGGCAAACGGGGACCGTCCGTGGTTCCCGGCCGCGCCGACGATAGTTTGCTCGTCAAAGTCCTCGATGGACACCCCGACCTGCAAATGCCGCCAGGCGAGGGCAAACAGCTCCCCGCCGAGACCATCCTCGCCGTCCGTCGGTGGGTTGATGGCGGCGCGCCCTTCGCCGAAGCGCAAGCGAACCACAAATGGGACTACGCCGAACCAGATCTTTGGGCCTTCCGGCCTCTTGCGAACCCAACTCCGTCTGGAGTCGAACTCGACCCCGAACGGATCCAAACACCTGTTGACCAATTCATCGACGACGAACTTGTCAACGTATTGCTCAGCGCCGGCCCCCGTGCCGACCGCCGCACCCTCATCCGCCGGCTCACGTTTGATCTGCATGGGCTCCCGCCCACGCCTGAAGAGATTCAAACATTCCTTGATGACACGTCACCTACGGCATACAAACAACTAGTTGAACGCTTGCTCGCCTCGCCGCGCTACGGGGAACGATGGGGCCGCCATTGGCTCGACGTCACTCGCTACGCCGACACCAACGGATTCTCCAACGACTTCGAGCGTCCCAACGCCTGGCGTTATCGCGATTACGTCATCCGCGCGTTCAACGAGGATAAGCCGTACGACCAGTTCGTCCGCGAACAAGTCGCCGGTGACGAGCTCTATCCCGACAACCCCGAGGCTTTGATCGCCACCGGATTTCTGCGCGCCGGTCCCTGGGAGCACACCGGCATGAGCGTCGCCGCCGTCGACCGACAATTCTTTCTCGACGACGTCACCCACCACACCGGAAGCGCCTTTCTAGCTCTAACCCTCGGCTGTGCCCGCTGCCACGACCATAAGTTCGATCCGCTTCCCACCGAGGACTACTACAAGTTTCAAGCCGCTTTTGCCACGACACAGTTCGCGCGCCGTCCCGTGGGATGGCTCGCGTCGGAAGATACAGACGGCTTCGAGGACGGGCTCGCGACCCTCGACCGCAGGCTCGATCGCCTGCAGGCGAAGATCCGCGAAATCGAGAAGAAGATTGAAGACGCGACGATGAAGCGCCACGGTGTGTCGCGCCCCGAGGGCTTGCCCGCGGGCGCCCTCAAAGCCGCCCTCCGCAGCCACGAAGATCTTACTCCAGAGGAATTCGAGACCTTCAAGCTCTACCGCAAACACCGTTCGCTCCTTGGCGAGATGCGCGACCGCTACCGTCCCATGGGCTTTTCCGTGTCGAGTGGCTACTTCAACGGCGAAGCCGACACCGGCCCCTCCGACAGGGCAGCCATGCTGGCGCTCGACGAGAAGCCCGAGACCCACATCCTCATCGGAGGCAATCTGCAATCTCCAGCCAACAAGGTCGCACCCGGCGTCCTCCAAGCAGTCGAGCGCTACGGCGGCTTCCCTGCCCCCAAATTCCCGTCCACTGTCGCCGGACGCCGCGCTGCTCTGGCGAACTGGATCGCTCATCCTGACAATCCGCTGACCGCCCGCGTGATGGTCAACCGCATCTGGCAGTATCATTTCGGCCGGGGTTTGGCCGCCAACGCGAACAACTTCGGCAAGATGGGCGACAAGCCCGTCTTCCCTGATCTGCTCGATTGGCTCGCGACCTACTTCATCAAGACGGGCTGGAGCGTCAAGGCTGTCCACCGCGTCATCCTGCTATCGGCCGCGTACCAGCGCTCAAGCGATCACCCTGAGATGGAGTTACTGCGTGAAAGAGACCCCGAGAACAAGTACCTCACTCACTTCTCGCCACGCCGTCTCGAAGCCGAGGAGATTCGTGACAGCGCTCTTTACGTAGCGGGCGAGCTCAGCCCACAGCGCGGCGGACCGGGCACCTATCCCGAAATAAACGATGACGTCGCGAAGCAGCCTCAGCACCGCATGGGAACGCTCGCGCCACCCTATCAGCCCTCGCCCAGCAAGGCAGAGCGAAATCGAAGGACCGTCTACACGTTCCAACAACGCAGTCTTGTCGACCCCCTTGTCGAACCCTTCGACCCGGCCGGCATGGACACCTCCTGCGAACGCCGCGACGCCAGTATCGTCCCCACACAAGCATTCACGCTCATGAACAGCCGCTTCACGCACGACACGGCCCTGGCTTTCGCCTCGCGGCTTGAGCGCGAAGCAGAAGACGACGAGTCCCGAGTCACCAGGGCGTTTGAGCTCGCCTGGAACCGTGCTCCATCGGAAGATGAATTGGACGCATCGCTTGACCACCTCCGGCAAATGACCGAGCACCACCGCCGCAACGCAGCGCCTGCGCCAACAAGCCCGGAGATACCGGTCCATCGCATCACCAGCGAGTTAACAGGAGAGACCTTTGAGATCGAGGCGATTCTCGACCATGTGGATTACGAGGCGAATCTGCACTCGAGCCAGGCTTCGCCAGAAACGCGGGCACTTGCTGATCTGGCGTTAGTCCTCTTGAATTCCAACCAGTTTGTATACGTGTACTAGGCCTCACCGTTCGCAGTAGACTAGAAACGCTCGTGACCAACCGTAAACTACAGGGCCTAGCGCCGGCTCAGCCCTCACGACGCGACTTCCTCCAGCACTCTGCCGTCGGCCTCGGAAGCATCGCGCTCACTTCCCTGCTCGCGCAGGACGCCGCGCGTGCCGGAACCCTTGCGCCCAAGCCTCCGCATCACCCTGCCAAGGCCAAGGCCTGCATCTTCCTGCTGATGGAGGGCGGCCCGAGCCACATCGATACTTTCGACCCCAAGCCGATGCTCGGACGGCTCCACATGACGGAGTTCGCCAAAGAGCGCTCGAAGTTCGCCGCCAACATGAACACAGGCAACCGCTACTACGTGCGCAGCCCGTTCGAGTTTCGCCGCGCCGGAAAGCTAGGAATCGAGATCAACTCGCTTCTTGAGAACTTCGCGGGCGTCGTCGACGATGTCTGCTTCTATCGCGGATTGCAAGCGGAAAGTGTTAACCATCCGACCGCGCTTTATCACCTCAACACCGGAAATCAATTCGGCGGCGATCCAGCGATCGGCGCATGGACGGCTTATGGACTCGGCACCGAGAACGAGAACATGCCGGCCTTCGTCGTCCTACCAGATGCCGCCGTACCGCAGGGCGGACCCGCCAATTGGGGCAGCGGCTTCCTTCCGGCACAGTACCAGGGCACGCCGCTCCGATCGACAGGCGCGCCCGTCCTCGACATGACTCCGCCGGAGGGCGTTACCGAGTTTCAGCAACGCAAGAATCTTGAACTGCTCCGCAAACTCGACCAGCCCCATCAAGACGAGTACGATTTCCATCCGGAACTTGCCGCGCGGCTCGAAAGCTACGAACTCGCCTTCCGCATGCAAGCCGAGATGCCCGAGGTCATCGACCTCTCGAAGGAATCCCCGTCCACGCTCGACATGTACGGCATCGGCGGCGCCAACCCCGATGCCGATTCACTCGGGCGCCGCTGCCTGCTTGCACGACGTCTGGTCGAGCGCGGCGTACGTTTCGTACAAGTCATCGCCGGTGGATGGGATTCGCACGACTACATTGAGA
>Ga0114996_10005872_pt1 | contig 14298 bp, 9 predicted proteins | sample ArcticOcean_MG_C_4_FD_87039 | JGI IMG/M metagenome (GOLD analysis project Ga0114996, IMG submission 87039) | Marine microbial communities from western Arctic Ocean - ArcticOcean_MG_CB4_134 | ecosystem: Environmental > Aquatic > Marine > Oceanic | place: Arctic Ocean: Canada Basin | collected...
CTCCGACGTCCGCTTTCAAAAGGGTACCGAGCTTCGCGTGAATTGGAGCCTTTTTGGGGCGCCGCTAGGTGGAGAGGTGGAGTTCACACGGCATGAGTCGACGATGATCCCTGAGCTGAGTGAGCGTGCCGCAGCGGCTGCGGCTCGGGCTGATTCTCTGGCGGCCGTTGCCGGGGTCCCGCCTGAGCCTAGGGGCCCTGAGCCGGACGTGGTGCCGGTGCAGGACGCCGGCACGGCCCGAGTGATCGCCTCCTTCTCTGTGCCTGGCGAGTACGTTCTTCTCGGGCAGGTGGACAACCACCGTCGTCCCGATAGCAACTCGGGCGACCAGTGCTGCTGGACCAACGCGTATGTCCGGGTGAACGTGACCCCGTAGCTTCGAAGTGGACTAGGAAGGTGCATTTGGGGACCGGGGCACGCCTCCGGTCCCCAATGTCATTCCCCCCCTCCCCGGAACTGTGAAATCCCGCCATCAAGCGGGTTCGAGGTCGGCAGATCCTAGGTCCGGCGCCACGGGCCCCGTTGCACGAAGTCCCCGTCAGCAAGTAGCTTGTCCTACACGTGTTTGGTGGATCGCCCTTACGTGTCTTTGCCCACGTCACGGAAGATCGGGAGCTTGTATCGGTAGTAGTCAACTCGCTCGTGGAGAGATCAAATCATGGTGCTGCACAGTTTTAAGTCCACGCTAGTGGCAGCGACGCTCGCGATTGTCGCGGTGTTCGCGTTCCAGGGTGCAGCAAACGCTCAGGTCGCGTTCGCGTCATCCAATGACGCCGACGACGTGACGTACTCCCGCGACGTGGCGCCGATCATTCAGCAGAATTGCCAGGTTTGCCACCGGCCGGGTGGGATCGGCCCGATGGATCTGGTGACCTACGACGATGCGCGCCGCTACGCGCGTCGCATCCGTGAGCAGGTCGCGAACCGGATTATGCCTCCGTACTACTACGACAACGACATCGGCATCCAGGAGCTCCAGCACGACTGGCGTCTCTCGGACGAGCAGATCGCCACGGTGGTGAATTGGGTCGACCAGGGCTCCATCGAGGGTGACCCAGCCGACATGCCGGTGGCCGACCTTCCGGACACCGAGGCTTGGTCTTTAGAGTCCTCGCTCGGGCCGCCCGACATCGTTGTTCCTTCGACGCCGATCGACGTACCTGCCGGTGGTAACGACATGTGGCACAAGCCGATCGTTCCGACGGGCAACACAGAAGACCGCTGCATCGTGGCCTTGCAGGTGAAGCCAGCCGGCAACGCAAAGACGGTCGTGCACCACGCCAACTCCAGCTTCCAGCTCATGACGGATGACGGCTTTGAGCGCGCAGGCGGCGGCCAGGGTAGTGAGTACGCCATGGGCAAGCTCGGCGAGCTTATCCCGGACGGTGTGTGCCGCACGCTTCCGGCGGACGCGTACATCGCGTGGGACATTCACATGTATCCGGGTGGGCTGGGTGCCACCGCTGCGAACGACGTCATCGAGGATAACGTCGTCGAGCTGGGCATTTGGCTGCATCCCGCGGACTACGAGTACGAGTACAAGCAGGACCTCAACCTTTACGGCATCCGTGAGGGCGAACTGGTCATGCCGCCCAACGGCACCGCGATGACGCAGGGCTTCCATTCGTTCGACCACCCGGTGCGCATCGACAGCTTCCAGCCGCATGGGCATCTGCGACTCCGGTCGGCGTCTCTGGAGATCTTCTATCCGGCCACGGGTCGGACCGAGATGATCAGCATGGTCTCGAACTGGAGTGCGACCTGGCACCAGAGCCACCTCTATGAGACGGACGTTGCGCCTCTTATTCCGACGGGTGCGGTCATGGTTATCAAGCAGTGGTACGACAACACCGCGGGCAACCCGAACAACCCCGATCCGGAACAGTGGGTCGATGGTGGCAGCCGTACCGCGGATGAGATGTCTCACGCGTGGATTGCAGTGACGCACCTCGACGAGGAAGGCTATCAGGAGCTTCTTGAGGAGCGCGAGGCGAGCGAGGAGCGGAGGATCACGGATCAGGACTGATCCTTCCTCGTAGGCTCTGTGTAGTAAAATATTGAGTCTTTGACAGGTGGGGATCGAGGGACGCTTCGGGACACCGTGGCTGCCTTGGTCCCCACTCGTTTAATTGGTCGTTCCGAAATCCGCAGTCGACCCGAGCGTGCACGAGTTAAGGAGTTCATGATGAAGTCTCGTATGACCGTCGCTGGGGCCGCGCTCGGGCTCCTCCTAGGCAGCGCCTTTGCCGCTCCGACCGCGCTGGAAGCCCAAGGGCCAGATGGGCGTTGGCCCCTTCAGCCGACCTCCCGGAACAACCGGGTCATCGCACCGTTCATGGAGGGTTGGTACGCCAACGAGGATGGGACGTACAGCATTTCGTTCGGTTATTTGAACATGAACGGCGAGGTCCTCGAGATTCCATTGGGAGAGGACAACTTCCTCGAGCCGGCCCAGTTCGATGGCATGCAGCCTACGTACTTCGAATCGGGGCATCCGCGCGGTCTCTTTACGGTGACTTTGCCGGCGTCGATGAGGGACTTGTCCGTCTGGTGGAACATCCGTAATCCGAACGGTGAGTTGACTCGGGTACCGGGTCGGACGACCGCGACGGCGTATGAGCTCGACTGGACCCCGCGACCTCATGGCAGTTTGCCGCCGCGGGTGACCTTCGATGGACAGAGCGAGGCCGGCCGCGGTCCTCCAGGAATCATGGCGGAGCGGGTGGTGTCGGCCCGCGTAGGCCAGCAGATCGTCTTGGCCGTGACCGGAGAAGACCTCTCTCAGCGTGACCAGAGCGAGCGCAGGTTCCAAAATATTGCCATCCGCGCGACTTGGGCGAAGCATCAGGGACCGGTGGGAGGTGAGGTCGAGTTCACGCGTCACGAGTCGAATCCAGTGCCTCCTCCGGCCGAGGGTCGTGGCGGCCGCGGCGGTGCGGCCCCTGATTCGGTCGGGGGCAATGCTCCGGCTGGTGGTGGCGGCGGCGGCGGCCGCGGCCGCGGTGGCCGCGGCGGCGGCCCGCCCGCACCTGAGGTGATAAGCCTAGCAGAGGGGCGCGGGACCGCTCAGGTCTACGCGACCTTCTCGGCGCCCGGTGAGTACGTCATGCGTGTGCAGGTCGACAACTTCAGCGCTCCAGACAGCTCCTCTGGTAACCAGTGCTGCTGGACCAACGGATACGTTCGGGTGAACGTTACCCCCTAGTCTGGGAGCCGCGTCGAACACCTTCTTCGGGAGGGATGCGGGGACCGGGGGGATTCCTCCGGTCCCCGTTTTGTCTCCCAATGGACCCACTACTTGTCGTTTCGGCCATCTCAACAGAGAATGCGGCTGACCCGAGTCATCGAGAGAGGTGATGCAGATGAGACAGTTCGGCAGTGCGCTCGTACCCGTCCTCCTACTGGCCGCCGGGTGGGTAGCCGACGTGTCCGCCCAGGGGACGTTCTCCGTCCACCCAAGTACGCAGGATCCATCCGTGAGGGTGACTCTGGAGAAGTTGGCCATCTGGGAGGACGAACTGTCAAACTGGGGTCGATGGGGCCCGAACGACCAGCACGGCACGCTCAACCTGATCACTCCCGAGAAGACGGTTCAAGCGACTCGCCTGGTCACCGACGGCGTCACTGTATCCTTGTCCCACTTCGTGACCGAGGAAGTGGCAATGGACAGCCAGACGTTCGGGCCCACGGAGCACTGGATGACTTCGGTCGACCCGGCGACGGGTCTGCCCCGCTTCGCGCTAGACGCGATTAGCTTTTCCTTGCACGACGGCCAGCTGTCTCACCTGGATGCGCTGTGCCATTACCGCACGGAGATCGACGGAGAGTTCGTGATCTTCAACGGCTACCCACAGAACCTGGACGCGGACGGGTGTAAGGACCTGTCGATCGATCGCATGGGCCCGGGCTACGTGACGCGTGGCATCCTCGTGGACATCCCGCTGATGCGAGGAGTGGACTTCCTTCAGCCGAGTACGCCCATCTACGTGTCAGACCTCGAAGCGTGGGAAGAATTCGCGGGTGTGACCGTCAGCTCCGGGGACGTACTGCTCGTGCGGGGCGGCCGGTGGGCGAAGCGGGCCCAAGAAGGGCCGTGGGCTTATGGGCAGGGTGGTGCCGGGCTGCACGCGTCGGTTCTACCATGGCTCCACGAGCGTGGCGTGGCGTTGCTCGTCGGTGACGCCGTGAACGACGTGCAGCCCTCTGGAGTCCAGGGGATCGGCCGGCCGATCCATCAGCTGACTCAAGTAAACCTCGGGCTTCCGCTCGTGGACAACGGCTATCTCGAGGACGTTGCCCGAGAGGCGGCGCAACGGCGCCGGTGGGAGTTCATGGTGTCGTGGCAGATCCCGGCGGTTATCGGGGGTACTGCGGCTCCGTTCAACGCCATAGCGACCTTTTAAGGGCCTGGTGTCCGGGCGCGGCTTTACCCGGACAACATCTTGATCCGCTGAGCTGACTTCCGTGCGTCAAATCCTTCCCCCAGAAACCGGTTCTCCGTGCGCATTTTCCTGTTCGCAGTAATCCTGGCCTTCGGTCTGAGTTCGCCCGCCGCGGCTCAGTCTCCTCCGTCGTCAGTCTCGGTTGGTGGATCGTACGATCACGACTTGGCCTCGACGGCGAGGGCGACTCGCCGGGCAGAGCCAATCCAGATGGATGGACTTCTGACTGAGGCCGATTGGGCGAACGCTGCCCCGATCACTAACCTGACGCAGACAGTGCCCCTGGAGGGCCAGCCCGCCTCTGAGGCGACCGATGTGCGCATTCTTTATGACGAGGATGCCATCTATGTCGGGGCCCGCCTCTCGGACCGAAGTGAGGTGACCACCCGTCTGGCTCGGCGCGATTCGGGCCTCGGTGACTCCGACCGGTTCGTCCTCCTGTTCGACAGCTACCACGACCATGAGACGGCCTACCGCTTCTGGACAAATCCGTCCGGCGTGAAGGGGGATGCTGTCGTCACGGGGAACAGCACGGGAAGTGGAGACTCGTCATGGGATCCTATCTGGGACCTCGCGGTGTCTGTGGACGAAGCGGGCTGGGTGGTCGAAATGAGAATCCCCTTCAGTCAGCTCAGATTCGGTCGAGATGCCGAGCAGGTATGGGGGGTTCAGGTGGAGCGAAGCATCAATCGAAACCAAGAAAACGCGACCTTTCCGTTCACTCCCACCCTGGAGCGCGCCGGCGTATCTCGTTTCGCGCACCTGGAGGGGCTCGAGGACCTCGACTCGGGGCGTGCTCTGGAGTTGCTCCCCTATGTGGTCGCGAGGGGTGAGTACGTGCAGGTCGCGACCCCGGCGGGCGCGACGTTCTCGAATCCGTACCGGACCGGCTCGGACTACTTCGGTGGAGCGGGCCTCGACCTCAAGTACAGGGTGACTTCGAACGTCACATTGGACGCGACCGTCAATCCCGACTTCGGGCAGGTGGAACTGGACCCGTCTGTCATCAATCTCACGGCCTTCGAGACGCGCTACGCCGAGCGACGTCCGTTCTTCGTGGAGGGCGCGGACATTTTCAGCTTCGGCGAGGCCGGCCCTTCGGGCAGCGTGGGGCGGCCGCCGGAGATGTTCTACTCGCGGCGAATCGGAGGGCGGCCGACGGGCTCGGCGCCTTCAGAGGCCTTGTACGCAGACCAGGCTGGCCAGACCACGATATTGGGGGCGGGCAAGCTCACCGGTCGTTTGGGGGACGGATGGTCCTTCGGAATCCTGGAAGCGGTGACAGCCGAGGAGAACACCTCGTACAAGGACGCATTTGCTTCCGAGAATGAAGTGACGGTCGAGCCCGTCTCGAATCAGCTGGTTGGACGCGTGAGGCGTCAGGTGCGCGGCGGCGCGACCCGTTTTGGGTTGATCGGGACGGCGGTCAATCGTGACGCGCCGACGCCTGCGCTCGCGAGTAGGCTGCATACGTCTGCTTACACGGGGGGATTCGACTTCGCCCACGAGTCGTCGGATCGGGTGTGGCTGTTCACGGGTGTGGTGTCGGGAAGTCGAGTGAGCGGTGACTCTGCGGCGATTCTGCGCACGCAGCGATCTTCGGCGCGCTACTATCAGCGGCCCGACGCAGATCACGTAGAGGTCGACCCCTCCGCAACGTCGTTGGGTGGCCTCTACTTGATGGCGTACGCCGGAAAGCAGGCAGGCTCCTTCACGATGAGGAACGCCGTCGCGCTCGTGAGTCCGGGCTTCGAGTCGAATGACCTCGGATTCCAGTCGGACGCGGATCGGATCCTCTTCGACACCCACTATCAATACAACCAACCGAATCCTGGGCGCTTTTTCCGGTCCTGGAGTTTCAACATGAGCCCGGACGCCAAGTGGAATACGTCAGGCGACCGCATCTTCACCAATGTAAACTCGCAGGTGAGCCTGGAGCTGTTGAACTACTGGCGCGCGTCGCTGCGCGTCCAGGTCGACCCCTGGACTGACGATGACCGTCTCACGAGGGGCGGGCCGATGGCGCGTTCGCCCAGTTCCTTCGATGGACGGCTCAATCTCAATTCAGACGGACGCAAGGCGCTCACCGGGCGGGCCTCTTACAACTGGAGGTCGGACGACGCGGGGGGATGGAGCCGTAGAGCGTCGCTGGGAGTGAGTGCCCGTCTGCGCGAGACGCTCCAACTCAGCATAAGCCCTTCGTACTCCCGGGCCCGGTCCACCGCGCAGTACGTCCGGCAGTTGGACGATGCATTGGCCACCAACACGTTTGGAACTCGTTATGTGTTCGCCGATCTCAGCCGCACGACACTATCCCTGGAAACGCAGGTGAACGTCACGGTCTCGCCGACGTTGTCGCTCCAACTGTACCTCGAGCCATTCGTTTCGGTAGGGAATTTCGGGGCGCTCAAGGAGTTCGCGGCGCCCGGCACGTTCGACTTCCTCGAGTACGGTGCAGACATCGGAACCGTCGTCGAGGACATCGACGGCGCCGTGACGGTCGATCCAGATGGAGGCGGACCCGCGCCGGACTTCACGGTCGGAGACCGGGACTTCAGTTTCCGAAGTCTGCTCGGCAACGCCGTGTTGCGGTGGGAGTGGAGGCCTGGCTCGACGATCTTCCTGGTGTGGCAGCAGAGCCGTGTTAACTCGGTAACCGGGCGAGGGGCAGGCGCAGAGTCCCCATGGGTGGGCAGGTTCGATCTTGGCCGAGACGCTGGCGACGTGTTCGGCTCGCCGGCCGACGACGTGTTCATGATCAAAATGAACTACTGGCTGAACCCATAGGCGGGGTGAGCGTCGTCGCGCGGAAGGGTCAGACGATGTCTTCTAAGGCCCTGACGCGATGGCTCTCGCTGTCGGTCACGTAGACGACGCCCTGATGCACGCAGATGCCGTGCGGCCGGGCGAGGCGGCACTCTAGGGGGTCTCCGTCCGGACCGTCGCCACGCTCGCCTGTTCCGAGCACAGTCTCGATAAGGCCGCTCTCCAGGCTCATGCGACGGATGACGTGGTTTTCCGTATCGACGATGTAGAGGCTCCGATCGGCGGACGAGTAGGCGATCCCCTTCGGGCCGTTGAACGTCGCCAAGGCCGCCGGGCCTCCGTCTCCGGTGTAGCCGGTCTCGCCCGTCCCGGCGATCCGCTGTAGCCGGCCCGCTCGGAGGTTGAGCCGGAAAACGGCGTTACCCTCTCGCAGGACCAAATAGGCGTTGCCCTCGGCGTCGGTGTCGATCGACCGCGGACCCCGGAGTGCGGTACCGGCCAACGGACCTTCGTCGGGCGTGGGTGTTCGCTCGCCCGTGCCGCTTAGGGTCACGACGGTTCCGTCGCTCATGTCGATGCGGCGGAGTCTCCCGTTCCCGATGTCGCAGACGAGCAGACCCCCGCGATCATCGAAGGCGATGCTGTGAGGTTGTCGGAACTGTGCCGCCGTGGCCGCACCGCCGTCGCCCGAAAAGCCTGCCTCGCCTGTTCCCGCGACCGTGCTGGTGACTCCGGTACGCGCATCGACGCGCCTAACGACGTGCGCGTCCCTCTCGACGACGAAGAGATGGCCGCCCCGGTCGAAACGAATCTCGTGCGGTGCGGAGAAAGACGCCTCGAGCGCAGGGCCGCCGTCGCCCGAGTAAGCCTTCTCGCCGCTTCCCGCGACCGTCGTCAGGCGGCCCGAGTCGATGTCGAATCTACGAGTCCGACCGGTGTCGACCTCACAGAAGTAGAGGGCGCCATCCGGACCGAGAACGATGCCATAAGGGTTGTTTACGGGCGTTGTGATTCCTGGCAGCCCCGCCCGTCCCTCCGGTTCGTACCCAGCGATTCCTGTACCGGCAATCGTGCGGACGCGGGGGGCACGCGCCAGCGCGCGCTTTGGCACTGCGCTCAGGGCTGCGGCCCCGAGGGTAGTGCAGATGAAACCGCGACGTGTCAGATCGACCATCCGGACAACGTGAGCAGCTGACCGGACGCGCGCCAGAGAGGGGTCGGGCACGCGCCGGACAGAGGCTAGGTCCGCGCCGGAGTGGCAATGGATCCGTGCGACCGGGAAGCGGGGGCAGTGACCGCGACGGCGCGGCCTTTCGCCGGCTCGCCGCCACACCCATTGTGGCGACATGAAACCAATCGTCATCTCAGTCCCGCTTCTTCTGGTTCTGGCGGTTCAACCGTTGCTCGGGCAGGACCTAGGCCTCGAGCTTCCGGACCGCGCTCCCGCTCCCGTCATGAGCTACCGCGGCGCAGACTGGCTCGAGCGTCCCGAGCGCGTGGCCGAGGAGATGCCTGAGGAGATGCTCGCCGCCTTGGGCCTCGAGGACGGTGACGTCGTGGTGGACTTGGGCGCCGGCTCGGGATTCTACACGCGGAGGATGGCGCGCCTCGTTGCACCGACTGGCCGCGTACTAGCGGTGGACATCCAGCCCGAGATGCTCGAGATCCTGGGCAGGAACGTCGCAGAGGATGGGCTCACGAACGTAGTCACGGTGCTGAGCACGGCGGAGGACCCGGGGCTGCCTGAGGGGACGGTCGACTGGATGCTCCTCGTCGACGTCTATCATGAGTTTGCCGATCCCGTGACGATGCTCGCGCGCATGAGGGACGCGTTGAAGCCGGAGGGCAGGGTGGCCCTGGTCGAGTACCGCGTCGAGGACGGCACGGGCGACCACATTCTCGCCGCGCACCGGATGTCGGTCCGTCAGGTGATGAGTGAGTGGGTTCCGGCCGGGTTCGAGCTCGTCGAGCTCCGCGAGTTCCTGCCGGGCCAGCACTTGTTCATTTTCGGGAAGAGCTCGGAGCTCGGGGGAGCATCGACGGTCATCCAGGCGTACGACCTGTTGGAGGCGATGGCCGATGGGCTCGTGCGTGTCGAGACCCGAGGTGAGAGCGCCACCTCGGTCCGCCTCACCGTCCAGCGGAGGGGCCCGGAGCCGGCGGTCGTGACCTTCCCGGTCGGCACCTACTTCTCGGCATCAGGCGGGAGGGGGGACATGGTCGCGCTCCGAGACGGGGCGGCCCTGCTCACGGACGACGAACCGCAGGAGTGGACGGTGCTGGCCCGGCGAGCACATCCGACGGCGATGGTTCCAGGTGCCGCGGATGAGCTTGAGGTCGAGGCTGCCGACGACCATCGCCGCGAGCGCAACGTCATGTGGGTCTTCCAAGGGCTCGACTTCCCGCCACAGATAGCGCCCCTGCTAGAACAGCATGCGCTGTGGATCGCGGCCGCTGATGCAGGCTATGAAGATCTGGCGCCCCACCTGGTGGGGGCACCGCTCCCTGCCGCCAACGGCATCGCACTAGCCTTGGCCTACGTGGAGACCGCGGGCATCGATGTTGCCGAAACACGGATCTGGCGCGAGCGAGATCGTTACTTGCCGGCCATAACTGATCCGTCGCTCAGGGCCCTCCTCGACAGTTGGGAACTTCCGTAGTGACCCCGTCCCCGAGACTCCCGGTCGGCCTGGCTGCGTTCACCGCGTTCGCCGCGTTCGCCGCGTTCAACCTGTCGCACGCCTCCCCGGTGGCCGGGCAGTCACTCCTCGACCGGTACACGTCAGTCCCTGAGAGCATGCTCGTCGACCCGCCTCCCGGTGAGTGGCTGATGTGGCGCCGGACGTACAACCATTGGGGATACAGCCCGCTCGACCAGATCAACCGTGAGAACGTGGGTAGTCTGCGACTCGCGTGGGCCTGGACGATGACGGGCGGGCTCCAGGAGACCACCCCGCTCGTGCACGACGGCGTGATGTTCCTGCCCCAGGCGTGCGATTTCGTGGAGGCGGTGGACGCCCGCGACGGGACGCTACTCTGGGATTATCGCCGGGAGCGCGTGGAACACGCCGCCCCGCTCGCGTGCGCCAATCGAAACGCGACGCTTTACGGAGACCACCTCTACATCGCGACCCACGATGCCTTCCTGGTCGCATTGGATGCTCGCACGGGAAATGTCGTTTGGGAGCGCAGGGTCGGTGACTGGGAGATCGGCCACCATTACTCCGGCGGCCCGCAGATCATCAAAGGCAGGGTCGTCGCCGGCATGTCGGGCTGCTACTACATCAACACTCGCTGCTGGATCTCGGCACACGACGCGGACACCGGGGAGGAGATCTGGCGCACATACACGATTCCCTATCAGGGCGAGCCGAACGCGGACTCGTGGGGGGATGTGCCCAACGAACAGCGTCGGGGCGGGTCCGCGTGGATCGCTCCCAGTTACGACCCGGAGCTGAACCTGATCTTCTCCGGCGTCGCGGTGCCGATTCCATGGGTCGCGGTCCAACGCGGGACGTCAGGAGACGACGAGGTCCTCTATACGAACTCGACCATCGCGCTCAACGCCGACACGGGAGAGATGGTTTGGTACTTCCAGCACCTCCCCGGCGACGAATGGGATCAGGACCATCCCTTCGAACGCATCATCGTGGAGACCGAGGTCTCCCCCAGGGCAGGCTCCGTCGATTGGCTCGACCCGGATGTCGTGCCCGGTGAGCGGCGCAAGGTGATCACGGGTATCCCCGGGAAGCCGGCCATCGTATGGACGCTCGACGCTGCGACGGGTGATTTCCTGTGGGCCAAGCAGACGACGTACCAGAACGTCATCATCGGTGTGGACGTGGAGGGTCGCCATGGCATCGCCAACCCGGAGATCAAGAACCCGGCGATCGACCAGGAGACCATCGTCTGCCCGAGTCTCGGCGGGGGGGGGATCAGCTGGCAAGCAGTGGGCTACAGCCCTCTGACGAACGCGATCTACACTCCGACCAACAATGCCTGCATGCGGTTCACGCCGCTCCCGGTGGAGCCGACCCTGGGCGGATACCACGCGTCAGCCGACAACCGGCGTGTCGCCGTGCCTGGTTCCGATGGACAGGTGGGCCAGCTCACAGCGATCGACGTCGCGACGGGGGAGACGCTCTGGGAGCACCACCAGCGGGCGGGAATCGGCGGCTCGGTGCTCACGACTGGGGGCGGACTAGTCTTCGTTACCGACGACGCCCGCCGCTTCCGCGCCTTCGACGGCGGGACCGGCGAGATCCTGTGGGAGCAGGTCCTCAACGCCAGCGCCGGCGGTTTTCCGGTCAGCTACGAGGTGGGCGGCGTACAGTACGTCGCGATCGCGGCCGGTGGAGGAGTGAACCAGCGGGCCATCACCCCCGAGGTGCGCCAGCGTTCGGGCGGGAACACGCTTTTCGTCTTCAGGTTGCCCTGACCGTCGTGACGCGCCGAGTCCGGCCCCTGGGCCGGATCAGGCGTCAGTCGTCCAACGCGAAGGTGTAGTAGACGTTGCCGGCGGCGATCCCGACGTACTGGCGGCCGTCGACCATGTAGCTCATGGGGCCCGAGTGCACCCTCGAGCCGAGGTTGACGTACCAGAGCTCCTCGCCCGTATAAGCGTTCACCGCGAAGAAGTAGCCGTCGACGGTCCCGCTGAAGACGATGTCTCCGGCTGTCGACATCACACCCGCAGTCGACCGCGGCTGCACCGGGTACTCCCAAATGATCTCGCCGGACTGCGGCGAGATGGCCCTCAGGGCGCTGTAATAAGTGTCCTGCGGATTGGGCGTCTGGCCGCCCCCGCCGGTGAACCGATCGCCCGCGATGTACTCCTCCTCGCGCTTGAAGAACGTGGTCTCGCCGTCATAGGCCATGACATATGCGAGGTCCGCCTTCGGGCTGTAGCTCGGCGACCACCAGTTGGATCCGCCACCGATCGAGGGCGAGACGGTCGTGCCCTCGAGTGTGGGGAACGTGTTCGGGATGCGGACCGGACGACCGTCCTCGTCCATGCGCTCCGCCCAGGTCTGCCGAGCATAAGGCTGGCCGAGCAGAAACCGGCCCGTCTCGCGGTCGATCGCGTAGAACCAGGCGTTGCGGTTCGGCCACAGCATGAGCTTGCGCTGCTCTCCCGCGAAATCGGTGTTGGCCAGCAGTGGGATCTGCGTGGCGTCCCAGTCGTGCACGTCGTGCGGCGTGAACTGGAAGTGCCACACCAGCTCTCCGGTGTCGGCGTTCAAAGCCACTACCGCGCTCGAATAGAGGTTGTCGCCCAGGCGGACGTCGCCGTTCCAGTCCGGGCCCGGATTTCCGGTCCCCCAGTAGATCAAATTCAGGTCAGGATCGTAGGACCCGGTCATCCATGTGCCGGCGCCGCCGGTCATCCACGAGTCGCCGGCCCATGTCTCGTTGCCCGGTTGGTCCGGACCGGGAATCGTCCAGAAGCGCCAGACGCGCTCGCCGGTCTGGACATCGTAGGCGTCCACGAAGCCGCGAATTCCGTACTCCCCGCCGGCGATGCCCGTGATGACCATGTCGCCCACCACCAGGGGCGCCGCGGTCTTGCTGTAGCCCAAGTCCGCGGGCGCGACCTCGACGTCCCACAGCAGCGAGCCAGTCCGAGCATCTATGGCCACGAGGTGCGCATCCAGCGTGCTCATGAAGAGTCGGTCACCCAGGATCGCGACGCCCCGGTTGTTACGGCCACAACAGAAGTTCAGCTCGTCTCCGAGCGGGTAGTTGTAGCGCCAATACTGCTCGCCGGTGCGGGCGTCGAGCGCGATGACGTTGCTCGGCGCCTCAGTGACGAACATCACGCCGTCGACGACGAGGGGCGTGGTCTCGGCCCGGTCGAGCGCCCTGAGCTGGAAGGCCCACTGCATCTCGAGCTGGCTCGCGTTCCCGGCGTTCACCTGATCCAAGCCGCTGTAGCGCTGGCTGGAGTAGTTGCCCGAGTAGTGCAGCCAGTTTTGTGGCTGGGCGTCTGAGTTGATGAGGCTCTCGTTGGTTACCGGGTTGAACGAGGGGGCCGCGGAGTTGGACCGGTTCTCAGGACTGATTGAGCCGGGAACCACCTGCGCTGACGCGGGCGGCGCGACGAGCAGCAACGTGAGTATCGCAAATTCCTTCATGGTCCGACTCCTTGTCTCGTTTCGTGACGCTCGGAGAGCTTGCGGATTATCGATCGATTCTCGTCAATCCGTACAGATAGGCGACGAGGTCTTCCAGCTCTTCTCTGCTCAGCTCACTTGCATAGGACGGCATCGTAGAGGTCACCACACGCTCGCTCTGCGCCAGGTCGCCTTTCTCGAAGGACCACATACGACCCTCCACGTCCAGGATCCGTACGGTATAAGTGCCCTCGCCCATCCGGCGACCCTCGACCGTCGTCCCGTCGCGATGCGTTACCCGCATGCTCCACCAATCTGGCTGTACGCGTTCGTCCGGATCGACGAGGTCTGCCAGCAGCTCGCTGGGTGACCGGCGGCTACCGATCGTCGACAGGTCGGGCCCGTCGAGCCCCCCGACGGCGTCGACGGCATGACAAGTGGCGCAGTCGGCGCGCGCGTACACATCGACACCCGTGGCTGCATCCCCTGGTACCTCGACCCGCACACCGCCGGTCAGCGACCGGAGATAGGCGATGACCTGCCACACTGCCTGGTCGCCCTGGTCGCGCGCGATACCCAGCATTTCGGTGTTTGCGACGCCTTCGCGGATCACGACGAACAGACCGCCGTCCGTGCTCGTGCGCTGAAAGCCGCTGGTCAGGTCAGGTCCACGCTCGCCACCCGTGCCGCCGATTCCATGGCAGCGCGAGCAGTGACGGTCGAAGAGCGTCTCGCCCGCCTGCACGTCTCGTCCCGTCGTGAAGATGTTGGTGCCTTCCTGGGCGGAGACACTGAGAGGCGAAGTGACCGCGAGGACGGTCGTGAAGAGTCCCAATGCGGTAATCCGAAGAGTTCTGACGAGCATTCTCGATATCCTCCCGGCGACGGGGGTGCCGATGCGCTCCGGTATTATGGGATGGCGAAGGGAAAGGCGCACGGGGCGGCGGAGCCGAAGTTGGTCACGAAGGCTGGGCAGC
>Ga0114996_10005873_pt1 | contig 14293 bp, 12 predicted proteins | sample ArcticOcean_MG_C_4_FD_87039 | JGI IMG/M metagenome (GOLD analysis project Ga0114996, IMG submission 87039) | Marine microbial communities from western Arctic Ocean - ArcticOcean_MG_CB4_134 | ecosystem: Environmental > Aquatic > Marine > Oceanic | place: Arctic Ocean: Canada Basin | collected...
CCCCACATTGAACATGTCTAATCGTGAACTCGCATACGAACACTGCCTGGGCGAACGACGTCGAGTTGGTCGATCTCGGTCACCGCGGCCCGCGCGGCGCCCTCGGTGGCGGTGGCGGTCATGATCACCAGCGGCACGACGCCGTCTTCCTCTTCGCTGGTCTCGTGCTGAATGACCGAGGCGATCGAGATGTTGTTCTTGCCGAGGGCCCCGGTGATCTGCGCCAGCACGCCCGGCGTGTCGACCACGTTGAATCGCATGTAGAAACGGCCCGGCACGTTGGCGTGGTCACGCGGAGTGATCGTCGGCGGCAGGTTGGACCAGAGCTTCAGTCGGCCAAAGGTGATCGCCGTTCGCCCGACCGCGGTGTCGATCAGGTCTGCGACCACGGCCGACGCTGTGGGCATTTGGCCGGCTCCAAGCCCGTGAAAGAAAACCCGACCGACGGCGTCGCCGACCGCACTGATCGCGTTGTATGCCCCGCGGACTTCGGCCAGTGGTGTGCCGACTTTGACCAACGTCGGCGAGACGTGCAGTTCGAGTTCTTCGCCGGTCCGTTGGGCCACGGCGAGCAGTTTGATTCGATAGCCCAGTTCCAATGCGTATTTGAGGTCCGCCGTGTTGAGCGTGTCGATGCCCTGGCGCGGAATATCGCCCCAATGAACGCGCGCCCCGAATGCGAGGTGTGCGAGGATCGCCAACTTTTGAGCCGCGTCGCTGCCGTCGACGTCCATCGCGGGATCGGCCTCGGCGTAGCCCAATTCTTGGGCCTCTTTAACGGCGGCATCATAGTCCGCGCCGTGCTCTTCCATCTGCGAGACGATAAAATTACTCGTGCCGTTGAGGATGCCATGGACCGACTCAATCTGATTGGCGGTTAGGCACTGCGAGATGTTCGCGATGATTGGTACGCCGCCGGCCACCGAGGCTTCAAACGCGATCGAGCGACCCAACTCGCGGGCCCGATCAAACAGCTCTCCGCCGTGTTCGGCCAGCAGGGCTTTGTTTGCAGTGACGACGTCTTTGCCGCTCTCCAGCAGCTTGAGCATCACGGCGCGTGCCGGCTCGAGCCCGCCGATCAGTTGGGCGACGACCTTGATCTCTGGATCGTCAGTCACCTTCGACAGGTCGTCGGTCAGCAGCCCAGCGGGAAGGTCCACATCACGCGGCTTGCTGACATCCGACACCACGACCTGCTCGAGCCAGAGCGTGCAGCCGGCATGACGAGCCGTACGATCTCCATGGTCCAGCAGCAGCCGGGCCACGCCGGTTCCGACCGTTCCGAGCCCCACGATAGCGACTTTGACCTTGTCCATCAGCTTGATTTGATCCACGTCCAGAGAGGGAAATGCCTGCGAATCCCCCATGGTAGGACGCTTTGCGGCGGCCCGTCAAGCGATGATTGCGGTTGTACGAAGTTGACTGGCAGCGATAAGGTAGCGGGCACCAACTATTATTTTTTCGCAGATGCCCATCTAAGGACCGCCATGAACGCCGACGCTCTCACGTTTTTTAAGTCATTGCTCGCCACTCCCAGTCCCTCTGGCTACGAGCGGCCGATTCAGGACGTGGTGCGAGATTACGTTGCCAGTTTTGCCGACACGGTCACGACCGACACACACGGCAACGTGATCGTCGCAAAAAACCCCGACGCGCCGATGCGAGTGATGCTGGCCGGTCACTGTGACCAGATTGGGTTTCTGGTGACTCACATCGACAAAGACGGGTTCATTTACTTGCAGCCGATCGGCGGCTGGGATGCTCAGGTGCTCTTGGGGCAGAAGCTGACCATCTGGTCCGACGACGGTCCGATCTTTGGCGTGATTGCCCGCAAGCCGATTCACTTGCTCACGCCGGAACAGCGAAAGCAGGTCGCCGAAATCAAGGATCTGTGGCTCGACATCGGGGCCAAGGACGAAGCCGACGCCCGCGCGAAAGTTCGCATCGGCGACCCCGTGACGCTGGAGTTGGGCTATCACGACATGCCCAACGAACTGGCCAGTTCGCCGGCCATGGACAATAAAGCCGGGCTGTGGGTCGTGATCGAGGCGCTGCGTCGGGTAGCCACCGGATCGCTTAAGGTTGGGCTGTTTGCGGTGTCGACGGTACAGGAGGAGATCGGTCTGCGGGGGGCACGAACCAGTGCATATGGGATCGACCCACACATGGGCGTGGCGGTCGACGTGACCCATGCGACCGACTGTCCGACGATCGACAAGAACCAGAACGGCGATATCCGACTTGGCAAGGGACCGGTAATTTACCGCGGCCCAAATATGAATCCGGTGGTGACCCAACGTCTGATCGACACGGCTGAAGCAAAGAAGATCAATTTTCAGTTGGCGGCCATTGGGCGTGCGACTCCGAACGATGCGAATGCCCTGCAAGTCACCCGCGCCGGCATGGCGACCGGTCTGGTGAGCATCCCCAACCGGTACATGCACAGCCCGGTGGAGATGATTTCGCTTCCCGACATGGATCGCGCGGCGGATCTTCTGGCGGAAACGGCCCTATCGCTAGGGGGAGAAGAGGATTTCACCCCCTGACACTTTTTTGAAATGTAAAGCCGCGACCAGTGGTCGCGCAAAATGGCCCCACTAACCGGCGCGACCACTGGTCGCGGCTTTACAAAGGGGGTGGCAACGCTTTTTCCCGAGCGTGACGCCGCGCGTTGTGACGCTCGATGTACACGCGGGAATTATCCCAGTGCGAGCGATCAAACACGTACGTGCACCACTTTCCCTTGCACCACACCGGCCCCCGATAACTGGTCCGGCGATGAATCGCTTTGGCCGTCTGGTCGGCCAGCCACTTCGCCGTTTTGTTGATATCTCGGCCGCTGTAGGGGATCAACAGGTGAAAGTGCGTTGATTCGACCGCGAGTGATTCGATCACCAGTTCGCCATCGGATCGGTCAGCACATTCAGCGATCGCCTCTCTCACGATCATGATCATTTGATCGGTCATCCATAGTGGCTGGCACCTCATGCGTTCTTCGGCCATTCGGAGGCGCACCGGATCGCCCGGGTGAAGCATATGCGGTTCGAGGTAACCGATCTGCTTGTCCCACGCATCGGACCAGTGACCGCGGTGATCGCCGGGAAGCCACTGCCCATAGGTCGATTTCACAAGGTGATAACCGAGAGTTCGCGACATGTACAAAAGTATATGTATCCATGCGTGCTCTGTAAAGCCGCGACCAGTGGTCGCGCAAAATGGCGCCGCTAAACGGCGCGACCACTGGTCGCGGCTTTACAGGAACGCTTGTGGAGCGGCCAGCGAGACTGCCAAAATGACATTTGCCGGTCAGGGCCCGATTTTTCGGAAAACTGTCCCGATGTCCTAAGTCCTTTGCTGGAAGCTATTTGAGTCGCACCCCTTGCTCTTGGCACGCCGGTTGCTAAAACAGGGGATTACATTGTGGCAGTCTGCCATCTGCGGTCACGGTCCATCCATGGGTCGCCCGAGACCAACCATCCGATTACCCCACCTTCAACGGCTCGCCGACGTCGCCAAAACGCACGCACGATCGAGCCCGATTCATTCATCACAGTTCAGTCAACGTACATTCCGTTAAGAGCAGCGGAGGAGGAAATTCACTGTGGCAAAAAATATGGTCTTTGACGATGACGCACGACAGCCCCTGTTGGCCGGCGTCTCTAAACTGGCCCGCGCGGTTCGTAGCACGCTTGGCCCTCGGGGCCGCAACGCGGTGCTCGACAAGGGTTGGGGTTCGCCGAAAGTCACGAAGGACGGCGTCACCGTGGCCGAAGACATCGAATTGGACGACCCCGCCGAGAACATGGGAGCCCAACTGGTCAAGGAAGCCGCCAGCAAAACCAACGATCTGGCTGGCGACGGCACCACGACCGCCACGATCCTATCCGAAGCGATTTATCGCGAGGGCCTGAAGATGATCGCTGCCGGAGCCGATCCGATGGCCCTTTCGCGTGGCATTGCGAAGGCGACCGACAGGGTGGTTACGGAGATCGCCAAGGTCTCCACGCCGATCGATGACAAGAACAAGAAAGAGATTCAGCAGATCGCCACGATCGCCGGCAACAACGATCCTTCGATCGGCAGTGTGCTGGCGGATGCGTTCTTCAAGGTCGGCAAAAACGGCGTGATCACGGTCGAAGAGGGCCGACACGCCGAGACCAACGTGGAAGTGGTCGAAGGCATGCAGTTCGACCGTGGCTATCTCTCGCCACATTTCGTGACCGACCAAGACAATCAGGTCGCGGAGTTCGACAACGTTTTGGTGCTGATCTATGAGGAAAAAATCAGCAGCGTCAAGACGCTCGTTCCGCTGCTCGAAGCGGTCAGCAAGGCGAACAAGCCGCTGTTGATCATTGCCGAGGACATCGAAGGCGAAGCCTTGGCGACGCTCGTTGTGAACAAGGCGCGGCATTATCAATGTCTGTGCAGTCAAAGCGCCCGGCTATGGTGACCGTCGCAAGGCGATGCTTGGTGATCTCGCCACGCTGACCGGTGGCCAGGCGATTTTCAAAGACCTGGGAGTCTCGCTCGAAGCGGTCAAACTGTCCGACTTGGGTAAAATTCGCAAAGTGAAGATCACCGCGGACGACACCACGATGGTTGGTGGAGGCGGAAAGAAGGCCGACATTGAAGGTCGGGTGAATCAGATTCGTGCCGAAATCGACGTGACCGACAGCGAATACGACAAGGAAAAGCTGCAAGAACGTCTGGCCAAACTGGCCGGCGGCGTGGCACAGATCAACTGTGGTGCCGCGACCGAGACCGAGATGAAAGAGCGCAAGGCCCTGATGGAAGACGCTAAGTGCGCCACACAGGCGGCCCTCGAAGAAGGTGTCGTTCCTGGTGGCGGTGTGGCACTAATTCGTTGTGGCAAGGTGCTCGACAAGCTCAATCTCGAAGGCGATGAGGCGCTCGGTGGCCAGATCATTCGTAATGTTCTGGACTACCCGCTCCGCTGTATTGCCGAGAACGCCGGTTTGGACGGTGCCGTGGTGGTGAACCGTGTGAGTAAGCTCAAGGGCAAAAACGACGGCTACGACGCCGACAAAGACAAGTACGGCGACATGCGCGCGGCCGGCATTATCGATCCAGCCAAGGTCGTCAGGGTTGCCCTGCAAAATTCTTCCAGCGTGGCCGCATTGCTGCTGACCACCGAGTCGCTCGTGACCGATATCCCCGAGCCCGAAGAAGAGGGCGGCGGCGATCATCACGATCACGGCATGGGCGGAGATATGGGTGGCATGGGCGGCGGCATGCCTGGCATGGGCGGAATGGGTGGCATGGGCGGAATGCCCGGCATGATGTAAGCCGACTCCGACTAGCTCAACAACAAACTAATATCAATCAACAGATAACATCGAAACGAGGAATCTCATGGCCAAGAAACTGAATGTCCGACCGCTCGACGACCGTGTGGTTGTCGAACCGCTCGAAGCCGAAGAAGTCACCGCCGGCGGAATCGTGCTGCCCGACGCCGCCCAGGAAAAGCCGCAACGCGGCAAGATTCTCGCCGCAGGTCCTGGTCCGCTACTGGACAGCGGCAAACGAGGCGAACTGTCGGTCGTGGTGGGCGACGAAGTGATCTATGGCAAATACGGCGGCACCGACATCGAGATTGATGGCCATGAAGTCAAGATCCTCCGCGAGAGCGATATTCTCGCAAAAGTGATCTCGTAACGTCCTCAACCAGCTAACAACGCATAACACTACCTATACAGGAGCTGCCATCGTGGCCAAGCAATTACTCTTTGAAGATCAGGCCCGGGCGAAGATGCTTCGCGGCATTGAGAAGCTCGCCGACGCGGTCGCTATCACGATGGGTCCGACCGGGCGCAACGTGATCATCCAGAAATCATTCGGCGGACCGACCGTCACCAAGGACGGCGTGACCGTCAGTAAAGAAATCGAACTAGAAGATCCATTCGAGAACATGGGCGCCAAGCTAGTCAACGAAGTGGCCAGCAAGACCAGCGATTTGGCTGGCGATGGCACCACGACCGCGACCGTGTTGGCGCGGGCAATTTTCAAAGAAGGCATGCGACTGATTGCGGCGGGTAGCAATCCGACCGCCATTCGTCGCGGCATTGAAAAGGCCGCTGCGGCTGCTTCGGAGCGGCTCGCGGAGATGGCCAAGCCGGTCTCTAGCAAGGAAGAGGTCGCTCAGATCGGTGCCATCAGCGCTAACAACGACGAGCAGATCGGGACGCTGTTGGCGGACGCCCTACACAGTGTTGGCCAAGACGGTGTGATCACGGTCGAAGAAGGAAAAACGCGCGAGACGACGACGGAGTTGGTCGAGGGGATGCAGTTCGACAAGGGCTACATTTCACCCTACTTCATCAATCGGCCGGCTGAAATGGATTGCCAATTGGAGGACGCCTCGATTCTCATCTTCGAGAAAAAGATCAGCAATCTCCGCGATCTGGTGCCGCTGTTGGAGCAGGTAAGCCAATTGGCCAAACCGCTACTGTTGATTGCCGAGGATATCGATGGCGAAGCCCTCAGCGCGTTGGTCATCAACAAGCTCCGCGGAGTTCTCAATGTCTGTGCCGTCAAGGCTCCGGGCTTTGGTGATCGCCGCAAGGCGATGCTCGGCGATATCGCCGTTCTGACCGGTGGCACGCTGATTAGCGAAGACCTGGGCATTCAACTCGAAAGCGTCACGGTCGACCATCTCGGTCACGCCGCACAGATCACGGTCGACAAGAACGAGACCACGATCGTGAAGGGTGCCGGAAAGAAGGCCGATATCAAGAACCGCATCGAGCAACTCAAGAACCAGATCGAAGCGACCGATAGCGAGTATGACAAAGAGAAGTACCAAGAGCGTCTGGCCAAGTTGACCGGCGGCGTGGCGATCATCTCCGTCGGTGCCGAAACCGAAACGGAAATGAAGCAGAAAAAGGCTCGCGTTGAGGATGCCCTGCATGCTACGCGAGCGGCGGTCGAAGAGGGAATTCTTCCTGGTGGCGGCGTGGCTTTGTTGCGATGCCGTGAGGCGCTGGAGAAGGCTCGCAGTAGCGCGAAAGGCGATGAAAAGATCGGTGTCGACATCGTGCTCCACGCCCTAGAGGCCCCCATCCGACAGATTGCCGACAACGGCGGCATTGATGGATCGGTCGTAGCGGACGAAGTGCGTGGCAAACCGCTGAAGACCGGTTACGACGCCAACGCCGGTCAGTATGTCGACATGATGAAGGCCGGTATTATCGATCCGGTCAAGGTCGTGCGTACGGCACTAACCAACGCGGCCAGCATCTCGGGTCTGTTGTTAACGACCGAGGCGTTAGTCACGAATTTTGAAGCCGACGACAAGGACAAGCAGCGGATCGAAGGGGCGGTTCGCTAGGCGACTGCCTTGTCGACCGTTTGATTTCGAACAAAACCTTCCGAGGGGCTGCTTCGCTCGCCGAGGTGGCCCCTCTTATTCATAACGGTCGATAAATATCGACGGAATTTGTTCGCTGACCGGCGATTTCGACTGTAAGGAGGTGGGAGAAAAATGTCTAATGAGTAATGTCGAATGTCTAACAACGTGCCATCAGGCCTGTTAGACATTCGACGTTACTCATTCGTCATTCTCCCCGATCCATTGCCAAGACGCATGGCCGACTCCCATTCACTTACCATCTGACGCTCCGATGGCCGGCAAACGCTGTTATTACGAAGTTCTTGAGGTCGAGCGCACGGCGGGCGATTCGACGATTTCGACGGCATATCGTAAGTTGGCGATCAAGTATCATCCCGACAAAAATCCGGGCGATGACGAGGCGATCGGACTTTTTAAGGAGGCGGCCGAGGCGTTCGAGGTGCTGAGCGACTCTCAGAAGCGTCAACGCTACGACCAGTATGGTCACGCGGGCGTCGATAGTGGCGGTGGTGGGGCACACTTCTCGGATATCGAAGATATCTTCGACGCCTTCGGCGGCATCTTCGGCGATCTGTTTGGTGGCGGTGGCTCGCGAGGTGGACGACGAGTCCGTCGTGGCGGTGACGTGCAGTGCGAGGTGCACCTCGATCTGCTCGAAGCGGCACGGGGAGTCAAGAAAGAAGTCATCTTTCAGCGTCACGAAGCGTGTGACGACTGTGACGGTACGGGTGCCAAACCCGGCACCAAGCCGGCACCTTGTGACTACTGCGGAGGCCACGGTCAGGTGCTTCGCTCGAGCGGCATTATTCGCGTACAAACGACCTGTCCGTCGTGTCACGGCAACGGGACGATGATTAAGGATGGGTGCAGCGGCTGTCGTGGGTCGGGTTATGTCGCCAACGAGGTGAGCCGTAAGGTTGATATCCCGGCGGGCGTCGACACGCAAATGCGGATTCGTCTAACGGGTGAGGGCGAACCAAGTCCCAACGGCGGACCGCGCGGCGACTGCTACTGTTTTGTCCAGGTTGAGGAGCACCCGTTATTTCAGCGCGACGGACAGCATCTGATCTGTCGCGTGCCGATCACGTATTCACAGGCAGCCCTGGGGGCTGCGATCGAGGTGCCGACGCTCGAAGGGCGCGAGACGCTCGACGTCGATGCCGGGACTCAGCCCGGTCAGGTTTACACGATGCGCGGCCAGGGTATGCCCGATCCGAGACATCGTGGGGTCGGTGATCTATTGGTTCAGGTTAACATCGAGGTGCCCAAGGAGCTGGATGCGAAAGAGGAAGAATTGTTGCGATCGCTAGCGGACGTCGAGCATGCCAACGTCACGCCCGAGCGAAAGAATTTTTTCGAGAAGCTGTACGAATATTTCACTGCCCAGGATGAGCAGGCGGCGAGCTAAAGCCGCTTGCATGGAGAACACACCGTGGCTGACCACGAACAACCTCCCGTTGATGATGAACTGCCCGAGGATTCACTTGCCGAAGAGCTAGTCGATGAGAACGTCGACTCGGTTTTTGGAGAGAAAACTGACGAGCCGGTCGACGAGCGAACCGAAACAGAGCGTCTGCAGGACGAACTGGACGCGGCGCGCGACCGGACGTTGCGAGCCCAGGCTGAACTGGATAATTTTCGTAAACGGGCCAATCGCACAGCCCAAGACGAGCGTAAGTATGCGAATATCCACTTGATGCGAGATCTGCTGCCGGTGATTGACAATATGCAACGGGCGATTGAAGCCGCCGAGAAAAGTGACGAGGGAGGCGGGTTGCTCGAGGGCTTCAAATTGGTCGCGCAGCAAGTCGAAACCGTGCTGGGCCAATATCACTGTAAACGGATCGAGGCGATTGGGGAGCCGTTTGATCCGAACTGGCATGAGGCGATCCTGCAACAGCCGAGCGCCGATCATGAGCCCGGCACGGTGATTATGGTCACGCAGCCTGGTTATCAACTTCATGATCGGGTGGTGCGTCCGCCGCAGGTCATCGTGGCCCAGGCTGGCGAAGCTTCTCCGGCTGAGTAGAAACGCTATTTGAAATCCCTCCGACCTCTCCCCTTCCCCGACAGACCACCATGCCGACCTACGACTACGAATGCGATGGCTGTGGACACGAGTTTGAATTGTTTCAAGGGATCAAGGATCCGGTGAAACGAAAATGTCCTGAGTGCAAAAGGTTCAAGCTGCGGCGGCTCTTCGGCACCGGAGCGGCAGTGATGTTTAAGGGCTCTGGTTTCTACGAGACCGACTATCGCAGCGACTCGTATAAAAAGGCCGCCGCCGCGGACAAAAAGAAGTCCGAAGGCAAGAAGAGCAAGGACAGTTCAAAGTCCGAGAACAAGCCCAAGAAGAAGCCGGACTAGCTTCCCCCCCATCCTCTTGTAAAGCCGCGACCAGTGGTCGCGAAAAATGGCGCTGCTGATGGCCGCGACCACTGGACGCGGCTTTACAGAATGTGAATGAACGCGATTCTGGCACGGGGATTGCGTTGTTAGAACAGCGCTTCTGCGAGTGACAATTCATCAAACGAAAAATCTCGGGGTCGAAACAGAGAATAGGCACTCTCCCGGAGGTCGTAGCAGAGATGAGTTTGTCAGGCCAAGGGGCCGGTTACGGAAGAGGCGGAACAGAAAGAGGGGAACGCAACTCTTTGGTGTACCTGTAGTTAGGTCACCGTGGAACAGAAAGAGGCAAGCGTTCCTTAGCAGCGTGGAGGAGACATTCTCCGCTTTTGCATAGGCCAGTCGACAGCCATGGGTCAAACCGGGCCGCCGACTGGCCTGTTTTATTTTAGGTGTATTATTATTGAACACCTGTAGAAAAATAGAACACATCCAGTGGTTGCTGTGAGGGGTGATCGTATGCCGCACTGAACTACTAAATCGAATAAAATGCGGTATTTCTAGCGTTCGACCGATTTTCTTGGATTATAAGATCACACAGCGGCGCAAATAGAAAAATATTACGGGTAGATTTCACAATATCCAAATTTCGTGCGCGACTGCCCCTTGATGTGGTGGCGTAAGACGTTTGTTTTCACAGGGCTATCGCAATTCTTCCCGGCGCTTCGCGCATTTATGACGGCCATTGCCTGTTTGTGAACTGGGACCGATACTGAGCGCCTAGCCTTGGCGAGGAGCGTCCTCCAAGAGGAAATAAAGTCTGAGTCGTGCCACGGAAGTTTGACTCCTCGGGCAACGTCCCAACAGCAGCCCAGACCATCCTCCAACCGCCTGCTCGTCTTTGGCCACGCCGCTCGACAATTCTTCCGGTACGGTTCGCCCTCTGCTGCGGCTGGCTTTGCCGGTGCTGCTCGAGCAGTTACTGGTGATGCTGATCAATTACGCCGATACGGCCCTCGCGGGACAGTACTTGGGTAAATCTGAGTTGGCCGCGATCGGCCTGATGTACTACGCCGTCTGGCTGCTTCAGAACGTATTCTCGCTGGTTGCAATTGGCTCAGCAGCCTTAGTCGCACGGTTCGTGGGGTCCAACGATATGAAGCGGGCTCGGCGGGTAACCGAGCAGTCGTTGCTGGCGGGCGCCGCGCTTTCGCTAGTCATGATTGTCCTCGTCGCGTTAGGGGCAAGGTCGTTTGTTGAGTTGATGCAGCTCAGCGGAGATTCGGCTGAGATGGCGATCGAGTATCTTTGGATCATCGCCCCTGTGCTGCCGTTCATGATGCTCGAAGTAATCATCATTGCCTGTCTGCGGGGCGCCGGCGATACGGTCACGGGACTGTTGGTAATGGCCGTCGTGGTGGTGATTAACCTTGCTGTCAGTTGGTCGCTGGTAGCGGGACTGGGGCCTTTTCCCGCCCTTGGATGGACAGGCTTGGCGATTGGCACCGCGACGGCCCATTTCACGGGCGGGGTGCTATTGCTGGCCACGGTCCTTCGGCGGCGATCGGTCATGAGACTGAGCCGCTGGGTGTTTCGTGCCGACATTCAGCTCATGCGGCGGATATTGCGTACCGGGGTGCCGGGTGGCATCGATATTTTGCTGATCACGTTTTGTCATCTGTGGTATGTGTCGATCATCAATGCGATCGGTGCGACAGAGGCCGCGGCGCATGGCATCGGAGTCAAGATCGAAAGCTTGGCTTATCTGCCAGGCTTCGCGTTTCAGATCGCGGCGGCCACGATGGTTGGCCAGGCGCTCGGCGCCAAGGATTCCAAGCAAGCCGAACGTGCGGTGCTGACCGGTGTCCTTACGGGAGGCGGAGTAATGACCGGCGCCGCCCTGCTCTTCTTTTTCGTTCCGGGACTGCTCGTCGGGCTGTTTGTTTCGGGAGACAGCAATGCGGAGGTCATCACCACAACGATTCCACTGCTGCGGATTGCCGCGATCTCGACACCACCCTTGGCCCTGTTGATGATCGTCGGCGGGGCGCTGCGAGGAGCAGGCGACACGCGGGTTCCGTTGGTGTTGAATCTGGTCGGATTCCTGGGAGTCAGAATTCCGGCCGCTTATTGGCTCTCTTATGGTCTCGGCTGGGGGCTCGTTGGCGCTTGGTGGGCGATGGTCGCGGATGTGGTGGTGCGATGTGCGCTCATCCTACTGCGGTACCGACACGGCGGATGGAAGCGGATGAAGGTGTAATGATAAGCGGGCATCGACGTTCGGTCTCTTTTCGCTCACTTCCTCTTCTCATACTTCACGCTCGTCGAAATCCGCAGCGTTCCGCGGCCCGCCACGGTCACGTTCTGTCGCTTGCCAGAGATCGTCACGGGCCCGGTCAGATTCAGCGATACCAACTGACAGCTATCGATCGCCACCAGATACTCGCCCTTCACGTCGATGACCGAGTTGATCCCTTCAGAACGTATTTGGATCTCGGTATCGAACACAGCGCAGCGAATGCCGTCCTGTTGGCGCGTGCCCGTGAGCGTGATCGCAAATCGATCGACCTTGCCGACGGTCGCGGGGATATTCATCAATTGGCGAGCCTTTTCGGCGTCGAGTTCGACGCGATTTCCGACCGCTAGTCGCTTACCATCGAGAATCTCGGCCAGGGGAAATCGTCGACCCAAGTCACGATGATCGGCGGCCACGATCTGAGCTTCCTTGTCGGACGACGATTTGCCGGCAGTGTCCGTTACGCGAAGCTTTTCGCCGTCGCGAACGACGAGGTAGGTCTTGCCGACGGTGAGGTCTTTCTTTGTTTCGGCGCCGTCGCTCTCTTCGGCGGTGCGATATTCGACTTTTACTTTGGTCGGACCGTCATCGCCGGAGGCCACCACCGTGACAAGCTTTTTCTGCGACCTCGCGTGCTTTTGGTCAACGGACTGAATAATCTTTTCGCCCTGTTTGACGTCGACCGTCAGCGACAGATCGTAATTCGAAACCACATAGGATCGCTGCCCTTGGCGCTGACCGCGAAAAACGAACGTGATCTGCTCCGGGGCGACCGTTGCACCATGAACTTGGCCCAACGGCCACAGCAGCACCAGAATCAAGCAAGAGCGGAGAATTCGCATTGAGTCCCTGCCAGGTGCAACATGCGGAGGGCTAGTGGCTACGAGAAATCGTCCATGTCAACGTGCTGCGATCGCCGACAGGACACACGCTACTATCTTCGGGTCGATCACGTCGCGGGTCAAGTCGTCGAATCGCGACGAAAGGCACCTACTCGGTGATGATATCGGCCACGGTCATTCCTGACGGGATCATCGGCAACACGTGCTCTTGATATGGCACCTCAACATCCAGCAGATACGGGCCGTCGTAGTCGATCATCGTTTGCAATGCGGAGGTGAGATCTTCTTTGGCTTTCACCGTCGACGCCCCCCAGCCAAAGCCTTGGGCGATTTTCATAAAATTCGGATACCGTGTCGCCGGACCTTGGCCGTCGCCCTGGCCGAGCGCTTCGGGATGATCGATCGGGCCAAGATAGGTGTGGGCCCGACGGCCCTGCATGAAGCGGTCTTCCCACTGCATGACCATTCCCAGGTGTTGGTTATTAAGCAGCAACACTTTGACCGGCAGATGTTCGCATCGGCAGGTGGCCATCTCCTGGACATTCATCAGGAAGCTGCCGTCGCCGTCGATGTCGACCACCAGCTTATCGGGATGCGCCGCTTTCACGCCCATAGCGGACGGCAACCCAAAGCCCATGGTTCCCAGGCCGCTGCTAGAGAGAAACGTGCGAGGCTTTGTGAAGCGATAGAACTGGGCAGTCCACATCTGATGCTGGCCAACGCCGACTGTGATCACTGTGTCACGATCCTGAGTGAGACGTGACAGCTCAGCGATGGCGCTCTGTTGGGTAATGCCCTCGAATGACTCGTCGTACTTCAGCGGATATTGCGTCTTCCAGGCATCGGTTTTTGCTCGCCAATCGTCGAGTCCCGCTTCGGGTGGCTCGACGATCTTGTTGAGTTCCCTCAGCACATCGCCGACGTCCGCGACGATCGGGATATGCGCTTCTTTGTTCTTGTTGATTTCCGAAGGATCGATATCGACATGCACGATCTTGCCATGCTTGGCGAACTCTTCGAGCTTGCCGGTCACGCGATCATCAAACCGCACACCGAGAGCCAGCAACAGGTCGGCGTCGTTGACGGCCCGATTCGCGTAGACGGTGCCATGCATCCCCAGCATGTCGAGCGAAAGCGGGTCTTCGTTGGGAAAGGCCCCCAGGCCCATGACCGTCATGGCGACCGGGATTCCGGTTTTGTGGGCGAACTCGCGAAGTTGCTCACTCGCGTTGGCGTTAATGATTCCACCGCCAGCATAAATCACCGGTCGTTTGCTTCGTCGAATGGCCGCGACGACCTGCGCGATTTGCTCGGCGCGAGCCACTCGGTCACCCACAGAGTAGCCGGGCAGATCGATTTCGACGTCGTAGTCCGGCTCGATCTGGGCGAGCTGCATGTCTTTGGGTAGATCGATTAATACCGGACCAGGGCGACCGGTCG
>Ga0114996_10005875_pt1 | contig 14291 bp, 10 predicted proteins | sample ArcticOcean_MG_C_4_FD_87039 | JGI IMG/M metagenome (GOLD analysis project Ga0114996, IMG submission 87039) | Marine microbial communities from western Arctic Ocean - ArcticOcean_MG_CB4_134 | ecosystem: Environmental > Aquatic > Marine > Oceanic | place: Arctic Ocean: Canada Basin | collected...
AGAATGAGCTTGCGGCCCTCTGCCAGGCGATGAAGGTCATAGCCGATGCCGCTACGAAACTCGGGCGTCATTGCGCCTGGGAGATTCCTTTCTCCGGGATCGCGCCAGGGGCCGGGTCGTTGGCCTGCGCGGGGGCATCCTCCGGCGTTGCTTGCGCGGCCAGTTGCTCAGCGTAGAAGAGCCGAGCCAGCGCCATGTCGCTCGTTCGCGTGATCTTGATATTGCGGTCGCTGCCCAACAGCACGTGAACGTCTTCGCCGAGATGCTCAACCAGGCTGGCTTCATCGGTGCCGATGAACTCATCCCGCTTGGCCTGCTCAAACGCGCGCCGTAGCAAAGAGGAGCGAAACACCTGCGGTGTTTGAGCTAGTGCTATACGTTCGCGGAACAAGGTCGACTGAATCACCGTGCGCTCGACCTGCTTGACCGTATCGACCGGAGGCACCCCCAAGATCGCCGCCCCATGCTCGAGAGCTTCATCGAAGGTTTGCTCGATCTGCTTGACCGTCACAAACGGGCGAACCGCGTCATGGACCGCCACCAGATCCACATCGGCGGAAACTCGCGCCAGGCAATTCCCGACCGACTCCTGGCGATTGCGCCCGCCCTCAATGATCCGCACCGGCTTGGCGTAGTGTTCATCTTCCAGTTGCTGCTGGAACGACTCCATGTCTTCGTGGCGCAAGGCCACCAAGATTTCCGTTACGCGCGGCGCGGCCACGAACTTGCGGATCGTATGAATCAGAATGGGCGCGCCTTCAAGCAGCATGAATTGCTTGCGGCTGGTACCTGAGGTTTCAGCCGACGTCTTTCCCATTCGAGTCCCGAGCCCGGCGGCCGGGATGATCGCTGTGACCGTCATAATGCTTGCTTAGCGCCCGGCGGACTGTTCGACCCTGTGCGGCGCGGGGCTGGCGCGATGCCCTGGACCGTGGCGCTCTTGCGAGGAGCCCGACTGCTTCTCCTCGAAACGACCGAAGATCATCTTACCAGCCGTGGTTTGCAGCACGCTGGTCACCGAGATGTCAACGGTCTTCGAGATCTGCCGGCGCGCATTGTCGACGACCACCATCGTTCCGTCGTCCAGGTAGGCCACGCCTTGATTGTATTCCTTCCCCTCTTTGAGGATGAACACCCGCATGATCTCGCCCGGCAGCACGATCGGTTTGAGCGTATTCGCCAGCTCGTTGATGTTGAGGACGGTCACTCCCTGAAGTTGGGCAATTTTGTTCAGGTTGAAATCGTTGGTTACGATTTTGCCGTTGGTGTCCTTGGCTAATTGGATTAGCTTGAGATCCACCTCTTTGATCTTGGGATAGTCGGTTTCGATAATCTGGACATGGACCGCCTTGTTCTTTTGAATTCGCTGCAAAACGTCAAGGCCGCGCCGTCCGCGATTCCGCTTCAGCGAGTCCGACGAGTCGGCGACCAGTTGCAGCTCCCACAGAACAAACTGCGGAATGATCAGAACCCCGTCCATGAATCCAGTTTCGGCGATGTCAGCAATACGGCCATCAATAATGACGCTGGTGTCGAGAATCTTGTGCGATTTTTCCCCTCCCGCGTCGTTGCCGAACAAGCCGCCGAGCGCACCCAGGTTCAGCATGTCTCCCTTGGCTCCGCCGACCACCAGACCGACGTAGGCCATCAGCAGCAGCACCGAGAGTTGCAGAAAAGAAACGCTATCGGAGGACAAGCTCGAGCCCATGACCAGGCTCATTAAGAAGGCGCCGACAATTCCGAGCACCGAGCCGGCCGCGGCGCCGATTAAACGTTTCAGAGTGACTTTTCGGAGACGGATTTCAAAAATGATGATTGCGATTCCCGAAAGAATCCCAAGAACAATCGCGGGACCGCCGCTCAAACCAAACGGTCCCAAGTGATACGTCATGGTTACGAATACAGCTAGAAAGATGGCTCGTATGATCCACAAGTCCGCCACGGAGAACCTCCCAGGCACGATTATAAAAGCAATTGGGCAACTTCATTATTTATTAGCGGCATAAAGAATGCCGCCAAAAGTATATCATTGCGGAGCGGAAAGCAGAAAGTCCGGATGTGGACGGCAGTGGCGACCGGGCGCGCAAGAATGCGTGCGACGCCGAGGCAGCTCAAATTCGCGGGAGGCCAGGGATGCTCCCCGCCGGTCACGGCTCGGGTTGCGCATCTGGCGGCAGCGCAAAGGAGAGAACGTTCCCGCCGGCTGCGATCGAGACGTATTGGCGACCTTTCATCATGTAGGTCATCGGTGAGGCCTTCCATACACTGTTCGCGTCGAAGTGCCACAGCGTTTCCCCCGTCTTGGCGTCGACAGCGGCGAACCCACCACCAGATTCGCCATGGAAGACCAGGCCCCCGGCCGTTGAAAGGACGCCGGAATAGTTTGCTTCCGGGGGGCCGACCTGCGCTCGTTCCCAGACAAGTTTGCCCGTTTCGAAATCAAGGGCCCGGAGGTATTTCTCCGGCGGGTCGGAAGGGTCGCGATAGGGCTCGTATCCTCCCAACGCGGACTGCCGATAGATAGTGCAATCCTCGACGGCCATCAAATAGAAGAGCCGCGTCGACGGATTGAAGGCAGTCGAATACCAGTTCGTCGCGCCGCGCACGTTGGGGCAGCTTTTCGTTCCGAATCGCGTGGGGTCGTTGCCCGCGGAAAGTTGCGGGACCCCTTGGGGATCGATGCCGCTGGCCCAGGTCATCTTCTTCACGAAGGGTTCGGCCAGCAGAAACTCGCCGTTGGTGCGGTCGAGAACGTAGTAAAACCCATTGCGGTTGGCTTGCAGAAGGAGTTTGCGCTCCCGGCCCTGAAAGCGCGCATTCACTAGCACGAGCGGCTCGGTAGCGTCCCAGTCATGGAGATCGTGGGGCGTGAACTGGAAGTGCCATTTCAGTTTGCCGGTCTTGATCTCCAGCGCAACAACGGAGTTCGTGTAGAGATTGACTCCGCCGCGCTCGGTCCCGTCGGTATCAGGGAAAGGGTTGCCGGTCGGCCAGTAGAGAAGCTCCGTCTCGGGGTCATAGGAACCGGTGAGCCAAGTGGCCCCTCCCCCGCCTTCCAGAGCGTTGCCCTGCCAGGTCTCGGAACCGGGTTCACCGCGTTTCGGTATCGTCCAAAAACGCCACACACGCTCACCGGTGGTGACTTTATAGGCGTCCAAATAGCCCCGGATTCCTTCGTCACCACCTCCGATGCCCGTGATGACCAGATCACCAACCACCAGGGGCGCGGCGGTCGAACCATATGGCCCCGGCTGGGTCGGCATGAAAACATCCCACATCAGAGCGCCGGTGAGGCGGTTGAGGCAGATCAGGTGTGCGTCGTCGGTGTTAAAGAAGATGCGATCACCCAGCATGGCCGCGCCGCGGTTGGCGCCGATTGCGGCGTCGCCGGAGATCGTTTCCGCCCTGGCACGAGGCCGCGAATAGCACCAAATTTCGCGCCCCGTGCGCGAGTCCAGCGCGCAGACTCGATTCGGACCGGTAATGAACATGACGCCGTCGCTGACCAGCGGCGTCATTTGCAGCAGCGGGTAGGGAATCGGATAGGACCACTGAAGCTGAAGTTGGGCGGCGTTGCGCGTGTTGATCTGGTCCAACTGGCTATGCCGGTTGGCGCTGTAGTCGCCATGGTAGCTGGTCCACTCTCCGCGCTCGGGATTGGCGATTCTCTGGATCTGCTCGGGCGAGGGGGCGTCTCGCGCGGCATCGCTGGTCAAGGGACCTTCGCTGATGCCGCCCAGGCGGCTGAGGTAGGCCAGCAGATCGCGGCGTTGATCCGCGGTGGCATCGAGCGGCTGCATCAGAGAGGTCGTCTCCGGCGAAATTTGCTCGTATTCGGTGTCGAGGAGAAGGTGCATCCGCCCGTCGAAGGTCTGCAACTGCAAATCATGCAGGCCCTGGCTGCGCGCGAAGCCCCTCAGCGACGTGCCGTCCCGCAGGCGCACGTTGACCACGGCCCAAGGGTTGTGCGGGCAGAAGGCCCAACCAGGGCACGAAGCCGACGACCCGCTTGGCTGGCGCGAGTTGGGCTGATCGAGAGCTTCCTCGATATCGCGTAATGTGAGCTGACGCGCGAGGTCAGAGAGGTCGGGTCCGTTTGCTTTCCCGCGTCCGGCGATCATGTGACAGGAGTCACATCCGCCTTCCCCGTAAAAGAATTGCTCCCCGGCGGCGGAGTCTCCGGCGGGCCCGACGTCGTAAGCCGAGGCGTTGAGCGCGTGTACCCAGCGCGCCAGCGGCCGCAGTTCGTCTTCCGGCAGTGGGAACGGCGGCATACCGCCGGGAGTGCCGTTTCGGATCAGCTCCCGGATCTCATCTTGCGGGCGATTTCGCAGCGTTCGGCTTTCGACCAGGGCAGGACCCCGATCCGTGCCCAAGGCGGTTGGTCCATGGCAACTGGCGCAGATCGCCGCAAACTGCTTTTCGGGCGGCGTGGACGTCGCCGGAGATAGAGGCGAGTCCTGAGCAGCGGCCATGAGCGTGAAAGAGAATAACCCAGCCACGATGGCTGTCAGCGGGTGATTTGATCGAGTCGGCATGGAGTTGAGGGTGCTATCTACAGTCGAGGGTGCTATCTAAACCAGATCATACTTGATCGATGAGAGGTCATCCCATGATGAGAACTCATCTCATTAGGTTGGGAATGACGTTCGGAACGCAAAACCGGATAGCATGGGGAATCGTCCCGCCCGCTCCGGTTGGGTGCTCGCTCTGGCTGGCCGTCCGCTGTAGCTGAGATGCCGAAACTATCTCTCCTCATCGACGCCGACGACACGCTGTGGGAAAACAACGTCTTTTTCGAGACGGCGTTCGCGGAATTCGTTCAGATACTCGATCATTCGACGATGACTGCCGGCGAGATCCAGGTGGTCCTCGACGAAATCGAGATCAAGAGCATCCAAACCGACGGCTACGGCTGCAGGAACTTTGGCCGCAACATGCAGCAGTGCTTCCGCCGGCTGGTCGAACGCCCCTGGACACAGCGAGACCTGCGGGCGGTAATGACGATCGCCGAACGCATTTTAGACCACCCCGTGGAGCTTTTCGGCGGCGTCGAAGAAACGCTCGCCTGCCTGGCTGAACGCCACGAGCTGACGCTCTATTCAAAAGGGCATCTGGAAGAACAGCACTCCAAGATCGACAGATCCGGGCTGCGGGACTACTTCGCGGATTGTCTGATCGTGGCGGAAAAAGATACCGCGGGTTATCGCTACTTCGTTGAAGAAAACGGCCTCGAGCGCGATCGCACCTGGATGATCGGCAACAGCCCGAAGTCCGACATCAACCCAGCGCTGAGGGCAGGCCTGGGAGCGGTGCTCGTACCGCATCCGCGCACCTGGTCGCTAGAGCACGAAGAACTGCCCGAACGCTCGGAAAAGTTCCAGGTTGTCGAGCGATTCGCGGACTTGAAGGGATTATTCTGAGGTCATCATTGAGGTGAGCCACCGCCCCCAACGGAACCGCTAGCCTGCATTTTCGTGGCGCAAGCTCTCAGCTTGCCGCGTCGAGACTCATCTCGACGCTTGGCGAACGTTCCGCGCGGTGGATGGGAGACCTGTGAAGTGGATCGGGAGACTGAAATAATCACAGGCGCTCCAACCAGCGCTTTCCCGATTTGCGCCACGCCCCAGTCGCGTTCGACACTAGATAGATGAGCGGACCCGTTCGCAAAGCCGTATTCCCAGCCGCCGGGCTAGGGACACGTTTTCTTCCCGCCACCAAATCCCAGCCAAAGGAAATGCTGCCGTTGGTCGACAAGCCGATCATCCAGTACGGCGTCGAGGAAGCGCTGGCGTCGGGTGTTGAAAACATCATCGTCGTCACCGGCCGGGGCAAGGCCGCCATCGAGGATCACTTCGATGTCAGCTTCGAGTTGGAACACACGCTGGAGTCACGCGGTAAGCAGGCCGAGCTGGACCAAGTCCGGCGCATCTCGGACCTGATCCAGATCTCCTACACTCGCCAGAAGGAAGCGCTCGGCCTGGGGCACGCCGTTTCGGTCACCAAGGAGTTGGTCGCCGACGAGCCCTTCGCTGTGATTCTCGCCGACGACGTGATCCACTCGGAAACCCCCTGCTTGAAGCAGTTGCTGGACGTCTACGACAAAGTGGGCGGCGCGGTGATCGCGGTGATGGAGGTGCCCCACGACCGCATTTCGGCCTACGGCGTCGTGGACGCGACACCATTGGAGTACAACGGCTCAAGCGACCGGCTGTTTCGCGTAAATAACATGGTGGAAAAACCGCCCGCCGCCGAGGCGCCGTCCAACCTGGCCATCATCGGTCGCTATGTCCTGCCGCCGGAAATCTTCACGTCCCTCGATGCGATCGAGCCCGGCAGCGGTGGAGAGTTGCAGCTGACCGACGGCATCAAGAAACTGATGGAGACCCAAACCGTCTACGCCTATCGCTTCGAAGGCACCCGCTACGACGCCGGAGACAAGATCGGATTCCTGAAAGCAACCGTCGAGTTCGCCCTCCGCCGCGAAGATTTGGGCGAGAAGTTTCGGGAATACTTGCGGTCGCTCGATTTGTAGCCGCTCGGCGCGCTGGACCCCAGCGAGCCCACGATTCTGCCGGCCGCTCTAAGAGAATTGATCCGTTCGATTCAATCAATCCCTTTGAAAATCCGCGCCCAACGGATGTCGCCCGTTTCTCCATCGGAGGAAAAGTAGACCAAAGCGGGTCGCGCCTTGATGTTTTCCTCAGGCAGGAAGCCCCAGTAGCGGCTGTCCAGTGAAAGATCGCGGTTGTCTCCCATGACGAAATACCGCGCGGGCTAGCCCGCTTTTCTCACCGCGTGCTTCGGCCGTCAGGTGGCGAGAAATGCGGGTTAGAGAAGATTGCGGAACTCGGCAACCGTGAGGCCCGCTTCTCTAATCAAAGTACGCGGAGTCCCCTTCGCTATTTCGTGGTGGTCCGGAACGGTGAGGCGGCGATACGGGGCGCGGCTTTGTCGGAGAATAATGTGGCTGCCGACTCGGCGGTCGACCTCGTAGTCAATCCTTCGGAACGCTTTCACAGTCCGGCGTCCCGAAACGACCGGGAGTGTCATCCACTAGCTATTTCGACGACTTCTTCGCGGATTCCTGGCGGGACAGGTTCGTCGTGTTCCCGGAGGCTCTCGAGATAACCTGCGATGGCCTCTTCAATATTGCGAAGCGCTTGTTGGCGGGTGTTGCCCTGTGAGATGCACCCAGGCAAGGCTGGACAGCTAACGGCGAAAATGCCGTCTTCGTCTTGCTCAAGCTGAGCTCGATATTTCACAACCTCAGCCTAGCATCGGAGGGCCGGCTTCACAAACACGCGAGCCGCGCGCGAAGTTCGACCGTCAACGGTTGATTGAACTCCCTTCGGTATCATGAGATCTTCCAGCAGCAACCATCCGTCTAATGCCAAATAACCCCGTCATCATCCCCCGCGAAGTTCTTTTCGGAAACCCCGAGCGCGCCGGCCCGCGATTGTCGCCCGACGGCCGCCGCATGGGTTACCTCGCCCCCGACGAAGGCGTCCTGAACGTCTGGGTCCGCACGATCGGCAGCGACGACGGCCGGGCGATTACCCGCGACCGCAAGCGCGGTATCCGGGTCTTTTTCTGGGCCCAAGACAACCGCCACGTTCTCTACCTGCAAGACTCGGACGGCGACGAGAACTGGCACCTCTATGCCGTTGATCTCGAAACCGGCGCGCTCCGTGATCTGAGCCCCTTCGAGGGCGTGCGGGTCGAGGATGTCATCACCGATCCGAATTTCCCCGACGACGTGCTTGCCGCCATGAACCAGCGCGACAAGCAAGTCTTCGACCTTCATCGGATCAACCTTCAGAGCGGTGAGATTACGCCCGAAGCCGAGAATCCCGGAAACTACGTCGGCTGGCTGACCGATCACCAGTTTCGGGTGCGCGGCGCCACGGCGGCGACCCCTGACGGCGGCTTTCAGCTTCTGGTCAGCCAAGAGCCGGGCGCTGACTTTGAACCTTGCCTCACCTGGGGCCCAGAGGATAATGGCGGCGCATTGGGCTTCACGCCCGACGGAGAGCATCTCTACATCGAAGACAGCCTCGAGAGCGACACAACCCAGCTCTATACGATCGATCTCAAAGCCCAGGGCAAGCAGGTGCTCTGCCACAACGAGCAGGTTGATCTCGGGCCGGTGATGACCCACCCGACCCAGCACCACGCCCAGGCCGTCGGCCACAGCCTGCACCAGCTGGAATGGACGCTGCTCGACGACTCGATCGCCGAAGATTTCAAGGCCATCGAAAAAGTGCATCCCGGAGAGTTCAGCGTCGTCAGCCGCGACCGCGAGGATTCCACCTGGTTGCTCGCCTACATGTCCGATCACGAGCCGGTTCGCTACTACGCCTACGACCGCGCCACGCGGTCGGCCACCTACCTCTTCAGCAACCGCCCAGACCTGGAGGACTACACCCTGGCGCCGATGAAACCTGTCACCATTACCTCGCGCGACGGCCTCGATCTGCACAGTTACTTGACCGTTCCGGCGGGCGCCGAACCCAGTGCGCTGCCGATGGTTTTGAACGTCCATGGCGGACCCTGGGCGCGGGATGAGTGGGGCTATGACCCGGAAGCTCAATGGCTCGCCAACCGCGGCTATGCCGTACTGCAAGTGAACTTTCGCGGCTCAACCGGGTTCGGCAAAGCGTTTCTCAACGCCGGGAATCGCGAGTGGGGCGCCAAGATGCACGACGACCTGCTCGACGCGGTGGAGTGGGCGGTTGCCGAGGGCATCGCCGACCCCAAGCGCGTCTGCATCTACGGCGGCAGCTACGGAGGCTACGCCGCGCTAGTCGGAGCGGCCTTCACCCCCGACGTTTTCTCTTGCGCGGTCGACATTGTGGGACCTTCGAGCATCCTTACGCTAATCGAATCGGTTCCCCCGTATTGGCAGCCTTTGCTCAATGTCTTTCGCGTACGAGTTGGCGACATCGAAACGGAAAAGGATTTTCTCGAAGCCCGATCACCGCTCTTCAAAGCCGATCAAATCAACATACCGATGCTGATCGCGCAGGGAGCCAACGACCCGCGCGTCAAGCAAGCCGAAGCCGAGCAAATCGTCAACGCCCTGCGCGCCAAGGGCAAAGAGGTAGACTATCTGCTCTATGCCGACGAAGGGCACGGCTTCGCGCGGCCGGAAAACAGAATGGCCTTCTACGCCGCGGCCGAGCAATTCCTGGCCCGTCACCTGGGAGGCCGCTGCGAAGAACCAGCCTCCAGCGAACAAGAGATCCTCGAACTCGTCCGCCAGCAATAACTGCACCGGCCGCCGCCGTGCCGGGAGTCGCCGCCGTGGCGAACGGCTTCGTCGGGCCGCGTTGGGGCTCCGCCCCCACCGTCCGCCCCACCGGAAGGCAAGCCAACCCGGCATCTCGATGCAGAGCGCAACTGGTATCCTGACACCGATGGTATGTGCCCGATCTAACTCGCTCCGATGGTAAGCCCCAGCTCAAACTCGCCACCGATTCGCGTGCTGGTCGCCAAGCCGGGGCTGGACGGCCATGACCGCGGCGCCAAGGTCATCGCGCGCGCCCTGCGCGACGCCGGAATGGAAATCATCTACACCGGGCTGCGACAAACGCCGGAGCAAATCGTCTCGGCGTCCTTACAAGAAGACGTGGAGTTCATCGGCCTCTCCATCCTCTCCGGCGCTCACACCGTGATCGTCCCGCGCGTCATGGCGCTGCTCAAAGAAAACGGCATGGACGACGTACGCGTCATCTTAGGCGGCATCATTCCCGATTCAGACGTGGAAACCATGAAGAAATTAGGTGTAGCGGCCATCTTCCAGCCCGGAACCTCGCTCGAATCCATCGTCACATTCCTGCGCGAGAACCGCCCCAGTCGCGAGTTCGCCTGACCGCTCCCACCCGCGCCGGCCGTGCCACACAATTTGCGAGTGAGCCCAGCCGCCATCCCATCGACCGGCCCCTGCCCCCATCCCATCGACCACCAATCGACCAGCAAATGATAGACTGCGGACAGCCTGAAGATCCGTAGTTCCTGCCCTGGAGATGTTTCAATGAAACCGCAACCCCAGCCACGCCGCAAATTCCTTTCTGACTCCCTCGGCGGAGCGGCAGCCCTGAGCGGACTGACCACACTGGCGATCCGCACGAACGCGGCCTCCCCCAACGACAAGATCGTCGCATCCATTATCGGTGTCGGCAACATGGGAAGCGGCCATGTCAAGCGCCTGTTAACGCGCTCCGACGTCGAACTCAAGACGATTGTCGACATCGACCAAACCGCCGCCGAACGAGCCCAGCAAGAGGTCTATCGCGCCACCGGGTCCCGTCCCAATACCGAGGAAGATTTTCGGCGAATGCTCGAGGATAAGTCGATCGACGTGGTCATGGTCGCGACCCCACACCATTGGCACACACCGATGGCGATTCGAGTGATGCAGGCGGGAAAAGACGTCTATTGCGAGAAACCCGCCGCCCACGTTTTTCACGAAGGGCGGCTGCTGATTCAAGCCGCGAAAAAGTACGGCCGCATCTTTCAGCACGGCACGCAAATGCGTTCGGCCGATACGACCAAGAAGGCCGGGGAAGTGCTGGCCTCCGGCATTCTCGGCGAGATCAAGATGAGCAAGGCCTGGAATTGTCAGCTCCACAAGCCCCGCCAGCCGGCTCCCGATGGGCCGGTTCCCGCGGGAGTCAACTACGACCTTTGGCTGGGACCGGCGAAGAAGCGCGATTTCAACGAAAATCGCTTTCACAACAACTGGATTTGGTACCGCGAGTACGGCAACGGAGATATCGGCGGCGACGGCATCCACGACCTTGACATGGCGCGCTGGGGCCTGGGAGTCAAGACTCACCCGGTCCGCATCACCGCGCACGGCAGCCGCATCGCTCTCAAGGGCGAGCGCGAGTTTCCCGACAATATGCTGGTTGCCTACCACTATGAGGAAGGAAAAGTGCTGCATTACGAGGACCGTGGCTGGACGCCCTACGGGCCCTACGGTTTCGACAGCGGTAACGCCTTCTACGGCAGCGAGGGCTTCATGGTTTTCTCTCGCCGGGGCTACTTTCAGACCTACCTCGGGAAGGATCACGAGAAGGGCCCAGGCATGCGCGGGAAAACAGGACATCCCGACCACGTCTACGATTTTCTCGACAGCGTGAAGTCACGCAAGCAACCCATCGCGAACGCCGAGGTGGCGCATCTTTCCTGCGGGCTCGTGCACCTAGGCGAGATCGGCTACCGCAGCGGCCGGATCCTGCACTTTGATCCGAGCAAAGAGAAGTTCATCGGAGACGCGGAAGCCGACAAGCTTTTGACCAAGGAATACCGCGACCCCTGGAAGATACCCGACCTGGGCTGAGCCGTCCGGAACGGAGCCGCGCGCGTACGCAAGCGGTAGGCGCCGACCGCGCTCCTCAACCGGCGTCGAAGGAGTAACACGAACGGGGTTTCGGGCCGCCGCGGATGACAGACACATAGGCGCACAGACGAACAGACCGCTTGCTTACGCGCGCGGCTCACCGACAGTGAGGACAACATGAAAACTATCCCACGCAGAACGCTACTTAAGACCTCCGCTCTGGCCGCTGCCAGCACTCTGGCGATCCGCAAAACCTCCGGCGCGCCGAGCGAAAAGCTGAACCTGGCCCTGATCGGCCTCAACGGAATCGGCTATTTCCACTTGAATAATCTCGTTAAGCGCAACGACTGCATTATCCGGACAGTGTGCGACATCGACGAATCGGTTCTGGACCGCGCCGCGGGGACGATCAAGGAAGCGACCGGCCAGACGCCCAAGCGTGCCAGCGACTTCCGTGCGGTCCTCGAAGACAAGTCGATCGACGCGGTGATCATCGCCACGCCCCATCACTGGCATATCCCGATTGCCATTCGCGCCCTGCGCGCAGGCAAGGATGTCTACGTCGAGAAGCCAGCCACCCACGTTTTCCACGAGGGGCAATTGCTCATCGCGGCGGCCCGCAAATACGGCCGCATTGTTCAGCACGGCACACAGAAGCGATCCAGCGAAGTCACCGAACGCGCCAAGGAAGTGCTGGCCTCGGGCATCATCGGCGAAATCAAGATGAGCAAGGCCTGGAACATCCAGCGCAATTCGCCGCCTCCCGTTCAACCCGATGGGCCGGCGCCGTCAGGCGTGAACTACGACATGTGGCTCGGACCCGCCGCGAAACACGCGTTCAATCCGAATCGATTCCATCGCACCTGGCGGCAATACCGCGAGTATGGCAACGGCGACATCGGCGACGACGGCGCCCACGACATTGACCTGGCTTCGCTGGGCCTCGGTGTCACGACTCATCCGATCCGCGTCACCGCGCACGGCAGCTCGGTAGACCTCAAAGGCGACCGCGAGTTCCCCGACAACATGATGGTGGCCTATGAGTATGCCGACGGAAAAGTTCTGCTTTACGAAGACCGCCAATGGACGCCCTACAAGATGCAAGGCTTTGACAGCGGCAACGCTTTCTACGGAACCGACGGCTACATGATCTTTTCCCGCCGGGAATATTTCCAGGTCTATCTCGGAGCAAAAGAGGAGAAGGGGCCCGGCATGCGCATCAAAGACGTCATCGTGCCGACGACCGTTCGCCACATGACGAACTTCTTCGAGAGCATTCGCAGCCGCAAGGCAACCGTGGCCCCGCCCGAGGTGGCGCATCGCACCTGCACGCTGATCCATCTGGGGGAAACGGCCTACCGGGTGAAGCGCGTTCTCGACTTCGATCCAGCAACGGAGACGATCACCAACGACGCCGAAGCCAGCGCGTTGTTGACCAAGCCCTACCGCGCCCCGTGGAGCTTCCCGGAATTGAGCTAAGCCGCATTTCTCACCGCCTGACGGGGGAAGCACGCAATAGGCGCGCCAGTACTTCGTTGCGCTTGCTCGGAACGATTGGGCGTCGCCGCGTTGCGGCGATGGACCGGCAAGATTGCCGGTCCCTACGGTGCAACGCGGCGACGCCCAACTGTTCGCCGTGCCCGCGCAACGGAGTCATGGCGGGTCTCAGCTGGCTCGACCGTCAGAATGTCCTGTTCTGCTGTCGCGCTTTGCGGCTTCGCGACAACGTAGTTACGCCCCGGCGGCCGCGTCACTGCTGACGACGCTTCCTTGGAATTCCCGTGGCGCACTGAACTGTTCGCCTAGTTCTCGCCCAGGCAAGGAAAGCAGCTTGTGGTTGTGGTAGAGCGGCGAGGAGGGGTCTTTTACCAGACCCCTGGAAAGCGCTGCATCGATCTCGCTCATTCCATCGAGCAGGGTCCGGGTGGAGCGAAACCCGAGAGCTTGTTCGATCTTGTCGAAGCAGACCCGGTAGCTTCTCGCGTCGGAGTTGGTTTCATAGTCCACGCTCACCCCGGGATAGAGCCGCTGAACCGCCTCGCCCACTTCGCCCAAACGGCTGTTCATATCGTTGGAGCCGAGGTTGAATACCTGACCGCTTACGTCAGATAGGGGAGCCGTCAGGACCAACCGAAACGCCCGCGCGACATCGCTCACATGGACAAACGGACGCCACTGCCGTTGATTGTAAATCGCGATTCGGCCCTCGAAATAGGCTCGGGCCGTGAGCAGATTGACGGCAAGATCAAACCGCGGCCGGGGGGACCATCCGAAAACGGTCCCAATTCTCAGAATCGTCGGGTGAAAGCGGCTATCGGCTGATGAGAAAAGCGCCTTCTCGGAATCCGTCTTGGTCTGTGCGTAAAGAGAAAGAGGCCGGAGCGGAGTTAGTTCGTCGACAACGTCGCTGGTGGACCCGTAGACACTGCATGTCGAGGCGAAGATCATTCGGCCGACACCGCTCTCCCGGCACGCCCGGGTCAGCAACTCGGTGGCGACAAAGTTGGTCTCGAAGGTTGCCGGCTCGTCAATCTGGCAAGCCGGATCGCCAACGATCGCTCCGAGATGGATCAGGGCATCGGTATCCCGCAGGGCTTCGGTGACGAGACGGCTGTCCCGGAAATCCCCTTCGGTAAAATGAAAGCGCTTCCTCCCCGAAAGATCGCGGATTGATTGAGCGCCAAAAAGGAGCTGGGCTAGGACCCGTACTTCGCAACCGTCGTCCAGTAACTGTCTGACCAGTATGCTGCCGATATAGCCGGCTCCGCCGACCACCAAAATCTTGTTCACATGACTCGATCGGCGTGCCCGAACAGCTTCTTTAGTCAATCAAAGAAACCCAAGGCGAAAGAAAAGGGAACACACGATGGCCTCTCCTAAAGCGGACCAGCCGCAACCGAAAGGAGGAGCGTTGGCCGCTGTCGGATGATCGCATGGAAGCGGA
>Ga0114996_10005876_pt1 | contig 14291 bp, 12 predicted proteins | sample ArcticOcean_MG_C_4_FD_87039 | JGI IMG/M metagenome (GOLD analysis project Ga0114996, IMG submission 87039) | Marine microbial communities from western Arctic Ocean - ArcticOcean_MG_CB4_134 | ecosystem: Environmental > Aquatic > Marine > Oceanic | place: Arctic Ocean: Canada Basin | collected...
GAACTGGAATTGCTTTACACAACCGGGGCGCGCTGTTCTCTCTTGACCCCTCGCACCCCAACTACCTTCAGGGCAACAAGCGCCCGTACCAGACCATCATCCCCGGCATGGCCACTCGCAACGGTGAGCTATGGCTGAGCTTCGGGGTTATGGGGGGCTTCCAACAACCCCAGGGACATTTGCAAGTGATTTCCAACATGGTCGATTTCGGCATGGACCCGCAGCAAGCCCTCAACGCCCTGCGCTTCAGCGTAGACATCGAGAGCGGCGGGGCTGTCAGCCTGGAAGAAGACCTGCCAGCAGCTACCGTGGCCGACCTGCAGGGCCGGGGGCATCCGGTCTCAGTGGTCGGCGGATACGGTCGTACGATGTTTGGTGGCGGCCAGATCATCCAACGAGACCCGGAAACCGGAGTGATCATCGCTGGGTCGGAACCGCGATCCGATGCAGCCGCCGTGGGGTGGTAGCCGGTTCTGGCAATTTGCTTTGCCATTCGCCCCTACCGCCGACGCTCACGCGTAGTTACCGTAAGCATGCGTCTGCGTCATACCGAGAACACGCCTAGCAAGGAAGCGACGCCCCATGAGTTGTTGCACCACTTGGCCCACAGAAGAAGACCCGGCCCTCCACGATTACTACGCACGCAGCCTCTTGCGGCCAGGCTGGGGTGGTGTCGTTTCGCTGAAGGAGGGAGAGTACTTGGCCCAGGCCCTAGGCGCAAACACTGGCCTAAGGCGAATGTGGCAAGTCCACAAGCGACCCGCCTACTCATTGGTCCTGCTTGCGCGCAAGGCCCTGCCTGGCGACCGCGGCGCGGCGGTACGCGAGATGCGCCGACGCTTGGTTGACCGACAAGCTGGTCCCAATGCCACAGCCCTCGCACGACGGAACACGGCCAAAAGAAAGGCTTCAAAGGCGCGCCATCGCCCTTGATTCCACCGGGGTCAACGCTTACGATTCACTGGCACAAGTGGAGAGTCTTCATGAATGGCCTCCCGGTAGCACCAAGCGATGCTTAAACCATTTCAACTACACGAACCCACGACCGTAGAAGAAGCCATCTCCGTTTTAGGAAAGTTTGGCGACGATGCTTCCGTTTACGCTGGCGGCACCGAGCTCCTCCTTGCCATGAAGGAAGGCCTGCTCAGCTACGATCACCTTGTGAACATCAAGGCCATACCTGGCCTTGATGTTGTCGACTATGACGAGTCCACAGGAGTGTTGACTGTTGGGGCGACTGCGACTCATAGGGCGCTAGAGTATTCCCCCTTGGTCGGCGAGAAGTTTTCGCTTATTTCGGATGTGGAACATAGGGTCGCCAACGTCCGGGTGCGCAACGTCGGAACCCTGGGCGGCAACCTCTGTTTTGCCGAGCCGCACTCGGATCCAGGTGTTTTCTTGCTCCTGTACGACGCTGAGGTGGAATTGGTGGGCAGCGGCGGAGCAAGGAAGCAGAGCGTCGAAGATTTCATCTTGGGACCGTATGAGACCACGCGGGAACCCGATGAGCTTCTAACCACGATCGAGGTGCCTCGGTTGCCGGAGGGCTCGCGGCACGCCTACATCAAGTTTGGTTATCACGAAAGGCCATCGCTGGGACTGGGACTCGTTGCCAGAGTAGATAACGGTACTCTCGCTGACATCCGTATCGCCGTAGGCTCGGTCGGACCAAAACCTGTGCGGGTCAGAAATGCAGAAGAACGCCTAAGAGGGGCGAGCCTAGCCGACCTATTTGGGAACACCCAAAGCTCGGCGCTCTTGGACGAAGCAGGCCGAATGATGGCTGAAGCAGCGGAGCCCGTCACCGACCTACACGGTTCAGCGGAGTACAAGGAACACCTGCTGCGTGTGTTCCTTGAAGAAGCCCTCGAAGAAGCGACGCGAGGTTAGCATCTTGTCAGAAGATCACCGATTGCAAATCAGCTTCGTGGTCAATGGCAGGCCCGTTGACACGGAGATCGAGCCTCACCTCCTCTTGTTAGACCTTTTGCGCGACAAACTGGCCCTCAAAGGGGCCAAGCGGTCCTGCGACATGCAGGTCTGCGGCGCATGCACAGTGCTGGTGGACGGCAACCCGGTAAGCTCGTGCACCTACCTCGCCTTCGAGGCCCGGGGCACTGACGTGACAACCATTGAGGGACTGGCAGACGGCGAGAAGCTGCACCCCTTGATGGAGGCCTTCATCGATAACGCCGGACTCCAGTGTGGTTTTTGCACGCCTGGCATGATCCTTGCCGCCAAATCCCTCCTAGACCTGAACCCTAGGCCCTCCGTCGAAGAGGTGAAAGAGTACATGCGGGGCAACCTTTGCCGCTGCACGGGCTACAAGAAAATCCTCGAATCGATTGAAGACGCCGCCCAGCGGATGCAGGGCTAGCTCCCCAATGGCAATAGTCGGAACGTCCACTCGCCGCCCTGATTATCTGGATAAAGTAACCGGAAAGGGCGCTTACGTTGGAGACCTAGAAATCCCTGGCATGGCGCATGCCAAGGTCCTCTCCTCTCCCCTGCCCCATGCTCGAATTCTACGCATCGACGCCAGCAAGGCCCGCGCGCTTCCTGGCGTCTTCGGAGTTCTGACTGCGCACGAACTTGGCGACATGGACCCCTATTACGGCTCAGACATCAAAGACCGGCCCATCATCGCCATCGACAAGGTGCGTTACGAAGGAGAACCGGTGGCAGCGGTGGCGGCCGTTGATCTGGAAACGGCCGAGGCCGCCCTGGACCTCATCGACGTGGAGTATGAGGAGTTGCCGGTCATCGCCACGATGAACGACGCCCTTACCGATGGCGCGGCCACGGTGCACCAATCGAACCTCTGCCACGAATCCCATTATGAGTGGGGCAACACCGAAGAAGGATTCGCAGAGGCCGACCGCATTTTCGAGGATACCTTCACGTTTCCCATGGTCTACCACTACTCCCTGGAACCTCACACCGTCATCGCCCGCTATGACGAGTTGGGCATAACGGTATGGGACTCAGCACAACACCCCTTTCTCGTCCGCAACGAGCTGGCCCGACTCTTTGGCCTGTCCTTGAACCGTGTGCAGGTCGTCGTTCCCTACGTTGGAGGAGGGTTCGGGTCCAAGTCCTACATCAAGATCGAGCCCCTCGCCGTTGCGCTGAGCCGTGAGGCCAAGCGGCCGGTGAAGCTGGCCTATTCCGTTGAGCAGTCGGCAAAGACGGTGCGGCGTCACGCGGCCAGCATCACCCTCAAGACTGGTGTGCGCAACGATGGCTCCTTTGTTGCCAGGGACTGCCAGATCCGTCTGGACACCGGGGCATACGCCGACAACGGCAACCGGGTTACTGACCGATGCGCCGACCAAGTCCCAGGGCCGTACCTATGGCCTCACCTGACTGTTACCTCCAAGGGCCTCTACACAAACACTGGTGCGGCGGGGTCCTTCCGGGCTATCGGAGGCCCGCAAGCAGCCTGGGCCAGCGAGTCCCAGGTAGACATGATCGCCGACGCTCTGGGCATCGACCCACTGGAGCTGCGCCTGAAAAACCTGGGCGCACCCGGAGACGTGATCCGGCAGGGCAAGAACCCACTGGACGCCGACATCGCCACGGGGCTGAAGGAAGCGGCCAAGGGCGTCGGGTGGGCCGGGCGTGGAGCCAAACCGGTAACACAAGAGAAAGAAACCAAGCGGGGCATTGGCCTTGCATGCTCGGTACTCAATGCAGGGGCTAGCCCCACATCGACTGCCCTGGTGAGGCTCCATGCCGATGGCAGCGCTACTGCCATGGTGAGCACGGTGGAGGTCGGTCAAGGATCAAAGGGCGTCATGGCCCAAATAGCGGCTGAAGAGCTATGCATCCCCCTGGAAAAGGTCGGTGTCGTTGCCTCAGACACGGCGATCGTTCCCTATGACCGCTCGACTGGCGCAAGCCGTTCCACGACGCTGGTCGGCTTGGCCGTGCAGCTGGGCGCAAAAGAGATCAAACAGCAACTCCTAGATCTGGCGTCCAAGCACTTCGAAGCGCCTGAAGACAAGCTAGCCTTCGCTGACAGCAGCGTGGTGTTTGGTCAGGAGAGCATCACCTACGCCCAACTAATCAGGCAGATGTTCGGAGGGCCGGCGGGCGAGCTCATGGGCCGCGGCTACGTGACGCCACAGACGGAAGGACCGTTGAAAGGGCTTCCCGTTTTCTGGGAAATGGCGGTCGTCGGAGCCGAGGTGGAGGTCAACGAAAAGACGGGAGCAATACGAGTACTGCGGCTGGTGTCTGTGTCCGACATTGGTAAGGCGATCAACCCCAAGCAAGCAGAAGGTCAAGACGAAGGCGCTGCCATGCAGGGCATCGGTCATACCCTCTTCGAGGAACTGATCTACGAGGACGGCCAGCTTCTCAACCCGAACCTCGTTGACTACCGGGTCCCGAGCTTCGAAGAAGTACCTGATGGGTTCGAGACGATCCTCATCGAGAACGAGGACGGCCCTGGCCCCTTTGGGGCCAAGGGCATCGGCGAAGGACCGATTGCGGCTGTTGCGCCTGCCATCGCCAACGCAGTCTTTCAAGCAACTGGCGTGCGTATCAAGGAGTTGCCGCTAACGCCGGAGCGGGTCTGGCGGGCGCTTCAAGCAGGAACCAGCGGGGGACACAAGGTTGACGCCCTTACAGAGGGGTGAGAACCTCGTCGCATGGGATAGATACGCTTAACCTCTAGGGGCTGGACGGGAGTTGCGCGACCCAGACATACCAACGGGACCTCTCACCAAGGCCTTGTCTTCTGCACTGGATTCCGGCACCCCTTCTCCACCAGAAATACGCTTGATGGTCACACTTTCTGCCTCAACCTTCGCGAGGCTATACAGGAGACGTAGACAATGCCTCTATATATGGACAGACATGATGGTCAGAACTTGACCCCTGAGGCCGTGGCCGAAGGACACCTGTCGGACCTAAGGCTTCAAGATAGGTATGGCTGCAAATTCATTACTTACTGGTACGACGACGAGCGCGACTCCGTCTTTTGCCTAGTCAGCGCACCTGACAAGAGCACCGTTCACAAGGTTCACGACGAGGCGCATGGGTTCCTCCACAATGAGATCATGGAGGTTGATCAGACCATTGTCGACGCCTTCCTGGGCAGAGTGAAGGATCCTGTCCCGTCAGCGGGTGAGCCGTTCATAGATTCACCCTTTCGCGCCGTCATGTTCACCGATATCGAGGGCTCCACTCAGATGATCAGTGACCTGGGGGACGAGAAGTCCATGGAGTTGCTCCGAACCCATAATGCGCTCACTCGTGATGCCCTCCGCGCTCATGCAGGACGCGAGATCAAACACACGGGAGACGGTTTCATGGCCTCATTCACATCAGCACTAAATGCCGTGGAATGTGCCGTGGACATTCAGAGAATGATGGGCAAGCTGGGTGAGGAGAGTCCCGACAAAGCTATGAATCTTCGAATTGGGATCAGCGCTGGGGAGCCCGTTCGTAACGATAATCAGCTATACGGTGCTGCCGTAAACCTCGCCGCAAGGCTTTGCTCCCACTCCAAACCCGGAAGCATTCTCGTAGCTCAGGTCGTGCGCGATCTCCTGGTTGGGAAGAACATCCAGTTCACGTGGCTCGGCGACTTCGAGGCCAAGGGGTTCGACCAACCTGTTCCAGCAATCGAGGTTGCTTGGAGGGGTACCTAGTTCCCGCTGGCAAATGGCTCATCGACGCCATATGCCAACCCCCTTCTTTCACGCGACCAAGTGCGTATCAAGGACCTTCCGCTCACGCCAGAGCTGGTCTGGCGTGTCTTGGGGGATAGAAAGTCTCTTTAGCTCGCGGCCTGCTATTCTCCAGGGCTAGAACCAAGTCCCGCCGGGTTTTCGAGATACTTGAATAGCTCGGACTCGCTGGAAAGCACCAACGTGGCGTCGCTCTCCAGGAATTTCTTGTAGGCTTCCAGGCTGCGCTGGAAGGCAAAGAACTCCGGGTCTTGCTCCAAGGCTGAAGCGAAGATCTCGATAGCCCTGGCCTCACCTTCACCACGAATGATGTTGCTCTGCTTGTTGGCCTCCGCCAGGATAATAGCCCTCAGCCGATCAACGTCAGATTCAATTTCCAATTTCGTCTTGTCGCCCTCCGACCGGAAACCCTTGGCCAGCTTGTCACGCTCGGACCGCATCCTAGTGAAGATGTTCTGGGCCACCGCATCGGGGAAATCGGCCCGTTTCATCCGTACGTCTACGATCTCAATACCGAAATCGTTCAACGTAGACTTAACGGCCAGGTCACTGGCGGCCCGCACACGTTCCAGGAGCTCTATGCGCGTGTTCATCGGTGTAACGACGCCTGTCTCCTCGTCAACTATTCCGCCAATAATTTCCGTCCTGTTTATCTTGCCCACTTCTTCACGAAGTAGCGAGGAAACGATTCTCCCTACCCGGTCTGCAGCGTTGGTCTTGGAGCCCAGCTTTTCGAAGAACTTCTTAGGGTCAATTGTACGGTAACGAGTGTAGGCGTCTATGGTAAGGAACTGCTGGTCCTGGTCGGGCAGCGTTGAAGGGGGCATGTCGACCCGCAACAGGCGTCGATCCAGATACGTTACTGAGTCCACGAAGGGTGTCTTGCCCCGCAGGCCCGGACTTGTGTTGACCTGCTTGATCTCCCCGAACCGGGTGACGAGGGCAAATTGGGTCTCGTCCACAGTATAGAAAGCCTGGGGGCCCACGATTCCCAACAGGAGAATCACAATGCCCGCGATTACTAGAGTGCGCATGATATGCCTCGGTTACTTGATGTAATAGGGAAAAGCTCCAACGTGAGGGCCATTAGGGCGCTGCTGACGCAGGGGATGAAGGATCGGGGCCGATGGGTAAGAATTGCAGCAGACTGCCCCCTGCCTCGGGCGACACCAAAAACTTGGTTACGCCTGGCAGAATCTCTTCCATCGCCTCCAGGTAGAGCCTGCGCCGGGTTACCTCTTTGGACTTCCGGTACTCAGTCAGCACTGCCAAGAACCGTGAAGCTTCACCCTCAGCCTTGGCGACGCGCTCAGCCTTAAAGGCCTCGGCGAGATTCACCATTTGCGCTGCTTCACCCTCTGCCCTGGGCAGGATGTCTTCTCGGTAGGCTTTGGCTTCATTTACTCTGGTGTCTTGGTCCTGACGAGCACGAAGTACATCATCAAAAGCGTCACGCACATCATCCGGAGGCTTCACTTCCAACAGGCGAACGGTAAGAACCTGGATTCCTGCGGAGTAGCTATCGAGTATTTGCTGGAGCAGCGCCTCCGTGTCGGCCTGCATCTGCTCCTTTTCAGAAACGAGAATCCCGTCAACGCTCCGCTGGCCCACAACTAGGCGCAAAGCTGCCTCAGTGGCATCTTTTAGGGTCCTGCCATCCGGCCGGCCTCCAAGACGGCCGCGGGCTGCCTCGCCTGGGTCGTCCACGTTGAAGAGGAAGTTCTTTAGGTTGCTTATCCTGTACTGGACCACCATCTGAACATCAACAATGTTCAGATCGCCGGTTATCATCAGTGCCTCTTCTGAAACAGGGCTGGCTACTGAGCCCCGTGTGGTAAATCCCAGCTCCATGGTCCTAACTTGCTGCACGGATTCTACGTTCCTGGTGCCAATGGGAGCGGGCCAATGCCAATGCAGGCCGGGGCCACCGGAACCAGTGGCTTTGCCGAAGAAGCGCAGCACCGATTCTTCGCCTGGACTGACCGAATAGACCCCCGTGGCCAACCAAAGAAACGCCGCCACCACCAGCACTCCCAGCGTCATACTTTTGGCAGCGCCTCCACCCAACCTCCTTCCCAATCGTTGAATGAACGCGCCAACCTCCAGGAGGATTTTCTCTGGATCGAATTGAGGTGGCAGTCCGCTAGGTCTTTGCATAGTTCCATTTCTCCAACTGTTGTTGAGTTGCGGGTAAGAAGGCGAAGCTTACATTCGTGCTAACCACCCTACACCACTTTGGGTATGAAAGGGGGCCGAACATCAGAATGCAGAGCGATGACTCCTCCAGAGAGAAGTCTTGGGCGAGGAAAAAACAGACCTTGAACCGGCCTCTTCAGTCGAATCCGGCTAAAGCTACAGATGCACGCCTCGCACCTGGTAGGACTCAGGGTTCTCATCCACCCACTTCCAGAAGTGCTCCCAAGCCTCGGGGATATCGGCCTGCTTACGCCGCTCGACGTGGCGGTGTGTGAAGTAGCGGGGGATTGGGTTCGCGCCACCGATAGCTAAGGCGTGCCAAGTCAGCTCCGCTTGGTACTCAATGTTGACGGCGTCAATTGTGACGCTTTCGAGGTTCGGACCGGCGAAGGCCATGCCATGGCTCTGGAGATGAAGAGCCGGAGCATCGCCCATGACCTTGACCATCAACTCCCCCTGCCACTTCTGGCGGATGAGGGCGCGGTCGTCGTCATACATGGGGATGCCTTCAGCGACAGAGTCGGAGTGACTGGCGCCGAAGACCGGCAGGATGGGCTGCTGGGCAATACCCATCATGCTGGCCCACTTTTGGTGCGTGTGAATTACTGCCCCTAGCTCAGGGTGGGCCCGGTACAACTCGGCATGAAGGGGCCACTCGCTCACACGAGTCACGCCCTCCCGCTTGCCACCCACGATGTTGCCATCAAAGTCCATCGTTATGATGTCGTCTGCCTTGATGCGGCACATCTGGATGTGGGGCCAAGGCTTGATAAGAAACGTGTCAGTACCAGGCACGCGAGTGCTGGAATGACCACGGTCTGTGGCCAGCCCGGCGGCGTACAGGATCCGGTGCGACAGGGCCACCGTTTCTTTCAATTGGTCGAGGGTCGGCGTCTTTATGGACATATCGCTCCCTAAGGGCAAGGCTAAGGCTGTCGGTTACAGGCGGACCTTGCGGTCTCTGGCTGCGGCCCGGTTCTCATCCAGCCAACCATGGATATTCATCTCGTTGATGGACACACCATCCCTGACCTCCCAGATACTGGGCGTCAGGTCCCTGTCGATCTCATCTCGCATGAAAATCGTCGGTAGAACAACTGGGGTTCCAACCAGCAATGAGCGCCACGTTAGCTCTGCCTGGTACTCCCCATTGCGCGCCCCAATGATGGCCTTCTCAATGTTGCCGCCAACGAAGATCATGCCGTGGTTGCGCAGATGCAACGCAGGGAAGTCCTGTAGGGCGCGGGCCACGACTTTAGGTTGGTATTTGTCGGTGATGTTATCGAACGTCTCGTCGTAGACGGGCCAAGGCCTCACGGCAATGACCGCGGAGTTAGCATGCTGAAGGGGCAGGACATCCTTGCCAGCTATGCCAATGATCGTGCACCACTTCTGATGCGTGTGGGCAACGCTGCCCACATCAGGGCGCGCCCTGTAGATTTCGGCGTGCATCGCCCAGCTGGACACGGGGTCCGGGTAGTCCTTGCTGGCCTCCACGACGTTCCCATCAAAATCCATAATCATCAGGTCAGCAGGCTGAACACGGTCCATACTCACCTGAGGCTTGCCCTTGATGAGAAACTGTTCGGTGCCTGGGATGCGGGCACTGACATGACCTTCGTAGACAGCCAGCCCCCAGTGGTGCAGAAGCCGGTTGGCGAGGGCCAATTCCTCTCTCATCTGGTCGATCTGGCTAGCCGATGAGGTTGCTGGTTGCGTCATTGGCGGTCTCCTTAGCCGTTGAACGGCGACCACAGTATAACAGTATAGAAGGGCGTGCGAACCCAGCCAAGCCCTTGGCGATTCCCCAGGGAATACCAGGGTCAATGTCCATCAGGTGAGGCTTGCGGTTGGGCTAGCCTCTTCGGTTGAACCAGGCTTCAATAATTGGAGCGTCGCGATCAAAGGCAAGGGGAGGAAGTTCATGCTGAGGGAAGGAACCCACCTCCTCCACCTCCGGCCCTCCCACCTTCATTTCACCGCCCGTCACTTCGCCGTCGTAAACGATCAAGACAAGTGGGTCACCTGTCCGAGAGTACACGCCGGCTAGGCTCTTTGCCTGGGACACCAAACCGGTTTCCTCCCAGGTCTCCCGAGCCGCGGCATCTTCTGCAATCTCGCCACGATCAACGAAACCAGCGGGAAAACTCCACAAACCCTTACCTGGGTTCGTGGCTCTTTTGACCATGACCAACCCGCCATTGAGGTCCAGTAGCATGCCGACTACGACCTTCGGGTCCAGATAGACCACCCAGCCACAACTCGTGCAGACCGGACGAGGGTTGCCGTGGACATCCCGGACCTCCATCGGGCTGCCGCAACAGTTACAGTAATTGAACTCCTGTTTCACTCAGTTGCTCCGCTTCAGGCGTGGTATACTTCGGCCCGTAGCAGTATAACGCCCAGCCACACCTGCCACCACCGGCATAAATAGCCTTCACCAGCTTCGATGACCAACCCCGAACCCAGCCCCATTGCCCCCCCAACCAAGCTGCAACGACACCATCAAACGGTAACCTACAACGGTTTAGAATACGTCTGTGAGGTGGTGTTTGCCGCCCATTGGGAAGCGACGTTGGGCAAACCGCCGAGCCATGATGCTCACGCCCGAGTGGTATTCCTAAACGAGCCGCAAACCGTCCCTATCGGAGACCTCGCATCTTCCTGCGTCGCCGCTTGCGTACCTGGCAACCCGAACGAAGCCAATAAAACTGGCGGCAAGCGAGACGTTCCAGAAGACGCCACTGACACCCCTGGAAATGCAGAATTTCGGCGGGGCAAAATTCTCGCCGCCGCTGAGCTCTCATTGGACACCGGCCTTGTCTTCTCTGAACCCGACCGGACCCAGTGGGTTCAAGCCATTGCGGAAGGTTTGCTTGCGGCAGCCTACCCATCCCTATCCATAGATCCGTCCGGCTTTCCTCACTGCTTGGGTGAAGCCGATATCACGCTCCTTTTCGGGGCACTGGTCAATAGAGACTCGTCGGTTGAATCGCAAGCAGCAGCGCACTCATTTGCCCCCGGACTCGGATTGGCGAAAGAAAACGACTCATCCAAGCTAGTGGACGGATGCTCCTTGATCCTCGACTCCATTGAGGACGGTCTGTACGGCACCTATGGGACATTGCTGTGGTCCGATTTAAGACTAGCCATGGCTGAGGCCGGCGGTCTTCCGGGCAGCCTTCCATTGTTGTTCACGTTGTGTCTTGTCAGAATCCATGAACGCCGGGTGGAGCTTGAGCTTGAGAAGGGACACGACGTTACAACCATTGACGGCAGCCCCTTCCCATCCCGCTTCCTTACTGCCTCCACGATGGGCGACGTACGTTGGGACGACGCCCTCAAACAAGCACCACTACGGCTCCTGCACCAGAGACAACCTACCTGGGATACGGTGTTACCTCTGGTCGAGGCCCTGAGTCATGGTCTGGACGAATCAATGCCTGGTGAGCCGGATCTCGGTGGATTGTTGGAGACGGTCAGAGTACAACTGGACAAGATTGCCCGTGAGTCTATGCGGGGCGACCTTGCGAAAGCCTTACCTGACCTAGTGGACGCAACACCTCGTTTGGAGCAGATAGCTGCGGCTGGAGACATCGTTGGCTTCTACACTGCTTGCGCCATCTCTTACAACAGGCCATCGCTCATCAGAAAGGACGCCGAAACCCTTCTTGGGGCTGTGAAGCTGTTCGAGTCGGGCGGACAGGGCTAGCATTGGCGATGAACGGCATCAATTCAGACCCCTTCAGCCTTGGCGCCGTCTTGTTCATCCAAATCAGATGGGAGTCATTTCTCCAATGAAGCTCATCATCGGGCTTGGAAATCCAGGCAGAAAATACGAGGCCACCAGACATAACTTGGGGTTCTGGTGCGTGGCGGAATTGGCCCGGCGTCATGACATTGACATCAAGCCACACGGGCTCCTGGGCCGGCTTCGAAAGCTCGTCACGTTCGGCGAGGGGCAGATCGGGAGCGAACGTGTGGTACTGGCCATGCCTCAGACCTTCATGAATCTAAGCGGGCATGCAGTGAAATACCTTCAGGCCCGTTTTCGGGCGCGGGCAGCTGACATCATCATTGTGTACGACGAGATGGACTTGCCACTCGGCCGGGTCCGGCTGGGGCCCAAGGGGGGATCAGGAGGACACCGGGGTATGGCCTCCATCATCCAGGACATGGGAACGCAGGACATTCCCCGCATACGCATTGGCGTGGGCCGTCCTCCCGCCGGAGTCGACCCCATAGCGTTTTTGATAAGCGAGGCATTGGGGGATGAACAAAGGACGTTGGAGGAGGCCGCTGCTTCCGCAGCCGACTCGGTCGAATGGGTCCTTGCGGAAGGCCTAGAAGTCGCCATGACCCGAACCAACTAGCCACGCGTTCCAAGCTACATCGACATCGACAAAAGTGAGGCCCTTGAGCCCTCACATTGGGCAGCAGAGAGGCTGGTATTAGGAAGACAGCACAAGCTTATGGAAGCCTCATGACCACTCCGGCAGCCCTCCAAGGCGTAAAGGTCCTTGAGTTGGGCCACTACATCGCCGGGCCATATTGCGGCAAACTCTTGGCCTCACACGGAGCAGATGTCGTGAAGGTTGAGGCCCCAATTACCGGTGACGGGCTACGACACCGGGGCCCTTTTGCCGGTAACGACCCCCATTTTGAAAAGAGCGTCCCCTTCCTCTACCTCAACACCAGCAAACGGGGAATCACCCTCAACCTAAAGGACGAGCAGGGCTCCGCCCTGTGCCGGGAATTGATCCAGCAAACCGACATCTTGGTTGAAAACCTCGCACCGGGGACTTTGGATGGCTGGGGCCTGAGCTACGAGGCCCTGGCCGAAATTAACCCCAGCCTCGTGATGGTATCAATCTCCAACTTCGGGCAGACTGGGCCCTATCGTGACTACAGGGCCTCAGAGCTAGTGGAGTACGCCATGGGCGGGCTCATGTACATCTTTGGGGACGCCAGCCGGGAGCCGTTGAAACACGCGCTCGATCAAGCTCAGCACAAGGCCGGCACCTACGCCGCTGGAGCGGCCCTCATGGCCCTGTACTATCAGCGCCGAACCGGGCAGGGACAATGGATCGACGTCTCAATTCAAGAATCGCTGGCGGTATCACTCAGGGACACCATCGGCATCTACGTGTACCAAGGGGCCGTTCGCTCCAGACCTCCGGCGGACAATAAGGGGCTGGGACGCGTCGTCAGAACTAGTGACGGTTACATCGTCCCCATCCCGTACGGGGGAGTTGACTGGGAAGTCCTTGCGAACTTCCTGGAAGCTCCGGAGCTCATGGCTGATCGGTTCCAGACCGCTCAAGGACGCCTAGACCATGCCCAGGAGCTTCATGGTCTGCTCGAAGACCGGTTCAAGGAGTGGGGGGCATCCGACCTGTTCCACAAGGCCCAGGAATGGGGTCTCGTCTTTGGCATAGTGCAAAACGTGAAGCAGGTGCTCGAAAGCCCCCAGCTCCAGGCACGGGGCTCATTAACAGAAGTTGATCATCCAGTGGCGGGGGCCGCTGCCTATCCTGGAAGTGCTGCCATCTTTAGCGCCACTCCCGACAGGCCACCTAGTCCAGCGCCCATGCTTGGCCAGCACACTGAGGATGTCCTTAGCGAGTGGCTAGGCCTAAGTTCAGAGCACGTTAGAGGTCATCGCGACAAGGGGATCGTCTAGATGCCTCTCCCTTTGGATGACATTCGCATAGTAGAGATGGGTCAGCTCCTGGCCGTGCCCCACCTGACAAGGCTCATGGCCGACATGGGCGCTGAGGTCATCAAGGTAGAGAGCACGATCCGTTTGGACCCGCACCGGGGCGACGCCTTCTATGGCAACAATCCGGGGACCCAGCCCTGGAACCAAGCCGCCAATTTCAACGATCAGAACCGCAACAAACTGGGCGTTACGCTGGATCTTTCCAAGGCAGAAGGCCGCGAGGCCCTCCTAGACCTCATTCGACTCTCCGATGTATTTGCGGTTAACTTCCGGCCGCGGGTTCTCCAGAACCTGGAGATTGAGTATCCAACCCTTCGTGAGGTAAAGCCAGACCTCATAATGCTCACCTCTACGGGGTATGGATCGACCGGCCCGTGGCAGAACTACGGCGCCGTTGGTCCAACCACGGAAGCGGCGTCCGGTCTCTCCAGCATGACCGGCTACCCAGATGGAGAGCCGGTGCTCCCGGAACTGCCTCACACGGACTACGTCGCTGCAGAGCACGGACTGGTAGCCGTCATGGCCGCACTCTTGCATCGGCAACGTACTGGAGAAGGGCAGTTAATCGATTTATCTCAGGCGCATGCCCAGACCGCCACCATTGGGGAAGCGATCCTGGACTACGGCCTACGCGGCGAGGTTGCTTCTCCGGTTGGAAACAGTGATCGCCTGTC
>Ga0114996_10005877_pt1 | contig 14289 bp, 11 predicted proteins | sample ArcticOcean_MG_C_4_FD_87039 | JGI IMG/M metagenome (GOLD analysis project Ga0114996, IMG submission 87039) | Marine microbial communities from western Arctic Ocean - ArcticOcean_MG_CB4_134 | ecosystem: Environmental > Aquatic > Marine > Oceanic | place: Arctic Ocean: Canada Basin | collected...
AATCTTTTATCTTCTTTAATTGATAGATGTACTGTACTTGGATTTAGACAAATGATTGCAGTTATAGGGGATAGTGCTAATAAGGCTTCTGTCGGATTACATGCAAAACACGGCTTTGTACAGACGGGATCCATGCCTGCTGTAGGTTTTAAATTTGGCCGATGGGTAGATAGCATACGAATGCAAAGACCATTGGGAGATGGCGACAAAACACTTCCCAAATAATATTTTTGTAAACCTCTATTATTGTATTCAACTTAGTAAATGGACTGATTATAATATATATTTCTATAGAAAAAAAGGCCGCAGCTTATACTGCGGTCCAAGTTAGGAGAGAAAACATAAATTTACAAAACAAACCTACGTTTGCACTGCGATGTGTAATTATAACATCACTTATTTTATTTCAAGGCATCTTATTAAGCTTATCTTAATAAGATATCTTCCATTAAAATTAGTTTATTATTAGTAATATAATTTCTTTACAACATTATAAAAAATAATATTCTGATGCATTTTTTTAAAATTAATTTAGGAAATTTAAACTTGCGCTACTTAGATGTAGTTTAAATACACAAAGTATCAATTTTTTAACAACAACTCACTTCACAAAACAATAAATTGCCAAATAAAAAGAACTTCTAACCCCATAAAGCTGAAGAATACGGAAGTATATGGCTATTACTTATTTCTAGCGGATGTTGACGATCTTCAGCTAACAACATAGAGCCGTCTAAATCTACAATGTTTGCATTTTGAGCAACAAGACACGCTGGCGCCATTGCTAGGCTTGTTCCAACCATGCAACCAACCATTACTTTAAACCCTAAGGCTTTAGCTAATGCCAATGTTTCTAATGATTCCGTTAAACCACCTGCCTTGTCTAACTTGATATTTACCATATCATATTTTTTAACTAGTTCTTTCAAACTGTTTTTATCTGAACAAGATTCATCAGCGCAAATAGGCAGTGGATGCGGTAGCTCAGCTAAAATACTATCACTTCCGTCTGCAAGAGGTTGTTCAATCATTTCTACTCCAAAACTTGCTAATTCTACAGCCAAATCAAAAAAACTATCAGAAGACCAAGATTCATTAGCATCTACAATGATTCTTGCGTTAGGAGCTCCCTTCTTCACGGCACGAATACGATCAGAATCACCAAAACCATTTAACTTTATTTTTAAAAGAGGTCTTGCTGAATTTAAGAGCGCTGCCTTAGTCAATGCTGAAGGATTATCTACACTAAGGGTATAAGATGTTTCAATTGGAACCGGTTTTTTTAATCCTGCAATTTTCCATACAGGCTTTTTTAAACGCTTGGATTCTAGATCCCAGAAAGCGCAATCAACCGCATTACGGGCCGCACCAGGCGGGTAAATATTTTGCAGATTACAACGATTAAGACCCCTGTGTATATCTTGAGCTATAACTTCAATTTCTTCTACAACACTCTCCGGTGATTCATAATATCGTGAATTAGGACCACACTCCCCTCTTCCAACATAATCTCCATCTTTAAGCGTTACAGTTACAACTGTCGTTTCGGTTTTACTACCTCGAGAAATTGTAAATATTTGGTGTAAAGGAAAGGTCTCTACTTTAGTTTTAATAATCAAAACAAAACACCCATATTAATCCATATTTTCTGTAATAGCAGCTACACTATCAATAACTGGATCAATAGCCGGTAAGCCCGTACTAGTTTCAATACCTGACAAATAAGTTTGTCTTTCCTCTTCATTGATTAAGCCTGATGTATTCACTGAAATTCCAATACAAACCACATTAGAATTAGTTAATCTCGCTGCATTTAAATGTAAGTCGACGCAACTCTGGATATCTGGAATAGGTTGATGCGAAAGTCCTCTCATGTGGTTGCGAGTTGGTTCATGACACAAAACTAATGCATCTGGCTGAGCTCCATGAATTAAGCCCATTGTTACCCCAGCATAGGATGGATGAAAAAGTGAACCCTGTCCTTCAATAAGGTCCCAGTGATCAGGGCTATTATCTGGAGATAGAAATTCAGTAGCACCAGATATAAAATCCGCTACAACCGCATCCACAGAAACCCCCGAACCCGCAATAAAAATACCAGTCTGACCAGTGGCACGAAAATCTGAGGGTATATCTCTAGACTGCAAGTCTTGAGCAATAGCTAAAGCAGTATACATTTTTCCAACTGAACAATCAGTACCAACGGTTAACAGCCGTTTTCCTGATCTACGGACCCCAGAACCGACATTAAAAGCTATCGTTGGATGACGAACATCAAATAAACTACAGTTATTTGACTTAGCTAAATTTCGTATTTCTTCTAAATTTTCTAGTCTCTGATGGAGACCAGCGGCTATATCCATACCTGCTTCTAGTGCTTCTACTAAAGTAGGTATCCAGGTTGACGGGATAATACCTCCCCGATTAGCTACTCCAATTACTAATGTACGACAACCCGCGTCCTTGGCTTCCTGTATAGACATATTAGAAATCCCCAGGTCTGCCTTACAAGCAGGTAATTTTATCTGCCCTAAACACCAATCACGTCGCCAATAAACTATGCCACTAGCTGTCTTTGCTGCTAATTGATCAGGGGCATCTCCTAAAAACATAAGATATGGATGTTCTATTTTCATTGGTCTCCAGCTTTTTTCGACGTTAAGGTCATTATACAACATAATTCCATTGAAAGGATAAATATGTTTACCACAAGACCTGAAATTCGCGGAACATATGGAATGATCTCTTCTACTCACTATCTGGCCACAATGGCAGGCTGGTCAATGTTGGAAAAAGGCGGTAATGCATTTGATGCCGCAGTTGCAACAGGACTAGCTTTACAAGTCGTACACCCATACCAAAATGGTCCTGGTGGTGACCTACCTATTATCTTACATGATTCTTCCTCTGGGAAAACGAAGGTTATTTGTGGACAGGGAGTGGCACCTCAAGCCGCTACTATTGAGCGTTACCATCGATTAGGACTTGATCTAGTTCCTGGAACTGGGCTACTAGCAGCTTGTGTACCTGGGGCTTTTGGAGCCTGGATGGTGTTATTACGTGACTACGGCACATTATCCCTCACCGATGTAATTCAGCCAGCTATTGACTACGGTAGAAAGGGCTATGCTGTAGTTCCAATGATGAATAAAGTTATAGCTAATGTCACAGAGCTCTTCAATACTGCATGGCCTACATCAGCAAGTACTTACTTAGTTAATGGAGCTCCCCCAAAAATTGGTTCTCTACATTATAATCACGTACTTTCTGATACCTACGATAGGCTCTTAAGAGAATCCAACTCAAAGGGTGGCAATCGAGAGAATATAATCGAATCAGCTACAAAAGTATTTTATGAGGGCTTCATCGCCGAGGAAATTGATAGATTTTGCAGCACAACAGAATGGCTTGATAGCTCTGGTGAAATGCATGGAGGTTTATTAAATGGAGAAGATATGTGCCGCTGGAATGCAACCATCGAAGACCCAGTATCGTATGAGTATAACGGATATACAGTATGCAAACCAGGTCCATGGAGTCAGGGCCCGGTATTTTTACAACAATTAGCACTATTGAAGGGCTTTAACTTGGAGTCAATGGACCCTTTAGGCTCCGATTTTATTCATACCCAAATAGAGTGTGCAAAGTTGGCCTTCGCGGATAGAGAAGCCTGGTACGGTGATCCTGCAATAAATGACGTTCCGTTGAAAACCTTATTATCTGACACCTATAATAATACCCGAAGACAACTTATATCTACCGAAGCATCTACTGAACTACTTCCTGGTAGTCCTGATAACCGTCAACCAAGACTAGCTGATTTTAATATAGCAGATCCCAAAGCATTTCTTCCTGCTGGAGCGGGTGAGCCCAATACGTCACAAACAAAAAATAATAGCATGGATATAAGTCCAGCTGCTGATATATATGGTCCGTCAGACGGCGACACTGTTCACCTTGACGCTGTAGACCAATCCGGAAATATGGTAAGTTGTATGCCCAGTGGAGGCTGGTTGCAATCGTCACCAGTAATTCCCGAGCTTGGTTTTTGTTTAGGTACAAGAGCCCAGATGTTTTGGTTACAAGAAGGTTACCCAACAACTTTAAAACCAGGTATACGACCAAGAACAACACTTAGCCCAACACTCGCTTTAAAAGATGGAGAACCGGTATTAGCATTTGGAACTCCAGGAGGTGATGCTCAGGACCAATGGGCACTAACTATGTTCCTAAGGCATACCCACCATAAAATGAACCTTCAAGCGGCGATCGACGCTCCTAATTTTCATACCGATCACATGCCATCAAGTTTTTATCCTCGTACTTTTCAACCGGCTGTGGTAAAAGCAGAAAATCGGCTACCTAAAGAAACAATAATATCCCTAAGAAATCGCGGTCATAAAATTGAGCTAACTGACGAATGGTCTTTGGGCCGGATGACCGCTGTCGGACGTGAAAAAACAAATGGGGAATGGCTACTTAAAGCGGCTGCTCACCCTAGGTTTCAAGAAGCTTATGCTGTTGGGCGTTAATAGTAGCTTGATAACATGACTCCATGGATTACTAAATTTTAACATGATTGTACCTCTACCAAAAGGCCCCTATCACCGCATTTGGATACTTTCCTGGCCCACTATTCTCTCGAACCTAACTGTTCCCATGCTTGGAGTTGTCGATACTGCTGTAATGGGGCATCTACCAGATACAGCTTACATTGCTGGTGTAGCTGTTGGTGCAATGATTTTTAGCTTTGTTTATTGGGGCTTTGGTTTTTTGCGTATGGGGACAGTTGGATTCGCAGCTCAAGCAAAGGGAAGTAATAATAAGGATGAAATACGAGCAGTACTCGCCCGAGCTATATTGGTAGGTATTATAATTTCAACTGTCGTCATCATTATACAGACACCCATTCGCACCGCTGCCCTAGTTTTAGTTAATGGCGAAGTTTATATGGAGCTATTAGCAGGGAAGTATTTTGACTGCCGTATATGGGGAGCTCCTGCTACCCTAGTAAACTATGGCATTCTTGGATGGCTTTTAGGCATGCAATATGTGCGTACAGCACTAATTATTCAGGTTATTATTAACGCTCTAAATGCCATTCTCGATTTATGGTTTGTTCTTGAACTCGGCTGGGATGTTGAAGGTGTTGCCTTAGCAACTGTAATTTCTCAATACGTGGGAGTATTTGTAGGGTTATTCTTAGCAATATACCATCTTAAGAAAATTGGTGGACGATGGAGAAGATCACGTATTTTTGATGCGGCGGCTCTAGGAAAAACGTTTAGGGTTAATCGCGACATATTTCTAAGAACTCTGTCTATGATCCTAGCCTGGTCACTACTTACATGGAGCGGAGCGGCATTAGGTACAACCGTGTTAGCTGCAAATGCCATTCTAATGAATTTCCAATCATTCTTAGCTCATGGGTTAGATGGCTTTGCTCATGCAACCTCTGCCCTTGTTGGAGAAGCAATAGGCGCTAACAATCAAAAAGCTTTGCGAAGTTACGTAAGAGCTGCAACGATCATGGCGGTTATAGTAGCATCAATATATTCAATAACGTATGCCTGCGCTGGACCATCCATTATTAGGCTACTAACAAATATAACTGAACTACGTACTTACACCTATAGTTATATGAATTGGATTATTATTTTACCTTTATTTTCTGTATGGGCTTATCAATTAGATGGTATATTCATTGGTGCTACTCGCTCTGCCGAAATGCGAAACGCAATGCTGATATCCGTAGCCATATATATACTAGCATTGTTTACACTCCCAAAATTTTATGGAAACCACGGACTATGGCTATCAGTTACTATATTTATGATTACTCGAGCTTTAACTCTTGCATTCTACTACCCAAGAATTGTGATGTCGGTTAATAAAAGATAAATATACACATAGTTAAATTGATGTCACTTAATGACAATTGATTATAATTATAATTATAATCATAATTCTATATGAGTTGTTTATTGCCGTTTTTGTATTTTATTGATCTACTCAGCTTTTAATTTTTCAAAATATGTAGATTATATTTTTTATGAGCCATAAAACTAGATTCGGTTACTTTCTAAAGCCAAAAAGCATTATACTATCAATTGGCTTTATTTTTATAATTCTATCCATTGCTTACATCAGTGTGTTTTTATCAGTCAAAAACAGCTCATACCCGCCCTTTGAAATAGATCAACACATTCCCTCGTTCTCTCAAGTTAAGAAGTTTTCTGAATGGGAAGCAGAGACTGATAGCCCCCTTCCCGCATTAATTACACGTGTAATAAAAATAGAAAAGGGTGATAATCTGATGGGAGTTTTAATACAAGCTGGTATTAAACGGACTGCAGCACACTCCGCAATTCAATCATTGAAGTCTATTTATGATCCAAGACGGAATTTAAATATTGGAGATAAATTACAAATAACTCTTTACCCTAAAGAAAAAAATAAAAAAAATACTGATGCCGTTATATATTTTCTAAATAGTTTAATAATACCCATATCGTATAATTTACTTATAGAGGTTAAACGCAACGAAAAGGGTGAATACGAAGTCAGTAAGAATAAACGTAATATACAGAAGAAAATTATTGTTAAATCGGGAAAAATTAATTCAAGTCTTTTCGTTGATGGCAACAGAATAGGAATTCCACAGAAAGTTTTAGCCGAGCTAATCAGAATATATAGTTTTGACATAGACTTCCAAAGAGATATTTGGCAAGGAGATACATTTGAACTCATGTACGATCAATTTCTTACTGAATATGGAGATATCGTTCACGAAGGAGATATACAATATGCAAAAATAACCCTGAGGAACATAGAGATACCACTTTACAAATACACCACTAACAAGGGAAATATTGATTATTTTAATACAAAGGGAAAAAGCGTAAGAAAAACATTAATGCGCACACCCATAGACGGAGCAAGACTTTCTTCTCGATTTGGAAAACGTAAACACCCTATTCTTGGTTATACTCGCATACATGCTGGAGTAGATTTCGCTGCCCCACATGGAACACCAATTTACGCAGCTGGTAATGGATCTATTATTAGGATAGGACGCAATGGTGGATATGGAAAATACATCAGGATACGTCATAATGGAACCTACCAAACTGCCTATGCTCATTTGTCAAATTATTCACGAGGGATGCGAAAAGGAAAACGGCTAAAGCAAGGTCAGATTATTGGATATGTAGGTTCTACAGGGGTTTCCACCGGTCCTCACCTACATTACGAGGTGCTAAGAAACGGTAAGAAAATAAACCCTCGGTCAGTAAAAATTCCTAGTGGAGAAAATCTAAAAGGTACTGAGTTAAATAACTTTATTAACTTAAGAAAGAAAATAGATTCCAAATTTTTTCTACTAAGTAGAATTAATTAATAAGATGTCAAAAAAAATAGACTTTGTACAAGCTAATACACTCTAAGCACTAACGGGTTTATTTTCTTCTTTTTTCTCTGCACCGTCATCTTCAGATAACTCTCTATCTACGTCATTAGGTTTTTTTCTATGCTCGTTAGTACCAGATACACTTTTTTTTGCTCTAGAACGTCGAGCAGGCTTCAACTTTTCATCCTTCTCTACAATTGTGTTTTCAGATGAAGACGGCTCTTCTTGACGGTCAGCACTTCCTTTTTCAACAGCTTCAATTAGGGCTGCAACACTTTCGGGGGGGTGTTCGGCTATAACTTCAACGTTCTCATTACGCTGATCTAAACGACTATTTTCAGCAGAGTCATTTTTTTGTGGAACAGAGTCTTGTGCTTCGCTTGGTGCTTGCTGGTGAGATTGCTGCTGACTTTGATCTGAAGAACTATTATCACGGTTTAATCCAGCAGCTTCCATCAATCTATAGTAATGTTCTGCATGCTGGAAAAAGCCCTCTGCACTGACCCTATCTCCAGCAGAGGAAGCATCTCTGGCTAATTGCTGGTATTTTTCATATACCTGAGCAGAATTCCCTCGAACCCTTGCACCAGGTCCATTACTGTCAAAAACTTGATTACGAGAGTTTCCTTGCTTTCTATTTCCTCGGCCTCTAGAACGTCGTGCATTCGAATTTTGTCGCATTTCTATTATATTCCGGGTTTTAATACCGCCTTAGGATATTCTCACATCCCATGTTTAAAGCCAAATCTGTAGACTAGGCTAATAGCCGCTTACCCCTGCGGTAAATTGGTTAGCGGTCATTCTATTCGGAGAGCTTACTTTAAACGCAAATGGCTACTAGATTTTTATCACGCAGTCATTTTTGCAAACTAAACTATATGTACACTAAGAAGGTAGAGCTGATATTCCAAGCTTTTTTTTAAAAAAAATAAATCTATTCTATAGCTGACGCAAAATAGCAACACGGGGAACACCTGCAATATCTAATTGAAAGCCTAAAACACCCAAGCCAGAAGTCTCAGCTAAGGTTTTAATGGCTTCCTGCTGATCATACGATATTTCGAAAAAGGCCAGCCCTCCAGATACCAAAGTACTTTTTGTAAAAGGAAATAAAATTCGATAGGAATCTAAACCATCTAGTCCACCATCTAAAGCGCACCTGGGCTCATATAATGCTACTTCCGGAGACAAATCATTTATTTGAGCGGTAGATACATAAGGTGGATTACTAATAATAACATCGAAGTTACTATCAACTGATTCACCCCAATCGCTTACCACAAAAGCTGACCGATTATTTAAGCCCAGACGTTCTGCATTTTTTTGAGCTAATAAAACTGCAGGTTTTTTTATATCGACACCAACACCTTCTGCATTGGGATACTGACTCAACAACGCTAACAATAGGCACCCAGAACCTGTACCCAAATCCAGAACGCGAATCGGATCTGTCAATTTTTGTATATACTTCATAATAGCTTCTATAACTGTCTCTGAATCCGGCCTTGGTGTTAAAACATCTGACGAAACTTCAAATTTAAGAGACCAAAACTCTTTATAGCCAAGAATTTGAGATACCGGCTCATTCGCCATTCGACGTAAAACCATTTTAGACAAATGTTTTGCTTCAGACAAACTTAGTTTGCGCTCTGGTTGCGTGATTAAAGACATCTCAGACAAACCTGTAGCAGCGCACAAAAGTAATCTCGCATCTAAATACGCTGATTCAATGTTAACTGATTTAAAGTCAGTAATAGCAATATCTAAGGCTCTGGTAATATCTTCGTAAAAATATTTCATTCTTTATTCGTATAGTTATAAATAGCGTTATATATCTTTGGCTAGTCTTGACGCCTGATCTTCCGTAATCAAGGAATCTATTACTTCATCCAATCCTTCGCCATTTAATACTTTTTCTAGCTTATGAAGAGTTAATCCGATACGATGATCGGTAATTCGGCCTTGAGGAAAATTATAGGTACGTATACGTTCTGAGCGATCACCTGAACCAATTTGACTGCGTCGATTTGCAGAGCGCTCATCTTGTTGCAACTGCCGCTCATACTCATATAGACGTGCTCGTAAAACTCTCATCGCCTTAGCTCTGTTTTTATGTTGGGATTTTTCATCTTGCTGGGTAACTACTAAGCCTGTTGGCAAATGGGTAATTCTCACTGCACTATCAGTTGTATTTACCGACTGGCCTCCCGGTCCCGAGGCCCTATAGGTATCAATTCTTAAATCACTATCAGAAATCTCAATATCTAGCTCTTCAGCTTCAGGTAAAACAGCAACGGTGGCAGCCGATGTGTGAATACGCCCACTACTTTCCGTCTCTGGCACACGTTGAACTCTATGTACCCCCGATTCAAACTTTAGCCTCGCAAATACATCTCTTCCAGTTATGCTAGCAATTATCTCTTTATAACCACCAATCCCTGTATTACTCGCACTCATAACCTCTATTTTCCAGCTATGTAACTCAACATAGCGCTGATACATACGAAATAGATTTGCAGCGAAAAGCCCTGCTTCATCACCTCCTGTACCTGCACGTATTTCGAGAATTGCGTTTTTAGAATCAGCCACATCCTTGGGAAGTAGCATAATTTGTAATTTTTTTTCTATTTCCGGTTGACGACCTTTGAGTTCTTGTATCTCGGTTTCTGCCATCAATTTCATTTCTTCATCAATATCTGCATCATTTAATAGAGAACTAAGGTCAATATACTCTCTCCTTAGTTCTTTTAAGGATTTAATAGTTACAACCACAGGAGTTAGGTCAGAATATTCTTTTGATAATTTTGCATAGGACTGTGAATCCGTAGCATCAGCCTCAGATAAAAGGCTTTCTAGTTCTTTGTGTCTATCAACAACTCTATCTAACTTATCTTCCAGACTCATATGTAACTATACTCCTACACAACTTATATTTGGTCTGCACGATATATCATTCTTCATCTAATAAGATAATACGTATGAGGTTTAATATAAAAAAACTACTATTTAGGCTTTTACCAATTAATAAAAACTAGATGTACTTTTGTAAGTAATCTTTCAACTCTGAAAACTTTACTTCTGTTTGAGATCCATCATCTAGATTTCTTACCGTAACACCCCGACGTGATAACTCTTCATCACCCAAAAAAACTGCCGCTGATGCCTCGATTTTATTAGCTCTGCGTAATCCTCGTTTCAAACCGCCCCGATAATTCAATTCTATCTTAAATTCTGCTTGTCTAAGATCTTTTGCTAACTTTACGGCACGTTGTTCACCAGCTGCACCTATACCAATAACCATAATGGCTCTTCGCCTATCCGGCTTAGAAGTAGCTAACATAGACAAACGCTCTACTCCGGCGGCCCAACCTATTCCCGGGGTAGGATTACCCCCCATCATAGTAATTAAATTATCATAGCGCCCTCCTGCTAATACGGCACCTTGGGAACCAAGACTAGTTGTAGTGAATTCGAACGCGGTATGACAATAATAGTCCAAGCCGCGAACTAATCGTGGGTTAAGCTTATAAGGGATATTAAGATCTTCAAGGCCCGAGATAACCGAATTAAAAAAAGAATTAGATTCAGAATTTAAATAATCAGCGTATGGTGGAACGTTAGTAATAATCTTCTTATCATCTTCATTTTTTGAGTCGAGAATACGTAACGGATTTTGGTCTAGCCGTGTCTGACTCTCGACAGATAATTTATTACGAAAATCCTCCAGATAGCTGACCAAAGCCTCACGGTAAGAATTACGGCTTTCAGAATCACCTAATGTATTAATTTCAAGAGTTGTAAAGGGTAATACTCCTAATTCATCTAAATAGGCTCTTGCTAAGTCAATAACTTCTATATCTCCAATAGGCTCAGCAACACCAATCAATTCAACCCCAACCTGATGAAATTGTCTTAGTCTTCCTTTTTGTGGCCTTTCATGTCTAAACATTGGCCCAGAATACGACCATTTTAACGGTATTTGGTTTAGTAACCCACCAGAAAGCATAGCTCGCGCTATACCTGCTGTTCCTTCAGGTCTTAAAGTTAAGCTATCTCCACCTTTGTCCTCAAAGGTATACATCTCCTTTGTTACGATGTCGGAGGTATTACCTAAAGTGCGTTTAAAAACATCTGTGAATTCAAAAACTGGTGTATCAATGGGCTCATAACCATACCTTTCAGAAACTTTCTGGGCGGTATTAATCACATAACGTTGAACAAGTGATTCATTTCCTAGTAAATCCCGTGTTCCGCGTACTGGCTGCAGTTTTACCAAAACTAATTTCCTAATATATTTTAGCTATTGAGCTGCTGCCGACAAACCGGCTTTTTCATTAGCAATATCCGACTCAATCTGCGCTGCCTTTTCTTCAATCAACTCAACTAAATGATCAACTATAGACTTATCCGTCAAACGATGGTGCGGCTGACCGGCTATGTAAACTTGATGTGTACCTCGACCACCTCCGGTAAACCCTATATCCGTCATAACGGCTTCTCCAGGTCCGTTTACCACACATCCAATTACAGAAACTGTCATAGGAGTAGTAATATGCTCAATTCGTTCCTCTAGAACTTTTACAGTTTCTATAACATCGAACTGCTGACGTGCGCAGGAGGGGCATGATATCAAATTAACACCTCTATGACGTAAGCCCAGTGATTTTAGAAGATCAAACCCAACTTTTACCTCTTCCACAGGATCAGCTGATAATGAAACACGTATGGTATCTCCTATACCAGCCCATAACAGCATTCCCATGCCAATAGATGATTTTACGGTACCACTGCGCAAACCTCCTGCTTCAGTAATTCCTATATGCAAAGGATAATCACATACTTCAGCCAAACTTTGGTATGCTGCCACAGCTAAAAAAACATCCGAAGCTTTCACTGATATTTTAAACTCTTTAAAATCTTCATCCTCTAACAACTTTGCAGAATTTAGAGCGCTTTCCACTAGTGCGTCAGGACAAGGCTCACCATATTTTTCCAAAAGCTCTTTTTCAAGGCTTCCTGCATTTACCCCAATCCGCATAGAACAATTATTGTCGCGGGCAGCTTTTACTACTTCACGCACTCTTTCACGCGAACCAACATTACCCGGATTTAAACGTAGGCAAGCAACTCCTGCTTCAGCGGCCTCAATAGCCCGTCGATAATGGAAATGAATATCGGCTACGATCGGAACTGTAACCTGTCGTAGAATATCTTTTAAAGCTTTTGTACTGTCTTCATCAGGACATGAAACCCTAACTATATCAGCACCAGCTTTCTCTAGAGAATGAATCTGAGCAACAGTTGCTGATACATCCGATGTGAGAGTGTTCGTCATTGACTGAACTGCAATTGGAGCATCTCCACCCACAGGCAGATCTCCTACGAATATCTGACGACATTTGCGGCGGTCAATTTCCCTGTAAGGGCGAACGCTCATAGTTTTTTCCTGTAACGAAAATGTTAACTTTATGCGGGACACTATTTATCATAACATGCGCGCAGCGATCCAAAATATCAAGCCGTTGTAAACCATCAACAATTACTTTTCTATAATTTATACTAGTTTACGGCTCTTCCCTGTTTCAATAATTCTATATCAAGTCGAACATTTTTTAGTATAGTACCATCGGAACCAATTTCTGGAACTCGTATACCATCTATTGTAATTTTTAACCCTCCGGCATTACCGGTCAACAATATTAATCCTGATTTATTGGGAACATTATAACGATCCCCTGTGCGAAACATTCGGCTAATTATTATATTTTTTTTATTATCTAGCACTTGCACCCAACTATCGGCTTCAGCAATTAAGATAATCCGTGAATTTTTTTCTCCTTCACCGTATGTATTTCCAATATTTGGTTCTATTTTGTTTTCTAATATCTCCCTATTAATAGAATCTTTAACATCTTTTTTATGTTTCTCGGATTTTGTATTTATTTTAAATGGTTTTTCTAATTTTGAAGTAATATGTTCGGACGGAGATGTTAGTTTTTTGTTAAAAATATTTTTTTCCTGATTAGGTTTATCTTCACCATTATCATCCATAAGATTTGTTTTTTTAGGTGATTTATGAAGATTAACGTCGTCTTTACTCTTAATAGCCATAAACTTACTAGCATTATTTAGCTTTTGATTATGTGCACCTAAAGTAACCGCCGACTCAGCAGATCCGGGTGGTAGAGGTATGTCAATGGTTCTTGGTAAATCATCGGATTCAAAAATAAACCAACCAACAAGTGTAAAAAGAGAGAAAAATACACAGATCAAAACCGACTTTCCCGAGGGAAACCAACCTATGTTTGTAGGCAAAGGAAATTCAAGACCAGGTAAAGCGTCTAGACTAGCGGTTTCTTCCTTATATTGTTCTATCAGTATTTTGGCATCAACACCTAGATATTTGGCATAAGATCTAATAAAGCCTATAGCGTAAGTAGTACCCGGCAAGTCTTCATAGCAACCATCTTCGATTAACTTAAGATACTCTATACGAATACGTAAATAAGTAGAGGCTTCAGAAAGGCTAATATTACTATTTATACGTGCTTCTCGTAAGAAGGTTCCAGCTGAATGGATCTGCAATCCTGCTTGAGTGGCCATAGTTTATATCGTCTTCAGTTATCCAATATGGTCATAGCTGTGGTCCAGTTTCCTTTTAGCTATAATACTTTCGATAGAACTCAAATTTTGCTTTAACCAAATGGGAAATTAATAGTTTAAAAAAATAATAGTTACAAATCTTAATATTACAGGCCTGTTAATAAACTTAGTAATATTTTATTAATTCTAAACCCCTAAGTAAACTTAGTTCTAGGCTTAAGTATTAGTTTGGCTATCATACCTATACCAATAAGTGCATTATATCATATGGGCCTAGG
>Ga0114996_10005880_pt1 | contig 14285 bp, 13 predicted proteins | sample ArcticOcean_MG_C_4_FD_87039 | JGI IMG/M metagenome (GOLD analysis project Ga0114996, IMG submission 87039) | Marine microbial communities from western Arctic Ocean - ArcticOcean_MG_CB4_134 | ecosystem: Environmental > Aquatic > Marine > Oceanic | place: Arctic Ocean: Canada Basin | collected...
GTTCGGCAGGAGAAACGCAAAGTCTGGGGTCTGGTCCATTTTTCGGCGAGCAAGACTCTGCCACTTGCGAAAAGCGTTGGCCGAAAACATGGACCTGACCCCTTCCGCGCGACTTTGCAGTTCTCCTACCGCGATCGTGGCGGGAATCAGACCACTGAGAGAGACTCTGGCAGAATGGAGACGCAATTGTTGTACGTTTCGCGTCACTTCAGAATCAGCCGAACGGCGACTCGTTAGCTGACTCCGACCGTCGCATGAACGTCTTGCGACGTCATAAACGGCCGCACATCAACGCCGTTGACCGCGGCGATTCCCAGCTCCGGATAGAGGACCAGATCGGTTTCTTCCAGGGCCGGGTCGAGAACTCGTTCGCCGTTGGGCCACCGCAGAAGTTGGACCTTCGGCCGAACCGGCTGGTCCGGATTAAAATCAACCACGACCGCTTCACTGCCGTCGGACAGTTCGACGACTTGCCCGAGCGGGAACGCCGGGATGATTTCGCGAAACGCCTTTTCGATCGTCGGATCAAAGTGGCCCGCATGCCAAGTGCGCATCTCGTGCAACACCTGCACTGGCAGTTTGGCATCGCCGTAACAGCGTTTAGCCGTCGCGGCGTCATAGACATCCACGATCGTCGCGATGCGGCTAAAAACCGCAATCTGCTCGCCCACAAGCGGCGGGAGCGGATCTCCGGTGCGACTATCCTTACGTTCGGGATAGCCCGTGCCGTCGTAACGTTGGTGATGGTTTAGCACCACCTGAGACGCAACTGGCGACACCTTTCCCTTGACCATTTCATAACCATAGACCGGATGCTCTCGCATGATCTGCATCTCGTCGTCGGTAAGGCGGCCAGGTTTGTTGAGAATCTCGGGAGGCACGAGCATCTTGCCTACGTCGTGCAGCAGACAGCCCAGGCCGAGTAATCGCAGGTCCTTGGCGTCGCGAGCCGTCTTGGCGGATCGTTGCTCGATCAAATAGCGTTCGAGCTTCATTCCCAGCAGCATGGCCAAATAGCAGACGTTCGTCGAATGCGACATCAGATAGTTGTCAAACGAATCAAGCTTCTGCAACAGAAAGTTCCCATGGTTGCTCTGTTTCAGACAGCCAAATAGCTCGCTAATCGGCCCCTGGAACGCCGCCATATCCATGTCGGGAACAGCGCCTTCCATGATGCTTTCGAAGTTCCCCCGTACCTGTACATAGACTTCGCGCTGGCAATCGCTAACTTCTTCGTCGACAAGGTCCTCAAGAAACTCGAGATCGCGATGGCGAATCCATACCTCGAGCACGCCCATTGCCTTGAGCCGGGGAACCAAGTCCATCGGCACTTCGCGGTCACGCTGCAACAGAAACCTTCGCGCGTCCCGCGGAATGGGGATCGGCCGTGCGAGAATCATCCCTGGCTCAATCTTGTCGACCGGTACGCGCAGCATCGTGAGTTTGCCCGACGTTGATGGTGTGTTGCCAAGGGAGATCGGTGGCAAGGTCCAAGAAATCGTAGCTCACCACGTTGCGTTCCCTGCCTGCGACATCGCGGCACCACCGCATCCAGCCGCACTGATCTAACGATTCTTCCGCTGATGCTGATCATGCAGCCGGCGGTACGTCTCGGGCGTGTCAAGATCAGGAGCGACCACGTCGGGATCATCGACCTCGAGGAGTCGCGGTGGATGGCCTTCCAATAAAGTTCGAACTCCCTCGTTCGGACCTAGTTGGGCGACCTCGGCGGCCAATGGCCATGGCAAAAGAAGCGGATGTCCTTGACGGCCCTCGAATACCGGCGAGATCGGCTGAGGTCGCTGTGGGTCATGAGCCGCCAGCAGGGCGTTGATCACGGTCACCGAAAGCTGCGGAATATCAGCCGGAGCGATGAGGCAGGCATCGTTGGTCTGGGGATCGTGGTCGAGAAGTATTCGTGCCATTCCCGCGGCGATTGATGCCTTCATATCGACAGGCCGGGGCGAGACCTCCTCCACTTCGATTTCCGTGCGGCGACATGTCCCGGCCAGCGGTGAGTCATCGTCCTTCGCGACGACCGCGATGATGTGCGTCACATTACTTCGCTGCCACGCATGAATCACCGTCTCGATCACGTTCCGGTCGCCCCACGGCAACAACAGTTTGGGACGTCCCATGCGTCGGCTTTCGCCAGCCGCGGGGATGATCGCAAAGCTACGCGGTGGCGAGTCGTGCGACGTGCCCATCGGTTCACCCCGATTCGCCGAACGAAATCGCCTCTGGTCGACCAGGCACTTGCCCGTCACAGTTGCGATGCGCGACCAACTCTGCCGCGATACTCACGGCGATCTCGGGCACCGTTTGTGACCCAATGTCGAGGCCGACTGGCGCGTGGACCTTTTCGAGCGCAGCGGGCGAGACGCCTTCTGCGAGTAGATCATCATAGATCAACCGGATCTTACGCCGACTGCCAATCATGCCGACGTACCGCGCTCCTCGATCAGCCAGATGAAATAACGCCTCTTCGTCGTGGTTGTGTCCCCGAGTCACGATCAGACAGTAAGTGTCGGGGGTGATCTCCTCGTCCGCCAGCGACTGAGCGATGGGTGCCGTGACTCGTCGCACCGCCTTGGGGAAACGCTCCGAAGAAACGTATTCCTCGCGATCATCAACCACGGTCACTTCAAAGTCGAGATCAGCCGCCAGATCGGCCACTGCTTGGCCGATGTGTCCGCCGCCGACGATCAACAGCCTACAGAGACCTAAGTGCGGCAGGTACGCCACGCCTTGGTTCGCCGACGCACGCGGCCGGTCGGCGTGCGGCCTGAGATGATCACATACCATCGGCGGTACGTCGTCGGCAGCCGACGCTGTGCGAAGCGTCAAGTCGAGCCGCCCCTCGGCGTCGAACAGATAGATCGATGCGGCCGTCAGTCCACTTGCTTCGGCGTCAAACACAATCGCTTCGGTTGCCCCGCCGTCGTTATGAATCAGTTCTCGCAGCCGTCGAACAAACCTCTGAGATGGTTCGTCGCGCAAAGGATCGATCAGCACCTGCATGCGTCCACCGCAAATCAGTCCGTCGTCCCAACCGTAGTCGTCGTCGAGCGTGAACTTGACTACCTGGGCCTCGCCCTCGGCCATCACCGCCAAGGCGCGTCGCTTTACTTCTGCCTCGACACATCCGCCGCCCAGCGTGCCGATCTGCGAACCGTCGGCAAGCACCAGCATCGTCGCGCCGGGCTTCTGTGGCGTCGAGCCACGCGTCTCGACCAACCGACAACAGGCAACCGCGCGGCCGGCGTCGAGTGATTCGATCAGATTGTCGAGTATTTCTCGCATAACAGATTCAGCATAATCCCAAGGTGCCAAGTAGGCAATTACGCCGGCCCGAGCACTTGCAACGTCATACCGGCCACAAGGCCTTTGACCTTCGTGCGATACTCGTTCATGTGCGGGGCGATCAGGTGATCGGCCAGTGCGTCGGTACTCTCCCACCGCTCGACCACGGTCACGACGTCGTCTCGTGGCGGTCCCTGGGCGGGAATCGTCGTCGGGACGTCAATCGTTGGGCCATAGTCCATACAGCCGGCTTCTTCGAGTACCAACGGCACCAACGCCTTGAAGTGGTCCAAGAATTCATCGCGGCAACCTTCGTTGAGCTGAATCGTGGCAATGACGTGGATCATAAAGCAGACGTCTCCTATCATGATGGGCAGGGATGCAAGAAAAAATCGCACCACTGCGTGAGATGGTTCACAGTACCGGCTGTCACAACCGGATAGAATCGTTCTATAATTTCGGTCACGGCGGCGGGGCGACGCTAAAGTCCCAGCGCTACGCTCGACCGAAAAAAGTGTACGGACACCCCTTCGATACGACTAGGAGCCCTTGATGAGCGACTTTCTTCCGATCGCCAACCAGCCCGACGAGTCGGGGTCTCTGGACGTCGAAAACGCAGTCAAGCAACGCTACAGTTCCGCTTCGCAAGCTGCCGAGCCAGCGCTGTGCTGTCCCGTGCAGTACGACGACAGCTATCTCAAGGTGCTGCCGAAGGAGTTGATCGAGCGAGACTACGGCTGTGGCGATCCCTCACAGTTTGTCGAACAGGGCGAGACGGTTCTCGATTTGGGGTCCGGTGGTGGAAAAATCTGTTATATCGCCTCGCAAGTCGTGGGCCCTTCCGGCCGCGTGATCGGCGTTGATATGAACGACGATATGCTGGCGCTTGCCCGAAAGTTTCAGCCACAGATCAGCACCGCCATCGGCCACGACAATGTCGAGTTTCACAAGGGCCGCATCCAGGACCTCGCGCTCGACCTTGACGCCTTCGAGGCCTACTTGGCCGAGCATCCGGTCCAATCGGTCGAAGAGTGGCAGCGGGCCCAAACCCACGCCGAGCAGTTGCGCTTGGGCGAGCCGATGGTCGAAAGTAATTCGGTCGACGTGATCGTCTCGAACTGTGTCCTCAATCTGGTCAATGCCGAGGACCGCCGACAACTGTTTGCCGAGATGCATCGCGTGCTCCGGCGTGGTGGTCGGGCCGTGATTAGCGATATCGTCAGCGACGAGTCGGTCCCGGAGTCGCTACGCAACGATCCAGAACTCTGGAGCGGCTGCATCAGCGGGGCGTTTGTCGAAGAAGAGTTTCTAGCGGCGTTTGCCGACGCCGGGTTTTATGGCATGGAGATTCTCACGCGCCAGGAAGAAGCCTGGGCCACGGTCGAAGGAATCGAGTTTCGCAGCATGACGGTTCGCGCCTTCAAAGGCAAAGAGGGACCCTGTCGCGATCATCATCAGGCGGTCATCTACACCGGCCCTTGGAAGTGTGTCGTCGACGACGACGGCCACACGCTCAAGCGAGGCGCTCGCATGGCGGTCTGTCAAAAGACGTTCGATATTTACACACAAGAGCCGTATCGCGATCACATCGTGCCGGTGCCGCCCCGCGACGAAGTGCCAGACGCGATGGCCGAGGAATACGACTGTCACCGCAACGCCGTTCGGCACGCCCGAGAAACCAAGGGCGCGGCTGCCGACGCAACCCAACTTCCCGGCGATTCATGTTGTCGGCCGGGGGATTGTTGTTAGGTGAGGAATCGGCCACGATGTTGATAGAGCAAGCTATGCCCCAATTCCCCCAATTTCCGGCGTTTCTCGCTAACCTTTTCCCTCTCTGCACGTTCGTGTTACAATAAAGGCGCTCCCAATCCGGCTGGGAGTCGCCCGCAAGGGGAAACGCGCCTCGAGCGCACCCGCCTAGTTCGCGCGCTGATGCCGCGCACCTGCCTTAGCTGATTTGGGGTCACCATGCGTTATCTCTGTTGCGTCGTTGGTCTTCTCATTGTCGCGTCGGTCGCTCATGCCGAGCCGCTCGATCTGCCCGATACCGTGCAGTTCAATCGCGACATCCGGCCGATTCTTTCCGGCACCTGTTTTCATTGTCACGGGCCGGACTCCAAGGCGCGCGAGGGAAAGCTGCGACTCGACATCGAGGAAAACGTTTTTGCCGCCCGCGATGACGGTCCGGCGATCACTCGGGGCAATCTCGCCAAAAGCGGTTTGTGGAAGCGGATTAACAGCGCCGATGAAGATGAGCAGATGCCTCCGCCCGACTCGGGGAAGAAGCTGACCGCCCGCGAAAAGGCGCTTTTCAAGAAGTGGATTGAGCAAGGTGCCAAGTGGCAAGGCCATTGGTCGTTCATCACGCCGACGTTGCCAAAGCCACCGGCCGTGAAAAACACCAAGTGGGGCCGCAACGCGATTGACGCGTTTATCCTTGCCCGGCTGGAGAAGAAAGGGCTTTCGCCGAATGCCGAAGCCGACAAGGCGACGCTGATTCGTCGTGTGACTTTCGATCTGACCGGTCTGCCGCCGACGCCGGCGGAAGTGAAGGCGTTCGAAAACGACAAAAGCCCCGACGCCTATGGCAAGGTCGTCGACCGGTTGCTCCTCTCGCCGCACTATGGCGAACGAATGACGCTCTCCTGGATGGATGCGGCCCGTTATGGTGATTCGAGCGTGTTTCACGCCGATGGTCCGCGCGACATGTGGGGATGGCGCGATTGGGTCATCAACGCCTACAACAGCAACATGCCGTTTAGTCAGTTCACGGTCGAACAGATTGCCGGCGATCTGATTCCCAATGCTACGCCGCTACAGAAAACGGCCAGTGGATTTAACCGAAATCATGGAACAACTGATGAGGGCGGTGCGATCGCGGAAGAGTACCGGGTCGAATACGTGGTTGATCGCGTCAAGACAACTTCGACCGTATGGCTCGGCATGACGCTCGAGTGCGCCCAGTGCCACAAGCACAAGTTCGATCCCTTCTCGCAGAAAGAGTATTACCAACTCTACGCGTTCTTCAACAACTCGACCGACAAGGGAATGCAGACGCGAGGCGGAAACGCCGTCCCGAAGATTAACATCCCGCGGATGCTGTTTGGGTCTGCAAAAGCGAAAGAACTGAAAGCCCAACTGGCGAAGCTGAAAGAGCAACAAGCCAAGCACCTCGCGTCAATCGGCCCGGCGTTCGGAAAATGGGTCGCTGCGCAGGCCGCCAAACCAAAGGGTGGCCCCAAAGCCCCGAGCGACATGCTAGCGCATTGGCCCCTGGACGCGGCAAAGGGCGCTGCGGTGGTTGACGCGGTCGATCCCAAGCGAAAGGGTGCAATCAAAGGCGCCGTCTCGCGGGAACCGGGCAAAGTTGGCGGCGGTTTGAAAATCGACGGCAAAAACTTCGTCGAGTTGGGTAACATTGGTGATTTCGACAACAACAAGGGTTTTTCCTACGGTGCATGGGTCAAGACGCCTGGCAACGTTACCGGTGCAGTGATCGCCAAAATGAACGAAAAGAACAAGTTTCGCGGATACGATCTCTGGCTACAGGGAGGCAAGCCCGGGGCTCATATTGTCAATGCTTACCCCAACAATTGCATCAAGGTCGTCGCCAACAAGGCACTCAAGCCGGGACAGTGGCACCATCTGTTTATTACTTACGACGGCTCGAACAAAGCAGCTGGCGTAAAGATCTATATCGACGGCAAGCACGAGTCCCATGCGATCGAGCAGAACAACCTCAGCGCAACGATCAAGACACCGGTTCCGCTGAAACTGGGACGTCGCCATACCTCTTCGCAGATCGCGTGCTCGCTGGACGACGTGCGGCTCTATCCCCGAGCGCTGTCGACGGCCGAAGTCGGCACACTGGCGGGCCAAGATCATCTCGGCCCGATTCTCGCCATCGCTGCGGCGAAACGAACGAAACAACAGATCGAGACGTTGCGAAGCCACTATCTGGCCACGAACGATCCGACCTACAAGAAACTCGGCGCCCAGATCGCCAAGGTCAACGCATCGTTGGGCAGCATGGCCGGTGGCGGCAAGACCTCGGTCATGATCATGCAAGACAACGGCAAGGTGCGGCCGACGTACCTGCTGATGCGGGGCCACTATGCCTCGCCCAAGAAAGACGAAGTGATCAAGCCGGGCACGCCGGCATTCCTGCCGGCGATGGCGACTGAAGCCCCGCGTAATCGGCTCGGTTTGGCTCAATGGATGACCGACCCCAAACATCCACTCACGGCCCGCGTGGCGGTCAATCGTTACTGGCAGATGATGTTCGGCATCGGTCTGGTCGACACGCCTGAAGATTTCGGTGCACAAGGCGCATGGCCGACTCATCCGGGGCTGCTCGACTGGCTGGCGGTTGACTTTACCAGCAATGGCTGGAGCGTGAAGCGAACACTCAAGCAGATCGTCACCAGCGCGACCTATCGTCAGTCGGCCCGTCTTACGCCGAAGAACAAAAAAGCCGACCCCAACAACCGGCTGCTGACGCGCGGACCGCGATTTCGCTTACAGGGCGAGTTCGTTCGCGACAACGCTCTGGCAATAAGTGGCCTGCTGGTGCCGACGATCGGTGGACCAAGCGTCAAGCCGTATCAGCCGGCCGGACTTTGGAACGAGGTGGCGCTCAGCGGCAACGTGCGATTTCGCCAGGACAAAGGCGCGAAACTCTATCGCCGCAGCATGTACACCTATTGGAAGCGATCAGCACCGGCCCCCGCTCTGCGAATCTTTGACACACCGACCCGCGAGAAGTGTGTCATCCGCCGCCAGCGAACTAACACGCCGCTCCAAGCGCTCGTGACGCTCAACGACCCTCAGTTCGTCGAGGCGTCCCGTGTTCTGGCTCAGCGAATGATGCCCGAAGGGGGCAAAACGCCCGAGGAGCGAATCCGCTTCGCCTATCGTCTGGCAACCGCTCGCGTGCCGAACTCGGCGATCCTAAAGATCCTGCTCGACGGCTACAACGAAGAACTCGCCTTCTACAAAGGCAATATGGAAAAAGCCAAACAACTGCTCGCCGTTGGTGAGTCCAAGCGTGACGAGTCGCTCGACGCCGCCCAGCACGCGGCCTGGACCATCGTGGCCAGCATCCTTTTGAATCTCGACGAAACCATTACCCGAGGGTAACGACATGGATCCTCTGCAAGAACAAGCCATCCTGGCCACGCGCCGCAGTATGCTCACCGGCAGCGCCCGCTGTCTCGGTGGCGCCGCGTTGGCAACGCTCATGGGTCGCGATGCGTCCGCAGGCATCGCCGACAAGAAACAAAAGAGTTATGCCGGCCTGCCGGAACTTCCGCACTTCGCGCCCAAGGCCAAGCGGGTGATCTACCTGTTCTTCTCGGGCGGCCCGTCGCACATCGACATGTACGACTATCATCCCAACGTGCGGAAGTTGCACGGCCAGGAACTGCCCGCCTCGATCCGCATGGGTCAGCGGATCACCGGCATGACGTCTGGCCAGAAGTCGTTTCCGTGCGTCGCACCGATGTTCAAATTCAAGAAGTACGGCAAGCACGGCACCTATGTCAGCGAGATTCTGCCCAACATCGCCGAGATCGTCGACGACATCACGATCGTCAAGTCGGTCAATACCGAGGCAATCAACCACGATCCGGCGATCACCTATATCAATACTGGTACCCAACAGTTGGGCAAGCCGAGCATGGGTTCCTGGCTTAGCTACGGGCTGGGAAGCGCCAACGACAACCTGCCGGCCTATGTGGTGATGATCTCCAAGGGTCGCGGCCAGAGCCAGGCGCTCTATTCCCGACTGTGGGGCAGCGGCTTCCTGCCGTCGAAGCATCAGGGCGTTCACTTTCGCCGTGGTGCCAATCCGGTGCTCTACCTGAACAATCCTCCCGGCGTTGATCGCGAAGGACGCCGACGAATGCTCGACCGAATCGCCAAGATCAATCAGGATCAGTTCGAGCAGATCGGCGACCCAGAGACCCAGGCCCGCATCGCGCAGTACGAGATGGCCTTCCGCATGCAGTCCTCGGTGCCTGATCTGATGGATCTGTCCAACGAGCCGGAAAGCACCTTCAAGCTGTACGGTCCCGCCTCGAAGAAGCCGGGCACCTTTGCGGCCAACTGTATCCTCGCCCGCCGCATGGCCGAACGGGGAGTGCCATTCATGCAGGTGTTTCACCGCGGCTGGGATCAGCACGGCAGTCTGCCCAAGCTGATCCGCGGCCAATGCAAAGATATCGATCAGCCGGCCGCCGCACTGGTCAAGGATCTCAAGCAGCGCGGCATGCTGGACGACACCCTGGTCGTTTGTGGCGGCGAGTTCGGCCGCACGATTTACTCTCAGGGAAAACTCTCGAAGAACAATCATGGCCGCGATCATCATGGTCGCTGCTTCACCACCTGGTTGGCCGGCGGCGGAATCAAGGGAGGCTTTGAATACGGGCTGACCGACGATTACTCGTACAACATCCTCGAGAACCCGGTCCACATCAACGATCTCAACGCGACGATCCTCAACCAGTTGGGAATCGATCATCGCCGATTCACGGTCAAGTACCAAGGCCTCGACCAGAAGCTGACCAGCGTCGGCGACGTGAAGGTGATCAAGGATATCTTGGCATAAGTGTTTGGCGGGACGATATGGCCAAGAAACATCCTGACGTGGAGGTCTATCTCGACGCGCTCGATCCGGATCGCAAGTCGGCGCTGTCGGCATTGCGAAAGCTGATCCACAAGTCGGTGCCGAAGGTCGTCGAGTCGATCCAGTACAAGATGCCGACGTTCTCTTCGCCGGATGGCCGGATTGTCTGTAATCTGGCGTCACAGAAAAACTACATGGCGCTCTACGTCTGCGAGCCGGCGATACTGGACGCTCACTCAGATGAACTTTCGCACCTCAACTGCGGCAAGGGCTGCATCCGCTTTAAGTCGCTCGACGAGCTTCCGCTGAAAGTGGTCGAGAAGATCGTCAAGTCGGCGACGCGTTGAGAGCAACCGCGCGGCTATGCCCGGCTGCTATACTAGTACCCTCACCGAATAACCTCTCGCGGCAACTGAGTTGTGCTGATGAAACCGATAGATCGCCAAAACACCTGGAGCAGCGCAGCGGTTCATGTGCTACTCGCCACCTGTTTATGGTTCACGGCGAGTGGTCTCGCCGTTGCGGCAACGATCACCTATCAGCAAGGTGCCGCCGCCGTCAGCGCAGATGCCGGTATTAACCTCCCCAGTTACACGGGCACGGAGGATACGATGTTGTGGGATTGGGGATTCAATCAAGGCACGTGGTCGTCCTACGGAAGCGACGCCTCCATCTGGACAAGCACGGCCCAAACAGGTCTGCTCCGCTTCGATGTCTCGTCGCTCACAGGCCAATATGTTAGTATCAACTCGGTGAAGCTGGTCCTGAACCCGAACTTTGTCGATGGCGCGAGCGGCAACACGGCGATCCATCGACTGGCGGTCGCCAATGCGAGTTGGGTGGCCGGCGGCGGCGCGTATCCAAATACGACGATCACGGGTGGTAGCAGTTCTTGGGGAGAGATTCACACGTCATCGCCGTTCAACTGTTTTGGCGGCAATCAATGGGCCGGCGGCGCTTGTTCAGGTGCCCGTGTGATTGGCACCGACGTAGAGTCCGTTCCGCTGGCTTCTGTGGCGGCGGGCGGCTTGACGCAAGGTGTGCCGCACGAATTTTCCCTGGCGTCGACGTCGCTCGACGCGACGGCACTGATCGATGACTGGACAACGGGCGTCAACTCGGGACTTGCCATCATCAACGACGGTGCTCCGAACCTATCGAATGTTGATTTCGATTCGGCTCAGTCGCAATCGGCGAACCTGCGGCCGCAACTTATGATCGACTTCGAGCCTCTCCCGGTGCCCGGCGATGCCAACGGCGACCGTCTCGTTGATGCGGCCGACTTGGCAATCGTGCTTGCCCACTGGTCGACCGGTGATAGCGTGGCGACCGGCGACTTCAACGGCGATGATACCGTCGATGTTGCGGACCTGAGTATCCTCGCCGGCGGCAGTCCCAGCCCAGCGGTCGTTGGCGTCGGGCAGTTGGCGTCGACGCCCGAGCCAACCTCATTTTCGCTGGCTGCTCTGGGGTTGTTGGGAATCCTTGGTGTCGGAAGGCGCCGCCGCCGGCGTGTTGCCGCCGTGACGATTTGACGGGCGATTGTGGAACTTTCCGCTGCGATTCCTGACGTCGCATCCTCGGTCAGCTTCTTGCTGCGGACGTCGTTCCTGCGAACTCGGAATTAGCATGGGACCATCGGATGACGAATGAGTTCGATTCGCAATGACGGGTCGCGATGGCGTCATAGGCTGATACGGATATCTGCCGGGTCACGAGCCCTGTTTCTGACCCCTTGATTGACGTAAACCAAGTACCACCCTATAATATAGCAATCGTTCATAAATAAGACGTCGCAAAGTCTCCCGTTGGGCGGCGGAAGCTCATTCAATTCAAGGAGTCCACATATGCGACAGCTTGCAATCGCATTCGCTGTCCTAGCGACCTCAACTTTTTCCGGCGGCGCGACAGCAGACGCCGCCGAGAAGCGCTCGCCCGAGTTGCAGGTTCTTGCGCACTGGACCGGCACGTGGGATGAGGAAGTGACCAACAAACCGACGGAATGGTTGCCCAAGGCAGGAAGGTCCTCCTCGATTGTCGGAGGGACGTGGCTCGGTCGTGGGTTCGTCGGGGTCGGGGGGACATGGCGTCGACATAATCCGGTCTTCATTTCCCTAGTGAATTACGATTCGGTCGAAAACGTGTACCGGTTGTGGTACTCCGATTACGCAGGCAGCATGCCCAGCGGGCGGTTACTGGGCGATTGGGATGAAAAGACCCGAACCATGACGTGGCGTAGCACCGTCGGGGCTAGGAACAAAGTGGTGGGGAAGCACCAGTTTATCGACAAGGACCACAGCCACTGGTCGCGCGTGATTACAAACCCTGCTGGCAAGGTCGTATTGGATATAGCTGGCAAGACCACACGCCGCACAGACGAGATCGCACCCCGCAAAGACGAGCCCACAATCCGCGAAGGCGAGACCACAATCCGCGAAGACTAGACCGTGCCAAACACATTGTGGTCGCACTGTCCGCCTCCGGCGGATCGTCTTTTACGTTTGATTGCAGGGCCGCACGGCCATAAAATTAGCACGTAATTCAACGTCGTCCGCTTCGTTAGCAGCGGCGACGACAACACTTCCCGCTGGACGGTGCAACACCCTTTAGATCGCTGTGTTGGCATGAAGAGGTCGAAATCCGAGTACATCGTGTTGGCGGCTGCGGGTGTGATCGCGATCTCAATGTTCGGATACTGGTTGTTCCTTGCCTGTTCACACGGGAACGCTCTCCGCTCCGCGTACACACAGCTTGAAGAGGGGATGTCGGACGAGGATGTCATGCGGATGATGGAAAACGACGCCCCAGTCAGGTATCACAAAACGGCGGCCACCGACGTGTTGTCGTCGGATGCATCCGATAAATGTGAGTATACGCTGGTGTTCAGAAATCCTTACTACCTTGACCCCCAGATCTATTGTTTCTTTGATTCTAACGATAATTTGTTGGGTGCCCATTGCTTTGAATAGCCGTCGCCCAACAACGTGTGGCCGCACTGTCCGCCTCAGGCGAATCACCTTGGAAGTTTGATCCACGGACCTCGTGGCCACAGAATTGCATCGTAATTCAACGTCGCCCGCTTCGTTATCGGCGGTGACGGCAGCACTTCCCGTTGGGCGTTTTGGGACTCGTTATGCTCTGATGGCTAAGTTCGTCGATGATTCGGTAGGCGCGTTTTGCGACGCGGTCCAATCCTTCTTGGGATGGACTGCGGCGATTTTTGCGACAACAGTGTTTGGTCTGTGGCTCGGGATGTCCATCAGCCGTGGAGAAGTTGCAGCGCTCGGTGATCTTTTCTTCGTTTGGGTCTTCTTGCCGGTTGCGTGGCTCGTCAGTGTGAGAGCCGCCGTTGCGATCGGTGTCACGGCGGTCGCATGGTATCTTCCACTGAAAATCGACTCGACTCGGTTGATGATCGCTGCGTTGTGCGCTAATTTCGCAACGTGGCTCGCGATTACCGTGTCGATAGGTTGGCTATGATCACATGCAGCGGTTCGCCGCCCAACACCGCACGGTCTCAGTGTCGGGCATCCATGCCGAATCGTCTTGCTCGTAGGGAAATGACTTAGCAGTTGGTGAAATTAGACTCGTGCGCAGACTGCCTGGTGTCGCGATCTGCGATGGCAGCGCGTTCCGTGGAACAATCCAAGAATGAGCGAACCTTTCTCCCAGCGATCACGTGTCATTCTCCTTTACACGGGCTTTGTGGCTTGTTTTGGAGTGGGGGTTGTGATCGGCCAATGGTCAGTCCCGCTGGTGGGTCCCGAATCCGCAACGACCGCGGAACCTCAAACACCGGGCCCGCGAGGCGAATGCGAGTTTTCTGAATCGGTGCACATCGTCAAGACGCTTGACGACTGGGACGCGCTTCTGCAGAACGGTCGCCATGTGTTGTTCGTTGACTGCGATTGGAACGTGGCCATGGTGGCGTTTCGCCGGCCTTTTTCGAAGTTTTCCGACTGGTGTCGCGAAGAGACCAACTATCGATCAGCTTCGGTGAAGATGATCGCCAGCGGCGACCACGAACTGTCGAAAGCTACGCAAGATCTGATGCGGTCAAATGGGATATTTCTGGGTGGAATGAAGACCTACGGCGGCGCGGGTCGGGTGATCTGGTTGGAGGACGGTCGCGTCTTGGACTACGAGTGGTGTCACGAACTTCTCAACGACCCGTCGAAACTGAAGGCCCGTTCCCGCAAGGCGTTTCGACAGTGTGGTTCGGTTGGCAACGCACGTCCGCAAGACGAGAGTGCAAACGGCTGGTATTCGTCACGGACTCGATGCGCGTGAAGTAGCAGCGTGGTGATGTTTCGGTGCTTGTTTAAGCTGCATCTGTGTGGGCGATGCGCCTCACGCA
>Ga0114996_10005882_pt1 | contig 14282 bp, 15 predicted proteins | sample ArcticOcean_MG_C_4_FD_87039 | JGI IMG/M metagenome (GOLD analysis project Ga0114996, IMG submission 87039) | Marine microbial communities from western Arctic Ocean - ArcticOcean_MG_CB4_134 | ecosystem: Environmental > Aquatic > Marine > Oceanic | place: Arctic Ocean: Canada Basin | collected...
GCTATTTGACGAATCATTAATTCTTTTGTTGATTTACTTTTCCATGAAACAGCATATGCTTTGAAGAAATTTTTCTTGTCAGCTATATTTCTTTTTCCAGAATTTAAGAAAGCATAATAAGACATTTTTATTCCACCAACGTCTGCAATATTTTCACCCTGTGTAAATTTACCATTTACATTTTTTCCATATAACTCGAAATCTGAATATTGTTTGATAATTTTTCTAGCTTCAATATTGTATTTTTTTGCATCTTCGCTAGTCCACCAATCTCTAAGTTTTCCTTCTGAATCAAATTTTCTTCCTTTATCATCAAAACCATGAGTGATTTCGTGTCCAATTACACTTCCAATACTACCGTAGTTAATTGCGTCGTTGCCCGATTTATAGAACGGATATTGAAGTATTCCTGCAGGAAATACAATCTCATTTCGAAGCGGATGATAATAGGCATTGATTTCATAAGAATACATCCACCATTGAGTCTTGTCAATTTTCTTGTTGAATTTTTGTGTCATTCGTTTCCACTCAAAGTTATTAATTCTAATTGCATTATTGATTAAGTTGTCATCTTCAAGTTTGAGTTTTGAGTAGTTTTTCCATTTGTCCGGGTATCCGATTTTTACACCCATTCCCTTTAGTTTTTTAAATGCTTCAATTTTTGTTTCAGAAGACATCCAATCCAACTCAGTTAATATTTTGTGCAAAGATTTCTTAAGTTCGACAACTAATTTTTCAATTTCTTTTTTGTTTTCAGAACTGAAATGTTTTGAAACATATTCCTTCCCGAGCAATTCACCTAAATATCCTCCCGTCAAAATTATGTTACGTTCTTCAAGTGATTTTTGTTTTTTTGTACCACTTAATTCTTTAGCGTAAAAGTCAAAAGTTATATCATAAATTTTCTGACTTGCGCAGGAGGTAAATGATAAAATTGTGTGGAGTCTAAGATAGGATATAACTTCAGAATTTACTTGAATTTTTTCCAAGAAGGAGAAGTAAGGTGGATACTCAATATTTATTTTTTTATTTGTATTAATTCCAATACTATCAAAATAAGTTTTCCAATTTGTTAATTTTTTTGCTATAATTGGATTATATACTTTTGTTGGCTCTCGTCTAAGTTCTTTATCTAACTGTTTTTTTGCTAGTTTTGTTTCAAATTCAAGTACTTCTTTTGCCTGAATTCTTGAATTTTTTCCAGGAACTAAGTCTTTACTATATTCAAATATACGCTCCAAAAATTTCAAATATTTTTTCCTTATTTTTTCCTTATCTTTATCTAAATAATAATCTCTGTTTGGAAGTCCTAGTCCTCCTTGATCGAAATGTGCAATATTAATATTTGGGTTCTTGTAATCCGATTCAGCATCAACCATAAAGAAAGGTCCAGTTCCGTTTTTGTGTAATTGTGCAACAACGTTCCATAAATCTTCACGTGTTTGAATCTTATCAATAAGATTTAGCAGAGGTTTGATTGGTTCCAAACTGAGTTGGTTTCGTTTTTTCATATCGTTTGATTGAGCCCACCATAATTTCAGTTTTTTATCTTTGATATTCTTTATATCCTTAATTAACATTTTTTGAGTGTTTTTTCGTAATATGCTATGGACTCCCCACCCAGCTTCATCATCCGGTATTTTAGTATTATTAAGCCAGTCATGATTAATGTAATGAAAAAAGCTTTCTTTCGGAGAATATGTTTTTGACATGATTCAGAATTGGTTGTGAAAGTTTTAAACTCTTCCTCTAAGTTTCATTGCGTCAGCGACTCTTTTAACTGCAACCAGATATGCTGCTTGTCGCATATTTATTTTGTGCTCAGTTTCAAAGGTGTCAAGAACGGTATGGAATGCAGTTGTTAGAATTTCATCAAGTTGATTATTATATTTATTTAGAGTCCAGTGATCTCCTGAATTGTTTTGAGCCCATTCGAAATAGCTTCCAACAACTCCGCCGGCGTTACATAAGAAATCAGGAATTATGAATACACTATCTTTGTAGAGAATGTCATCTGCCTTAACAGTAGTTGGTCCGTTAGCACCTTCAGCAATAATTTTTGCTTGAATGTGATGTGCGTTTGATTTTGTGATTACATTTTCTAATGCTGCAGGAACTAAGATGTCACATTTTTGTTCCAATAATTGATTATTAGTTAGTGCCTTTGTGTTTGGGAAATCTTTTAGAGTTTTGTGTTCGGTTTTATATTTCAGTGCATCTTCGAATTTAATTCCACGAGAATTGAATATACCTCCGGTTGAATCTGAATATCCAATAATTTTTACTCCAAGTTTTTCAAAATGTTTTGCTGCATATTTTCCAACGTTTCCAAAACCTTGAATTATTGCAGTTGCCCCTGTAGGATTGATTTTGAGATGCTTCATCGCTTCACGAGTTGTAATTACTACGCCAAGTCCAGTTGCTTCATTTCGACCTTCGTGTCCACCAAGTTCAACTGGTTTTCCAGTAAAAGCTCCGGGTGCAGATTGTTTTGTTTTTTTCTCGTAAGCTTCCAACATCCAGGCCATAGTTTGCGCGTTTGTGTAAACATCAGGTGCCGGAATATCTTTCCAAGGTCCTAGATGTTTTGCTAATTTTTTAGCATAATTTTGACTTATTTTCTTAAGCTCGTTTTCTGAAAGTTCTTTTGGATTACAAATGACTCCACCTTTTCCACCACCTAGCGGCAAACCTGTTAGTGCACATTTCCAAGTCATCCAAGCAGAGAGCGCTCGAACAGTATCGGCAGTTTCATCTGGGTGAAATCTGATTCCACCTTTGTAAGGTCCAAGAGCATTATTGTATTGAGAACGGAAGGCAGGGAAACTTTTGATTCGCTCATTGTCTCCACGAATTCTAATTGTAAATTGGATAAAATTTTGAGGATATCTTAAACTCTTTCTCAAATCTTTATCTAGATTGAGCTGGTTTGCTGCCCAATCGAATTGCTTTTGTGCTTGAATGAAAGGATTTACTGACATGATTATAATTTGAGCGCTTTAGTAATTCGCTCTTTATTGAAACCAATAATTACTGAGTCACCAATTGTTATTACTGGCACGCCCATTTGACCTGATTTTTCTAACAGCTCGTTTGCAAGTTTTGGTTCTTCCTGAACATTTTTTTCTTTGTATGAAATATTATTTTCTTTAAAGAATTCTTTAGCCTTTATACACCAAGGACATATGTTGGTTGTGTAGATTATAACTTTTTTGTCTGCCATTATGAATGATGTAGAAGTTCATTAATAAATTTATTGTCGTTTAAATTCATACTCGGAAGATTCTCTAATTAATTTTTCTGTGACTTTGAATATTTTTTTGAAATAATTCTTCCTGAAAACTGACGTATCTCTTAGATTTTTTATTGAGTAAGTAATCACGGGTGCCATTTCCTTTGATAGATGTTTCATTCGATTTTCGTAGTTTTCTGAAATATAATTAAGCATGGCTCTTGTTGCACGGTTTTTATCTTTCATATACTCTCGCTCGAAAGGCACGATTACAGGCATCAAACCAAGAATATAATTTACTGAATCATAGATATCCTTGCCTGGTTTTTTTCTGATCTTTTTGTGTCCACTTTTAACGTAATTTACGCTTGACAATGCCCTGCCCTTTATGACGTAGTAGTTTGAATAATCAGCCAGAAGTCCATCACCCAGACCTAATTTAATTAGTTCATCATTTGCATAGAGATCTTTCAACACAAAATTTGCTTGTCTTCCAACTTCTGCAAAAATTCTATCAACATGTGATTTATCCATATTTACGTATAATTTTTTTACTTTTAGTATGAATTCTTTGTAAGCACGAATTGCGTCAGCACGAATTTTTCGATCTAAACCTCTTCGTCGCTGAACTACGTGCATCAATTCATGAGACATAACTCCCTGTAATGCTTTAGCGTTGGTTCGAAGATATTTTTCAGTAGTTGAGCTTATGCTTATAATTATTAAGTCAAATTTTCCAGCAGTTATTGACATCGAAGTTGGATCATCAAAATAAGTTTCTCTGAATTCTTTCCTCAGATTTAGAGGGATTCTTTTTTCAATTTCTTTGAAATACTTTGGATCATCAATAACCAAAAGTTCTTCAATATTCCCCGGAATTCGCCATTTTAAATATATGTCAAATAATGCTGCCTTTACGAACTCTGGCTGAATATTTCCACGGATAGTTAGGTTGAGCATATGAATAATGTGCATGATTTAATAAATAATTTTGTTCTCACTCAGTAATGGGAACTTATATATATTTTACCCCACACGCAATGTATGTCGTTTCATGAAGCGCAAGATTATATTGCCGGAAAACTTTCCAAGCAAAAGGGAGATTTTTCTCTAATTTCAGAGGCCGGTAAGGATGTTGTTCTAAAATTCAAAGATACCAAAGTTACTTCAAGAAGAAATTCTCGAGATTCTCTTCGAGCAATATATAGTAGAGGATCTAAAATCAAGATTCTAAATTTCAATCTCAAAGGCGATCTAGACGCTCAAATCAAAGCACTGACCAAAGGTTTGAAGAAGGATCCAAATTTTAAAGGAGTATTATCTTCACCAAAATATCGCAAGATTAATAATCGGCATGATTCTGACTTGAATGATTTTGACGGAACTACGCTACTAAATGATGCAATTGATTTGGCGTTCCAGCACGGTGCTGACAAGATTGAAGGTGCATTCACTCATGGAGCTTCAAATATCAGACTTGTGACCTCAGAAGGAGCAGATTTTGATTTTGATTTGTCTAAATTGAGTATGTCTATGCGCGCGTTTGTTAATGATGCTTCCGCTAGCAAAGTAATTTCTTCTTCGAACCTAGGAGACTTTAATTATAGACAAAAGATTGGAGAAGTATTAGATCTTGCTAAACAATCAGTTAGTCCTGAAAGGTTTAAACCTGGAGAATATTCTTTAGTTCTTGATCCTCTTGCATTTTCATATATTATTAATGAATTTGGTCATGCTCATAATTTTTTGAAACGTCGTGTTGGTAAAGCTGTTGGAAGTGAAGGCCTAACAATGTATGATGTTGGAAATCTTCGAGGAGGTATGGGTTCAGCTTCATTTGATAGTTATGGTTATCCAACCAGAGCAACTGAAATAATTTCATCAGGTGTTTTGAAAAATGTTGTCCATAATCCTTTGAATTTTGTCGTTCCGATTGGTAAGCGTTCTCGATCTAAAATTATCTCAAGTGTTGATAAAGGACTACTGATTACTAATTTTAGGAATACTAAGCGTACGAAAGGTAAACTGAATCTTAAATCAAAAGATGCGGCATTTGTTATTGACAAAGGTCATGTAATTGGTTCAGTTAGACAAATTAAACTTTCTGACGATATGTTGAAGATTTTGTCAGGATTCTCGGACAGTTCCAATACGAAAGAACGAATACTTAATCCAAATGTTCCAACCGCAGTCGAACTTCCAACTGTCCGAATTGACGGTTTGAAAGTCACATAAAGACTTATATTGTTGAGTAGAGAGGTTAATTATGCCAGCACTGAAACGAGAACTTGGTTTATTTGAAACAACTTTAATGGGTGTTGGGATTATTCTTGGCGCTGGAATTTATGTTCTAATTGGCGCAGCAACTGGGATTGCTGGAAACTCAGTATGGCTGAGCTTTGCTATCGCATCAATTGTTGCAATTTTTACTGGACTAAGTTATGCTGAATTTAGTTCAAGGTTTTCTGATGACTCAGGAGAGTATGATTATGTTAAGAGAACGGTTTCAGAACGTTGGGGATTTATTGTCGGATGGATGATGGTCTTTACTTTACTTATTTCTGCAGCCGCCGTGGCGTTAGGTTTTGCAGGATATTTTGCTCGATTATTTTCATCTTTAGATTTTGGAATTGTGGCAATCGCTATTGCAACAATTTTGTTTTTTTCATTCATCAGTTATTGGGGAATTAAGCAGGCTGCTTGGCTGAATATTTTTTTTACCTTTCTTGAAACTTTTGGACTTCTATTCATAATTTATCTTGGGCTAGGAAAAATTGGCTCAGTAAATTATATGGAAATGCCGAATGGATTTGGCGGAGTTATTTCTGCTGCCGCGTTAGTATTTTTTGCCTTTATTGGATTTGAAACAATTGTAAAGTTGGCAGAAGAAACAAGAACTCCGAAGAAAACGGTTCCGCGTGCAATACTTCTTTCAATTTTAATCTCTACAGTGATTTACATATTGGTTGCGATTTCTGTAGTTAGCATACTAAGTTGGGATAAACTTGCTACTTCAACTGCACCGCTTGCCGATGTTGCAGCAGTTGCATTGGGCGCCTATGCGTTCTTGGCTTTGTCAATTATTGCATTATTTTCAACTGGAAATACTATTCTTATAATCTTGATTGGAGCTTCAAGGCAAATATATGGAATTTGTAAGAACTACAAGAAATTAGGTAAGTTATCCAAAGTGTCTAAGTGGAGACAGACACCATACATTGCAGTTATATTTACTGCTGCGGTTGCGATCTGTTTCAGTTTAATTGGAAATATTGGAACGGTTGCAGAGATTACAAACTTTGCGGTTTTTGCTACATTTATTTTGGTTAACGGTGCACTGATATTTATGCGAGTTAAAGAAATAAAACCTTACACGAAAGGTTTCAGAGTTCCTTTTTCAGTTGGAAAAGTTCCAGTTCCTGCAGTGTTAGGATTAGTTTCTTCATTTTTCTTGCTTCTACAATTACCAATGTTTGTAATATTGAGCGGCCTTGGATTATTGGCAAGCGGTGCAGTTGTTCATAAAATAGTTTCTTAGTAAATTGAGTTTACAAATTATACTATATTTATAAAACGCTCTTATAATATATTTGTATGAGTAGGTTTGCTGAATTGGACTTTTTTCGCGGGAGTGCAATTATTTTAATGATAATATATCATATATTTTTTCAGCTTAGGTTTTTTGGAATATATTATGTAGACATTTTTAATGGTGCGTGGTATATCTTTGCTCGTTCAGTTGCTATAACTTTTTTATTACTAGTAGGAATTTCAATTGTTTTGAGTTATGATAATAGGAAATCCAATTTTAGTAATGTTTATCGCGGAAGGATGCTGTTTTTTGTAGCAGTAGGAATTAGTCTAGTTACGTTATTGACGTTCTCAGAATCCGCTATTTATTTTGGAGTGTTACATTTCATTGCATTCAGTTTATTACTGTCTCCGTTGATAGTTCGACTTAGAATTTATCCACTGGCCCTTATATCAATATTTTCTATTACGCTTGGTTTTTGGTTCAAGAAATTGATTATTGAAAGCGAGTATTTGTTTTGGGTTGGATTAAGATCATCCACGTTTAAGACGTTTGATTTTTTTCCAGTATTTCCTTGGATCGGTGTTGTGTTGTTAGGTATGTTATTGGGAAAAGTTTATTATCGTCATGCTAAAAGTTTGGAATTTATGAATTTTGGTTTGATGAATTGGTTTAGTCGCAATTCGTTATTGATTTATCTAATTCATAATCCGGTGATATATGGAGTGCTTAAATTAGTTTTTAAAATCTGAGTTCTTAAAATCCACCCAGTAGGAAAATTAATATTATATATGATATTGAACCGAATATGAAGAATAAAATATCTCCTTCTTTTTCTTTTGGTACGACTTCAACCATTACATTATAGAGTAATGCTCCTGCAATAAAAGCCAGTAAAGAGTAGTGAAGTGTTTGGGATACTGAAACCATTGATGCGAAAATAACTCCGAATAATGTTGAACCTGAAAGCAACATTCTTAGAAATACTTTTTCAGTTACATGAGCATGCAAATTAGAAAGTGAGACTTGACTTGCTAGCGTGTAGAATAAAATTGGAATGAAGAATAATACTCCTCCAATGCTACTAGCAGCAGTTATTGATACAAGAGTGATACCAATTATAATATGATAAATTAAGAATGCAACCGCATGTAATACTCTAAGATCAAAGATTCGCTTGTCGCGGCTTTCATGTTGATAAATATATTTCTCTACGACATGGAAGGCCATTGCTCCAAGTAGTACGAATAAGAAAAGAGTTCTTTCAAATTCTTGTATCCCCCCATAAAGTTCAGGAAGAAGATATAACAGAAGATAAGCAATCGATAATCCTGCTGCGAACGAACGCAACTCTTTTCGATAATTTTTGTGCTCTGCAACTTTTTCACTTACAAAGTGAGCTATACCAATAATTAATGCGTAGACTAAATTTACAGTGGCGAGCATGTTAGAAAAGAGACTTAGATGTATATAAATCTTAAGTCGCGAGGTTTTTATATTCTGAATTATATGTTTTAAGAAGTGCGCTAAGTTAAATCTTTCTTGCGAATTTCAGAATTTCTTTTTTGAGCGCAGTTCCCTTTTCTTTGATGAAATATTCTGCTCTCGCACTTGGAATGTTTAAGTGTAAAAGTTCTGACAAATCAATAGGAGTTCCAATTATTGCTATATCTGCATGAGAGTGTTCAATTGTTTGTTTTAATTCCATAAGTTGTTTCGGGAAGTAGCCCATTGCTGGAACTATTTCTTTTACATTAGGATATTTTTGTAATGTTTTCTTTATTGAACCAACTGCATAAGGTCTTGGATCAATAATTTTTAACTTAGCCTTCTTTGCAGCAAGATATCCAGCACCGTAAGTCATTCCACCGTGAGTTGTTGTTGGACCATCCTCTATAATAATTGCCTTTGTTCTTGGTTTTATTTTTTTGTTTAATTGAATAATTGATTCTGTGTGAATAATCTTTGCTTTTGGATTCATTATCTTGATGTTCTCAATTGCGTTTTGAATTTGAGCTTTAGTTGCTGTATTTTCTTTATTAATTACGACAATATCTGCAGTCATTAAATTTGTAAGTCCAGGATAATAGAGCAGTTCGTGATTTTCTCTCAGTGGATCAACAATTGTGATATGTAAGTCCGGTTTGAAAAATGGAAAATCATTATTCCCTCCGTCCCATAGAATTATTTCAGAACGCAATTCGGCTGCCTTTAGAATTTCAGAATATTCAATTCCAGCAATAACAGTTCTACCTTTAACTAAATGTTTTTCATATTCTTCTCTTTCTTCAATCGTTGCTTCGTAGCGATCTAAATCTTCGATATCGTTGTAAATTTGAACTCTTTGAATTTCTAGATTTCCATAAGGCATTGGATGTCGGACAACCGTGTATTTTACATTAATTTTTGTTAGGAACTCTGCAACGTAATCAGTTATTTGCGATTTTCCTGAACCTGTTCGGACGGCAGTTATTGCGATGACGGGTTTTCTTGATTTTAGCTGAGTTGAATTTGGACCAAGAAGCATAAAGTCAGTACCAAGTGCCTGAACTCCCGCGGCAAGTTCCATAACTTTTTGATTTGGTAAATCTGAATAAGCTAGTACACACAAATCAACTTTTAATGATTTTACTAATTCCGGAAGAAGTGATTCAGGATATATTGGAATTCCTTGACCATAATGTTCTCCAGTTAAAGAATTAGGATAGCGTTTGTTGTCAATATTTGGAATTTGTGTTGCAGTAAATGCTACTACTCGGAATTTATCATTATTTCTAAAGAACGTGTTGAAGTTGTGAAAATCTCTCCCCGCTGCACCGAGGATGATAGTGCGGATAGGTTTCATAAATTAACTATGTGTCTGAGGTATAAAAATTATTCTAAGAATTCTTTTATGATTTCTGCAGCGTTGTGAGTAGTGATTCCAGTGTAATCATTATCTGGAACTACTTCAACTAAGTCTGCACCAATAATATTTCCTTTTTTCAAATGTCGAATTGCCTTGATTAATTGGTTTGGTCGCATACCTTTTGGAACCGGGTGATCTACTCCTGGCGCATAAACTGGATCAAGAACATCAATATCAATTGTAACATAATATCTTCTAGATTTCATTTTTTTGATTTCACTTACTTTGATTACTTTAACTCTTTTAGATTTTTTTAAGAATTCCACTTCTTCTTTGATTTTCTTAAATCGATACCCGATTAAGTAAATATTTCTACAGTGATGTAATTCTGAAACTCTTCTCAAAACTGTTGCATGACTGAGTGAACCTTTGTAAACATCATATGCATCTGCGTGTGCATCGAACCAGAAAACATCAAAAGGTTTTATGTTTCCCTGTAAAATTGGTAAAGTAATTGAGTGGTCTCCGCCAATAAAGAAAGGTTTTAATCCAGATTTCCAAATTGCTTTGGCTTTGTTTCGGATTTTATCATTAGCCTGTTCCTGAGTAAAATTATTTAATCTTAATCCCGGAAATTTTAATCCCAACTCTTTTCTAAGTGCTGCGACAGCTTTATCTGCTGAACCAGTTTCAAATTCAGGATATAATGCAATTGGTGCGCCTATTAATTGGAAAGCCATAATTATTAACTTTGATATTCGCAACCTGCAGAGGCTGCTAAACTTTCAAGAGGTTGAACTCCTGTTGATTTTTGACCATTAATTTCCCAAGTTGGATAACTACCTATGCCTTCAAGCTGACACACTTCAGGTTGAGCATCTGATCCTCGTTCATCACATTCAACATAATATACTTCTTTGAATGCTGGACCAAATAATTCTTTTTGACTTGCGCAAGCTCCACACCAAAATGCCCCGTACATTTTTACGTTCTTTTCAGTTAGACATTGAGCAAGTTCTAATTTTGCAGGATCTGCTTTGAACATTATTGTGTTCATTGCGAAACCAAGTGAGAGTATGATTATTAACGTGATTGCTGAATTTCGGATATTTTTTTTCTTGAATTTCATAAAATATTGACTCCGTGTACAATTATATCTGCGTAGATTGCAATCCCAACTGCTGCTGCAATAAGTAACACCAATCTCATTAATCTTCCTTTGTTATTCATTTAACTTCTCCCCAACCAATCAAGTGCCATCTGCTTCCAAATTTCCGACTGACTGCAACTTTAGCTCCGACGTTTACTGCTATTGCGCGCTTTAGGTTTATTATAGTTTTGTTTCCAATTTGATTAACTATACCCCACGTGGTTGCAGTTCCAACATTCAGAACTAAGGCTTCGTGCATTTTAATAGGCTCAATTGGTAAATCTTCTTTTGCTCCAAGAACTTTATCAAATAAATGAGGTTCAATTTTCAAATTATTAATAATTTCAGGAGTTTTCCCTGGAGCGCCAATAATATTTCCAACAAGTGAGTCGGTTCTTGTTTGTGCAGGATCAAGTTCAGTTTCAATTGCCACTGAACCTCCCGGACCCTTTTCACTAATTGATTTATTTCCAGCTACAATATTTTTAATTTTTGTTTTTATGGGAGTCCAAGTTGCTACACCTTTATTTTCAGTTTTAAATCCTGGAGAAATTTCAATCTCTTGTCCGACTTTAAATTTTCCACCTGTTATTGTTCCACCCAAAATTCCACCAGTTAGTTTTTGAATTTTTGTTCCTGGCTTGTTAATATCAAAACTTCGTGCGACAATGAATGAAGCGTCAGTCTTTGCTTTTTCTTTTGGCGTAGGCATAAATTCTTCAATTGCTTCGATTAAAATATCTAAGTTTGCACCTTTTTGTGCAGACATCGGTATGATTGGAACTTTAAATCCAAGAGTGTCAGTTACAAATTTTTCAACTTGTTTGTAATGTTTCTTTGCATCAGCTTGTTTTACTAAGTCAACTTTGTTTTGAACTACGATTATGTTTTTGATTCCAAGAATTTTTAGAACTGTTAAGTGTTCACGAGTTTGAGGTTGTGGACAATCTTCGTTTGCTGCAACCATTAGGATTGCTCCGTCCATAATTGCCGCTCCCGAAATCATAACGGCCATTAAAGTTTCGTGACCTGGTGCGTCAACTAAAGATATTTTCCGAATAAGCTCAGTTTTTTTACCATCTACCTTTTCTTTATTTGTAAAATTACCTTTCTTATCTTTTCTGATTTCAATATCAGCATATCCAAGTTTGATTGTAATTCCTCTTTTCAATTCTTCAGAGTGAGTGTCAGTCCACTTTCCAGATAGTGCTGAAGTAAGAGTGGTTTTACCATGATCTACGTGACCAATTAAACCAATGTTCATGACTGGAAGTGACTCAGTTTTCATAACTAAGCTTATTGGTTGCGTTTAAAAGTTTTAAGATTGGAGATTATTTTATGTTTGTTGAAGGAATGCTTGAACTTGAGGAATTATTAAGAGAATATGAATCTGGTTCTAAAGAATTTTCTCATGAAGACTATACTGGTTCTGAGGCAGAAATTGGGCTTTATGATTATTTGAATTTGTTTAAGTGTATTTCAGATGGTGAAACTTATGTGTTGAGTACTAAGAAACAGAAAAGACATTTGAAAACACTAAGTTGTGCTTACGGATACAGTATTAATTTTAGTTTCAGAACGCGAGATTTAACTTTGACAGATAAATTTACAACGGGTTCTCGTAAACTTAGTGTTTTTGGAAAAGAAGTGTTATTATTTTGGAGAGAATATAATAATTTAGACTTACAAAAGGGAACAAAACTAGAAGAGATTAATTAAGCTGCTACTCTCTTTTCCTTGCTCTTTGGTCGGAAATTTCTAGATTGACATTTTGGACAAACAATTGTTTTTGCTTTAATTCGTGAAGCTGGTGCTCTAACTTTGTTCTTACATTTTCTACAGATGAATCTTCTGTTGAACAATCTTACTGCTGCTTCAGGTATTTTCATTTTATGTCTTTACTATTTCCTTCATGATTTTCTTTCCCATGATTTGCCAGTACAGAATAATTTTTCCTGCTTCGACTTGTGCTTGAAGTTCTTCTGGAATTTCAAGATCAAAGGTTTCATAAGTTTCCATATCCATAATTTGTGCTGATGTTCCTGAAACTGAAAGAACATTTGCTTTTTGTTTTCTCAAGTTTGGAACTTCGATGTGAGCGTGAGCAGTCATAACGATAACTGTTTTATTTCCAGTAAACATGTTTTTTGCTTCAACTCGATATTTTGCGTGACCGTGCTTACCTGGTGCTGATTTTTGCATGTTTGAAATGATATGAGGTTCTCCATTAACAACAATGTAACGACCTTCTTTCAGTTTGCCGATTTCGGCCATAGTAACGTCTGACATAAAATTTGATAGATGGAGAGATTTAAAAAGTTATCTTAATGCTTTTTCAATATCTTCTGCCTGAACCGTTGAACGTCCCTTATATTTTGCAAATTTAATTGCATCGTTTGTAATTTCAATAGCTTTGCTTTCTAAGATTTCTCGCAGTTTTTTCTTTGCCGAATCTGAAACTCTTTGAGCTCCTGATTCTTTCATTAATTTAGACATTGCGGCCAGAGATAATTTTGGCATAAAAATTCTATTCGTTCAAAGTTTTTATAGTTGTAGTTTGTATCGTAGAATTGCGCCGATTCCACCAAGACCGTCAAGAGTCTTACCAGCTCTTCCATCTTTGTCGAGAATTATCCAATCACCACTTTGATTTTCAACTATCTTTGCAAGTTCTTCAATTTTATTTTCATCAATTGAACTTGTAATTAACATTAAATCTACTGCACCAGCATCTAAAGCTTTTCTAACTTTTTCTTCACCATATGTTGCTAAGTCGCTAGTTTTTCCTAGAACTCTAAAGAATCTTTCTCCAGCTTTTTTCTCTTTTACGATTGCTTGATTTGCTAGAATGTCTTGAGATTTTTCAACTAATTCATGTAGTCCTTGATCACCAACATAACCAATATCTACAACAGAAATAACTTTGTCTTTTATTTCCTGGTTCAGAAAGTTTTCGTTATAGAATTCTTCTTTTGAAGGTCCCGGGCCTCCGATTAAAATTCCTTTCAAAGGAGTAACTTGAGGATTAAATTCAGTATTTACTGTGTCAGCAACTTTTTGATAAAATGCTCTTGCTAGATTTTCTCTAACTCTTGCGAATCTTGCCGCAGATTGTCCACCGGCTTTATACTTTCCTGGAACTGCGGAAGAGAACTTATGAATTGTGTTGATACTTTTACCCTTTAGAATTGCAACATTTGCTTCTCTTCTATCTAAAAGGACAATTCCATATGCTTCTTTATGTTTAAGCATGTCTTCAAGTGGCTCTAAATAAAATCCCTGTCCGCATTTGTAAACTCTTACAGAGATATCATTATCTGGTTCAATTGACCAGAATTGAATGTCCTGAACTCCTTCTCTTGTTGAAACATTTCCTGAAAATGCAGCCAATCCGTGTAGAGGTGTTTTCTTCAAATTTCGCAATTCCCGAGACATTTTTTCTAAAGCCGCAGTTACGTTTTTTCTAGTTGCTGAAGCTTTAATATTTCGTGCGGTTGATGCTTCAGAATCAATTCTCAAA
>Ga0114996_10005885_pt1 | contig 14276 bp, 11 predicted proteins | sample ArcticOcean_MG_C_4_FD_87039 | JGI IMG/M metagenome (GOLD analysis project Ga0114996, IMG submission 87039) | Marine microbial communities from western Arctic Ocean - ArcticOcean_MG_CB4_134 | ecosystem: Environmental > Aquatic > Marine > Oceanic | place: Arctic Ocean: Canada Basin | collected...
AAAAAAAAAAGAATTGCTGTGGGTGTTAGAGCATAATGGGGTGTATACGGCCGGGGCAAGTTCAAATGAGTTTGATTTGTTAGATAAAAAAATAAGTGTTATCAAAACAAATAGAGGTGGAAAACATACGTATCATGGCCCTGGACAAAAAGTTGTTTATTTTGTTTTAAACTTAAATAAAAGAGAAAAAAATATACGTAAATTATTAATCAAAATTGAAAATTGTATAAACTAGAGCAGGTACCACCATGCCACCTATAGCGCAAAAAATTGGCAAAAGCGCCTGTTTTATGTTCGATAACTCCCCAACTAAAAATTCTCGTTTAATCTCCAAGCCAACCAACAAGAAAAAAACGGCCATTAAGCCGTCGTTTACCCAATGTAAAAGATTTTTAGATATTGCAGCGCCACCAACATGGAACGACATTTCAGTATGCCAAAAATCATTGTATACGTGCGCCCAACCAGAATTGGCCCATATCAAAGCTATTACGGCACTGAAGAGTAAAACTATCCCGCTAGATGCCTGTCTATGAATGAACTCTTGAAGCGGTCGTAAAAAACGGTCTATAGGAACAGTCCGGAATCTTATAGGTTCAGAATCTTGCATTAAGGTTAATTATCCCCTCAAGAATACGTTACTACTTAGCCTTGGAGATTTGTATCTACGACATCGCACAAAGACCCCCTATCGCACCATCAACTCACTATTGAACAAGGACTCTATTGATTTAGGCCGGAACGGCTCAGTAACTCTGAAAGCGAAAAGTCGCTGCTCTGGAGAAAAGATATCTGATCAGATTCTCGTTTGTGTAATTCTTCAACCTTCACGGAAAGTTCGTCAATTACTTCTTCTGGAATGGTTATAACCCCTATCTTATCCGCAAAGATTATATCTCCCGGTCGAATCAGCTGATCACTGATGGTAATTGGATTGCCAGTATCCACCATATTCACAAATGCGCCAGTCCCATGCGCAGAAACAGTTCCAGGGGCAAACGTGTGGAATCCTATTTCATATAAGTCGTCTGGGTCCCTAACCCCACCATCGGTCACAACACCAATTGCACCGAGGGCATTCGCAGTGTTAGCCATGATGCCGCCAAAAACCAAGCTCCGGGTGTTATTGTGTCCTCCGGCTTTTATAACAACTACCGCGGGCTTTGGCGAAGCATCAATTGACTCCAGATATCGCCGTTGGACATCGGCCCGCGCCGGCCGATCAGGAGTTAGATTATCTAGAATACCCGTTATCGCATAACCGACCATTGGGCCCAGGTCTGGGAAGAAGCAACGTACATCGTATCCCAGATATCCTTCTGTCGAATCTCGGACACCCATAAATCGGATCGTGTCAGAGATTTCCGCAGAAGTATATTTCTTCAAAGCCTCGATTTGTTGCTTTGCTATCTGTTTAGCCATGTAATCCTCCAATAAGAATAGGTCTAATGGTGCAAAATTATCTAGTACTAGGTTAACACTATTGCCTAAATCATGAAAAACTTATTATATAATTCCCATAGGCAACCTAGGAATCATAAAGGTGAAAGTATAATCGATAACAAATCTAAATGGGTCGGGTGGTGGAATCGATTGGGGCGACTTTTAGAGGTGTTTGTGGTGGCCACAAGGCTAGGCTTAACCTCTTTTGGAGGTCCAGTTGCACATCTTGGTTACTTCCACAATGAATATGTCAGGCGGCGCAAGTGGCTCGATACACAAACTTATTCTGAGATAGTAGCACTGGCTCATTTTCTCCCAGGGCCTTCAAGTAGTCAGATAGGCATTGCCGTAGGCATAACGCGGGCAGGGTTGATGGGTGGTGTATTTGCCTGGCTCGGTTTCACTTTACCTTCTACAGCACTGTTAATTTTCTTCGCATACGGAATAAACGGCGAGACGGTTTCAGGAGCATCATGGCTGAACGGCCTGCAGGTTGTCGCTGTCGCAGTGGTGGCGGTGGCAGTTCTTGACATGGCAAAGAGACTCTGCCCAGATCGATCTAGGAAAACTTTTGCTATAGCGGCCGTGATCCCAATGCTATTTATACCGCACGTGATCACTCAAATATTAGTGATAGCCGCCGGAGGTCTGCTAGGTCTATTTTTGTTAAAGGATCGAAACAGCGAAACTATTAGCAACCATCGGTTCCCGATAAATCGTACTGTCGGGCTAATATCAATCATGATTTTCTTAACACTACTACTGGGTCTGCCAGTCATTCTGCAAGTAATCGCACATAAGCCCCTAGAAATTTTTGACAGCTTTTTTAGATCCGGATCATTGGTGTTTGGTGGAGGTCATGTGGTGTTGCCACTCTTAGAGGCTGAGGTAGTACCCAACGGATGGGTCAGTAAAGAATCTTTTGCGACTGGATACGCAGTTGCTCAAGCCGTGCCAGGGCCCCTTTTCACATTTTCAGCTTATTTGGGAACCGCCATATCAACGCCACACCCCAGATGGTTATTGGGACTGCTGGCAACCTTCGCCATATTCTTGCCATCGTTCCTTTTGGTAACTGCGACGTTGCCATTTTGGAACACGGTGCGCAGCTCAAAGCGTTGTCAAAAAGCGTTAATGGGAATCAACGCAGTTGTTGTAGGTCTGCTAATTACCGCTTTGTACAGTCTTCTAGTTACAATTCAAGACCTGCAGTCGCACTATTTTGCCATTGGGTTCGCATCATTTTCACTATTAGCGTTTTTTAAATGTCCCCCTTGGGTGGTATTAATACTTGCGACATTAGCCAGCTACGGGATCGGGCTACTTTAAACCTCTACACATTAAAAAAACTAGCCTAGACATACCTCAATTGTGATAAAGTTAACGCCAATATTCGAAAAGCAGGAGGGCTCAAATGTATAGTGGGACAAATCAAACAACTTTAATAGATGCGATTATTCCAAAAAGCACCCGATTGGTTAACCTAGCAGTAGACGCTGTACTGATTGTCGGATATGCCGCTCTCACTGGCCTTTCAGCTCAGATAGCCTTTTACTTAAATCCAGCAGTCCCAATTACAGGGCAAACTTTCGCAGTCCTCCTTTCTGGAGCAGCTCTGGGTAGTAAACGTGCAACTGCCTCTATGTTGTTCTATCTAATGGCTGGAGTAGCTGGACTACCAGTTTTCGCCCCCGGTGGCGTAATCCCTGGATCAAGTCGTGGGTACTTACTCGGATTTGTTCTTGCGGCTGCATTGATAGGTCACCTAGTTGAACGAGGCTGGGGTCGTAGCCTAATCAAATTGCTAGGCGCTATGTTTGTTGGTGAGTTAGCAATATACGCCGTGGGGCTAACCTGGCTAGCGTTCTTCGTACCAGGGGACAAAGTACTCGAATGGGGCCTCATTCCTTTCATTCCAGGAGACGCGATAAAAATGGTCTTGGCCTCGCTAACTGTACCATTAGCATGGGCAAGCATAAGAAAATTAAAAGGGGGAAATTAGACCAAAGCTCAGTTTCATTAGTGATAATTTCTACACTCGACATTGTTATCGTTTGAAACCGAGTCGCCTAACTAATCACCACTAAGATAAGCTGGCAGCGTATTACGCCATACAGAGGTTGTCATGTCTGAAATCAGCGAGCCGGGTGTCAATATTTCAACTCATCCTATCGTAAAGGACAAGCTCACTAAACTTCGCTCAGTGGGCACAGAGCCCAGGAAATTTAGGGAACTTGTGAGAGAGATAAGTTTACTATTGGCCTGCGAAGCAACTAAGAACCTAAATACTAAGACAGTTTCAGTAACAACCCCAGTTGGAAATACGGAAGGTTTTACCCTTGGTGGATCTGTAGGTTTGGTACCGATTCTACGAGCAGGACTCGGTATGGTAGAAGGAGTGTGGGAGATGATGCCGGATGCGGTAGTATGGCATATTGGATTGCGTCGCAATGAACAAACGCTTGAGCCCGTTCAGTATTACGCAAACAAGCCCATTGAACCTGATGTTCAAGCATGTCTATTAATGGACCCGATGCTAGCGACAGGTGGCTCAGCTTCAGCTGCCTGTAAACTCCTAAAGTCTTGGGGAGTCAGCCACATTATATACATCGGAATTATAGCGGCCCCTGAAGGAATACATCGCCTCAAAAAAGATCATCCTGAGGTGCCTATTTACCTTGCAGGGCTAGATTCACACTTAAATGATCAAGGCTATATTGTTCCAGGATTAGGTGACGCTGGAGACAGACAGTTTGGGACAGCCTAATTCATGGTCATTATCAACTTTCAGTGTTAGGGTTGAACACCCCGCGCCAGTCGTTAGCGGAACTTAACTCTGGCACAACAGGTTCCGGTATTGAGCTTCCTACTTCATCGTGCCAATTCTTAGCAGAAGCTATTAGCTGATCCTCAATTCCATAATTCAAAGGATCTGCCATAAGTACCTGCATCTGAGCATGATCCAGTTTGCCCCAATTGTCGACCATCCATTTCGCGGAAAGGCTCATTCCGACGTGCGGCTCTACAATATCTGTATAGCCCAAAAGCTTCTTCAGACTATATATGCTTAACTGACTGGAACGCTCATTTGAATAACCGCCAGCCAAAGCGTAAGCCTTAGGATGAGCTATATCAATTACTTCGAACTCATGATCCAACGCCTCTGCCACAATACGAATTGTATCTTTAACCGTATAACCCACTTCATCTACGGAATTGAAAATGTGACCATCACCTTCCGATTTATCGCAACCTAAGAGAATCATGTGGGCTGCGTTATCCGCATAGCAAGTAAGTCTCAGTTGACTGCCGTCTCCAGGCACTATAATCTGCTTACGGCCATCCAAAACCCGCTTAACGATTGACCACATCCATTGTCTAGGTGCCCGTGGTCCGTAAACTGAAGAATAACGAAACATCACTGCTTTAAAATTCCCGTTGTTATGATGCTCCATGACGCGGCGCTCCGTATGGGCAATGGCAAATCCATAATGATTAAGGTCTCTTTCAGTGTAGGTAGGGGAATCCTCTGGTAAGGGCATCCCTAGTCCCTTAGGAAAGGTCAGATGCTCAGACCTGATATAACTAGGGCCTCCCGCTCCTACTAATTTTGAAGTACGGCCAGCAACAACGTCTGCAATGTGTCTGAGCCTGCCATACATTGAAACTACTATATCCCAAGTCTTACCCTCCATATCTTTCTCAAAAGTCTCCCTGGTAAAAGGATCGCCATGAAGGTGTTCAGCAACTTCTGGAAGGTCATCCGGCTCATGGAACCCGCGATGGTACAAAGTTACCTGATATCCTCGTTGATGCAATCCGTCAATTATCAAAGGCCCAGTAGGGCCTGTACCGCCTACTACTAAAGCTTTCATAATATTCACTCCCTAATTATCGCTTATAGCTCCACCAACATAGCCTTAACACCGCTAGCTTGGACTGTCAAGATACAACTGGTTTATGTTACCTTAATCCGAATGGCATGATGAGCCAAATTTGAGGGGGGGGGTAACTTCTGATGACAACAAATGGTGATCGCGTAATATTGCCCGATAACGCCCATCCTTTGAGATACAAAATCGCGCTAACTCCAAATCTTGAACAATTCGTGTTTCATGGGGAAGAAACTATAGACATTGAAATTACGAGAAGCACAACAAGTTTATCTTTGAACTCCGACGATATAAACGTGAGTTCAGCATTAATCACAACTTCAACAGGAGAAAAAAGAGAGTCAACAGCAACTACTTACGACAAAAGTAGGCAAACTGTAACTTTTGATTTTTCCCAAGCACTGCCGATTGGGAAAGCATCTCTGGAACTAGTTTTCTCTGGCGAGTTAAATGACCGTCTTCACGGTTTCTATCGAAGCACTTACGAAACTGACCAAGGGGAAACTCGAATACTAGCAGCAACGCAATTCGAACCGACCGATGCAAGACGTGCTTTCCCATGCTGGGATGAACCAAATAAAAAAGCGAAGTTTCAAATAAGCCTTGTTATCCCTTCCGAACTGACCGCCGTATCCAATACTCCAATACTGAGCGATTTGCCTAAAGGACACGGAACTAAACAGGTTACATTTCATGAGACTCCTACAATGTCCACTTATCTAGTGGCTTTTGTAGTAGGAGAACTTGAATCAATAGAAAATACTACACCTAACGGTACTTTGTTAAGAGTGTGGACTACGCCTGGAAAATCAGATCAAGGTAAATTCGCGTTGGAAATAACAGCCCGTCTTCTAGATTACTACAATGACTACTTCGGTGTTCCTTATCCGCTAGACAAACTTGATCACATTGCAATACCAGATTTTGCAGCTGGAGCGATGGAAAACTGGGGAGCAATCACCTATAGAGAAGTCGCACTTCTTTTCGACTCTGAAAATTCGTCCCCACGCACAATGCAACTCATTGCTGAAATAGTTGCCCACGAAATGGCTCATATGTGGTTCGGAGATCTAGTAACCATGGATTGGTGGGACGACTTGTGGCTCAATGAAAGTTTTGCGTCTTGGATGGCAACCAAGGCAGTCGACAGTTTATATCCAGAATGGGACCTTTGGACTCAATTTATCTCAACTGATGTAAATACAGGCTTAAGCCTCGATGGACTCGAGAACTCTCATCCAATCAAGCAAGCAGTTAAGGACCCATCAGAAATAAATCAGCTATTTGACGCAATTAGCTATCAAAAAGGGGCTTCTATACTACGAATGTTGGAGCAATTTCTTGGCCCAGACAAGTTTCGGAAAGGACTACAAAAATATATCTTTGACCACACTTATGGGAATGCGACAGGTGCCGACCTTTGGAAAGCCATAGAGGAGGAAAGCGGCCAGCCGGTGATAGCGATGATGAACAACTGGATAGACCAGGCCGGATACCCATATTTGCAGGTTAAGTTAAATCGAAAAGACCCTCAAACTATAGAAATATCGCAAAACAAATTTCTATATTCGGGGCCGAGTGATGATCCCACATTATGGGAAATCCCAGTGACAGTCTCAATCGAAAATGAACCCATTCCAGTCACCCTTGCAATGAACACTAGGAACACCAATTTCGACCTTCAAAACGAAGCTCGTAACGCTGATTCCTGGGTTAAGGTAAATTCAGGGCAGACTGGTTTTTACAGGGTCATGTATCAACAACATGAGCTGGCTCTGCTGAGACGCGGGGTAAGCGACCAAATTCTACCAACTGCCGATCGGCTAGGACTTCAATCTGACGCATTTGCTCTATCTAAAGCAGGCTTCATACCAGCTACAGATTTCTTAGACCTAGCAGAAGCCTACATACATGAAAAAGAGTACGCTGTATGGTCTGATCTTGCGTCGAACTTGCAGGGTATTGGATTACTAATTTCTGAAGAGCCGTTTTACGATGATTACAAAAAAAATTGCAGGATTCTTTTTAGCAAAATAACAGACAGTGTCGGATGGAACAAAAGTCCCAATGAGAATCACCTTGGAGCACTCCTACGTAGTACCGTTTTGTCTTCCATGGCTATATTTGACGACCCGGAAACGCTCGAGAGCGGGCTAGAAAAGTTTCACAAATATCTTGAAGATCCAAGTTCACTGTCACCAGATTTACGGAGTACGGTTTTCTCTTCAGCGGCCAGATCAGGTGACGTAAACACATATACCTCTATAAAAAGACTGTTTAATGAGGCTAATCTTCAAGAAGAAAAAATACGCCTTCTTGTTGCATTATCCAACTTTAAAGACACTAGCCTGTTAGAAAAAACCGTAGAGATGGCCCTTTCAAAAGAAGTGCGCTCCCAAGACAGCGTGTCATTAGTAAATATTTTGGCTGCAAATCCCGGGCAAGGCAAACATATCGCCTGGGAATACGCAAAAAACAATTGGGAGGAATTTGACCGTCGATATGGCGCTGGGGGATTTGCTATGATGCGATTGGTCCAGATTGCTGGTAGGTTTACCACTCCAGATCAGTTGAAGGACGTAGAAACTTTTTTCAAAGAACACCCAACACCGTCAGCGAGTCGAACTGTGGAGCAGTCACTGGAAAGAATCTCTCTCAATATAAAATGGCTAGAGAATAACAGAGAGTCTATGGCTCAATGGTTGAAGAAGTAACCTTCCGTCCGTTTCTTCAATCCATCGCCATATCTATGTCAGATCAGTTACTTCAATGGATCGATCTATTAACTCGATCTTAAACCCAACATAGTCAATAGGTATTTCGAAGTTACCCCTATCTGATCTCGACGTTGTCTATCAGCAATAATCACAGTTGCAGCAATTAGAACTGCGACGAAGCCAAGTGCCAATCTTTGATCTGTGCCTGAGAATACCAGTTGAAAGACGAAAAAGACCAGTAATAGTCCCATACCTTGCCAGGATGCGTACAATCGGAGCACCAATGAAATCGCGAGAATGGTTTGTGCAACTGTAAGGAAAAGCTCCACCTGCTGCCTATGGACAGTAGTCCCAACAAAAGAAATTGCTTCTCCCGTAGTTAGTGGCAACCCAGCGATACTACCAAATCCAAAGCTATATGCAATTGGCAAACTCCCAACTAGTAACGTCCACTGATTAATAGTCGCAGATATGAGCATAGTTAGGGCAGCTCTCGGAGAACCCTTTAAAGCAAAATACCCCGCTATTAGCATCTCAGGAGATTCAGAAGCTAGAGGGGCAAGCCATTGAATAAGTATGAACTCGTTTATGCCAAAGTGAGCACCCGTTTCTATTAAACCCTCAGCAAATAGTTCAGTAGAAAACAGTATGAGAAGTATAGAATAAGAAAAAACTGATGCGACTACCACTCTTCGCCCAGTAACTCCAAGGCTAGCGACAGATTTGGCTGGGCCAACCAAATCTGTTGATTCATGCTCGGTTTTTCTACTTAACCAGACATATGCCCCGAACAAGGTAAACAAAATTACGGAATCGAATATCGTTATGTTACCTTTAATGATGATAACTCCGGCATAGATCGCAGCTAATACCAAGAAGGAAAGTTCAAGCGATATTGCCTGGCTCAGATCAACCCTTTTCTTCCTATTAAGCCAGTAAATCAAAACCACTAAAGGCCAGCCTAAGCCAACTATGAGCCTATTGCCACCAGTCATGTTAGCTGTTGCATATGAAGAATAAAGTGAAGATGGGTCGCTGCCTGCTTGATACGCCAAGAAAATATCGACAGCATATTCAGGCAGTACAGCTACCAAGGCTATTAGTGCAAGGGCCAGTCCTTGACCTATGTCTAGTTCTATAACCTCCGAAGCCCAAGCCAACAACGCAGCTGCGCCCACGATACCTAAACCAAAGATCACAGTAGAGTATAGCGGGGTCAAATGGGGCCCACCCGTGAAAACTACTGACCAACTAATCAAAAGTGCAGGGATGCCAAGTAGCACAGGTATCCAGAATATTATCCACGAGCGCTGGTTATTCTTTGCAGGAGATTCCAAATTCACTCAGTTATGTTTACCAAAAATCAAGAAATAATTACAAAGTACAAAGCATCTTCTATTTTACTTTTGTAACTTCGTATGGAACACTTCCACTGGGGGTCGTCACATTCACTTTATCACCTGGCACATGGTTCAAGACAGCCTGCCCGACGGGAGAAGCGACTGATAACTTTCCAGCTGAGGGATCAGCCTCACTAGGTTCCACTAGAAGGTATTCCGCCTTTTTAGCAGTATCCAGTTGCAGCAATACCACACGCGATCCTAGGCGTGCAGACACCGCCTTCTTCCCAGATTTGACGGAATCACTCATGATAATTGCGTCTTTCAGGTTTATCTCTAGATCACGAATCCTTGATTCCACTTGGCCCTGCTCTTCTTTGACAGCATCCAAAGGTGAATTCTCGCTCACATCACCCGTTGAAGAAGCCTCTCGTATAGCTTCCGCCAAATTGCCTCTCTTTGCCTTCAATTGCTCAAGTTCGGCAAGTAGCTTGCTGTGTCCCTCTGCAGTGAACTGCTTAGGTGCTGATAACAATCCCGATCTTGGCTTGCCACCAGCTCGTTTTCTACCATTACGCCTTGCCTTGGCAAAACTGGCAAGCTTAGCATTAGTCAGCCCATCCTTGTTCAGAAACGTTAGGAATCGCTTAGTTATAGCCAGGCGCACAGCTCCCTCATCTCCGAAATTCCCAGATGTGGCACTATATTCTTCCACTTGGATTGGCTGTAAAGAACTCACCTCTCTATCTCTACCATCGGTATACTTACCACACTGCTGAACAAATCTGGCTAACTCTCGTTGAGCTGACGGAATGTCCTTCTCCTTACTAGTGGATAGGTATTGTTCGGCTGCATCTGAGACAGTTACTGAATCCAATGTTACCTCCAAATAGGTTTAAATATCGATTTTAGATATTAACAAAAGCTAATGCCAACGTCGGTCGCTATAAATTGCTCTACTTTCCTTAGGGTCTCTCTTAGGGTAGAATGTGTGTTCTATTTGCAGTGAGAATAGTCATTCTAAGGTATGTAGATAAGTCTTATGCGAGGACCTTGGTTACGTAATACTATCATTTATGGCTTGGTTGCGCTTGCAACCCTGTCTGTCTTTTACTACTTTACATCCAGCAGCGGCGTTGAAGAGAAAGACATAGCAAGCATAGTTCAAATGGCCCAAGATAACAAACTAACGTTGATTGAAGTTGATGGTGACAACCTGACTGTTACTACCAAAGATGGCACGAAATTTACTTCTCGTAAAGAGCCTAGTACTAGCATTCTGGAGGTTCTTACGGCAGCTAAAGCAATCACGGGGCAAAGCGGCGTGGAAATCGAAATAAAAGGGTCTAGTGGATTATCTAGTTTATTTGGAATACTAATCAACTTTTTGCCACTAATATTCTTTGGTGGAATTCTTCTTTTCATGATGCGCCAGTCTCAGGGGGGAAGCAGCCAAGCCATGGGGTTTGGCAAAAGTAAGGCCAGGTTACTAATCGGTAACAAGCCAAATGTTACATTCTCCGACGTCGCTGGAGTTGAAGAGTCGAAAGCTGAACTCGAAGAAATAGTGGAATTCCTGAAATACCCTGATCGCTTCACATCACTGGGGGCCCGTATACCGAAAGGTGTTCTCTTAGTGGGCCAACCAGGTACGGGTAAAACACTCCTAGCAAAAGCCGTAGCGGGTGAGGCATCTGTCCCGTTTTTCTCAATTAGTGGCAGTGAGTTTGTAGAAATGTTTGTAGGGGTTGGTGCATCCCGAGTACGTGATTTATTTGATCAGGCAAAACGAAACTCGCCCTGCATTATTTTCATAGACGAAATAGATGCTGTCGGTAGACAGCGCGGAGCTGGTCTAGGCGGGGGTCACGACGAAAGAGAACAAACCTTGAATCAAATATTGGTTGAAATAGACGGTTTCGATTCAAACACAAACGTAATTGTGATAGCGGCAACTAACCGCCCGGATATATTGGATCCTGCTCTTCTACGACCTGGTCGCTTTGATCGACGTGTCGTGCTCGACCTACCAGATATAGCGGGACGCAAAGCCATCCTGACAGTACATACCAAAGGTAAACCTATAGATCCAGATGCTGACTTGGACATTATCGCAAAAGAAACCCCTGGATTCACTGGCGCAGATCTGGCCAATTTGGTAAACGAAGCGGCCATATTGGCTGCACGAGGAAGGAAAAAAACCGTCACTTTCGACGAATTTGGCGAGGCTATTGACCGAGTAATCGCTGGACCCGAAAGGAAAAGCCGAGTTATTAGCCACAAAGAAAAGGAAATCACTGCATATCATGAGGGAGGTCATGCTCTCGTTGGGCACAAACTGCCCCACGCAGACCCTGTACAGAAGGTATCCATAGTCGCACGTGGTGGTATGGGTGGATACACAAGATTTCTCCCAGAAGAAGATCGACATCTTTTTACCAAGGCACAATTCAAGGACATGATGGCGGCGGCCCTAGGGGGTCGCGTAGCTGAAGAGCTCATTTTCGGTGAAATTACTACGGGAGCGAGTAACGATTTAGAAAATGCAACGCAAATAGCGCGCAACATGGTTACTAGGTATGGAATGAGCGAAAAACTTGGACCTCGCACCTTTGGGAAAAGGGAAGAACTTGTGTTCCTCGGAAGGGAAATATCGGAGCAGCGTGACTATAGTGACAACACAGCACATGATATAGACGGAGAAGTGCATAGACTAATTGACGAAGCACATAAACAAGCCAAAAGCATACTAGATAAACACAAGGCTAAGCTGGTACAACTAGCAAGGCATCTAATTACGAATGAAACGATTGAGGGAGCTGCTTTAATTAGTCTGCTTGACTCTGAGTCTCCTCCCATGGGGATGGAGCCAATGCCTACGCCAGCTAACAACTAAAGCAACATTAGTGATCTCAGTTAGCACAAGACACGACACTCAATAATGGTTGCTTATTAATCTTCTTCCAATGGTTTTTTCCTGAAGTATAGTCCCCATTTTTGCATCAATTCTTCTATCTTCGGATAGTCCAAATTGGAGAGATCCCCAAGAAACCCTGCCAGTGCGTGCGCGTGGATATGCTCTTCATCACAAACCCAACTTGCGTCACTTGGTACAACGTAAATCAAACCGTTTTGATGAGCACACTGAACTTCCAGGCGTTTACCGGAACGGTCGTGTTTTATGGTCAATCCGTACGGCATTCGCCCTCCTTGAATCAACACCTTTCGGGGTGCACTTAGGGTGCACTCTTTCTTACATTTATAAGCAAGGCTACGGCCTCTAGCACAAACTTCTTGGGCTGACTGTAGAAAACTCAACGATCTCTTCCCACAGGGTCTGATCAAAATCTATGATGTATTGGTGGGTGCCCCCATCCTCAGCCTTGGCCTAACTGTCGTCTTTGGCATTTGTGCACCCCCTTGCTATAGAATTTCATCCAAGCTGGATTATCCCCCAGCGGAAATATTTGCCGTCGGCTCAGTCATTGCTTCTGAGTCAAGCAACTCATCGAGTTGGGCTTCGCTAAGTTCTGTCCACTCACGGGCCACTTCTCGAACAGTTTTGCCAGTTTTCTGAGCCTCCTGAGCAATTTTGGCTGCTGCATCATAGCCGATCTCGGGAACGAGACCAGTACAGATAGCAAGACCCTGTTCAACCATAGCTGGACCTTTCTCGGTAGCGGTTATGCCATTTATGCACTGCTCGACAAAATTCTTGGTAACGGAGGCCAGCAACTCTATGGATTGTATCAGGTTGTAGGCAGCCACTGGCATCATGACATTTATCTCAAAATTGCCAGATTGACCTGCCACTGTAACCGCAACATGATTTCCCATAACTTGGGCGCAAACTTGGCAAACAGCCTCAGGAATTACAGGATTGACCTTGCCAGGCATTATTGAACTTCCCGGCTGCACTTCCGGCAGATCAATCTCACCTATTCCGGCCCTAGGCCCGGAACCTAGCCACCGGAGATCGTTGGCAATCTTCATAAGGCTAACCGCAATCGTGTTCATAGCACCACTGGCTGACACAACGTTGTCCAAAGTACTTTGGGCCTGAAAGTGGTTCGTTGTCTCCCGGAGCTTGACACCAGTAAGTTCACTTAGCTTCTCAATAACTCTTGGGGCAAATTGCTGGTTAGTGCCGACACCCGTACCTACAGCAGTGCCGCCCAACGCAACCTCGGCAAGTTCATAGAGGGCTTCCTGCGCACGATCGATTGAACGTTCAGTCTGCCCTACGTAGCCAAGAAACTGTTGACCAAGCCGTATGGGTGTTGCATCCTGCAAATGTGTCCGTCCCGTCTTAATGATACCCCAAAATTCATCGACTTTCTTTTGCATGGCATCGCGGAGCTTTTTCAGAGCCGGAACAAGCTCATTTTGAATAGCCTGAGCGGCAGCGATGTGGATGGCAGTAGGAATCACATCATTTGAAGACTGACCTTTATTCACATGATCGTTAGGGTGAACGGGTCCGCGTGTACCTTTCGAATGGCCCGCAATTTCTGCGGCACGATTAGCGATCACCTCATTCGCGTTCATGTTGGTGGATGTACCAGATCCGGTCTGGAAAATGTCGACTACGAAGTGGTCTTCCATCTTCCCTTCTATGACATCTTGGGCAGCTTTAATGATGTAGCCGCCTACGTCTTTATCAAGCAGGCCAAGCTCCATGTTAACCTCTGCAGCTACCTGCTTAATCTGTGCCAGGCCACGATTGAAATTGCGGGAGAATCGAAGATCAGAGATAGGGAAATTAAGTACGGCGCGCTGAGTAGATGCACCATAGTAAGCATCTTCAGGGACTTGCATTTCTCCCATAGAATCTTTTTCGACGCGTGTCTTGCCTGTCATATATACCTCCGAAAGTCCGAGTT
>Ga0114996_10005887_pt1 | contig 14274 bp, 11 predicted proteins | sample ArcticOcean_MG_C_4_FD_87039 | JGI IMG/M metagenome (GOLD analysis project Ga0114996, IMG submission 87039) | Marine microbial communities from western Arctic Ocean - ArcticOcean_MG_CB4_134 | ecosystem: Environmental > Aquatic > Marine > Oceanic | place: Arctic Ocean: Canada Basin | collected...
ATAATATTTAGCATGAGTTACAAAGGAAAATATAAAATAAAGAATTTGAAAAAATATCGGGGAGATCCTACTAAGATAACTTACCGTTCTTTATGGGAAAAAAAATTCATGAATTATTGTGAAAATAATCCCATGGTTATTGAATGGTCAAGTGAAGAAATAATTGTGCCCTACAAATCTCCTATTGATAAACGAATACATAGATATTTTCCTGATTTTTGGATTAAAATAAAAAGGAAAGACGGTCTAACAGAATGCATTGTTATAGAAGTCAAACCCAAAAAACAAACATCGCCCCCCAAAAAACCCAAAAAAGTTACTAAAAGATATTTATCCGAAGTATACACATTTGGTGTAAATGAAGCAAAATGGAAAGCGGCCACAGAGTTTTGTAAAAACAGAAAATGGAGATTTAAAATCATTACAGAAGATCATCTTTTTTAGCTAAATATAACTATGGCACAACAAGATCAAACATTTTTAGATAAATTAAAAAACGCACTAAGAAGAAATGAAGGACAACCAAAAACACGTAATGCATCACAATGGTTTCGTAGAAAGGTTGGTGCCCTAAGAGCAGAATTGAGAAGTAGATTTAGTGAAGTCGATACTGCAGACGAATTTTATAAAACTGCTAAAAAATCAGGTACAGGAACAATATCTCCTGGTGCGATGGCATCATATTTTTATGATCCAAAAACTAAAGAAAAAATGAAATATTATGATAGATTTCCATTGATCATGTGTGTAAAAATGTATGGAAATGGGTTTCTTGGTTTAAACTTTCATTATCTTCCACCATTACTTAGAGCGAACTTAATGGATGCTATTGATCGTTCTAAAGGCGTAAACTATGAAGCACTTTCAAGAATTAAGGTACTTAAACCAACAGTAAAAAGATATTTATATAAACACATAACATCTAGAGTTGTAATTGTGGATGATGATGAAAAAGAAATTGCGTTATTTTTACCAACAGAAAGATTTAAAAAAGAAAACAAACTCGTTGTTTGGGGGGATAGTAGGAGAATGATTTAATGTTAAGCATAAACACTTTTAGAGAAAAAATAGAGAAAAAACATGGTCCCGCACCAGTAAATAGATATACAGTTTATATTCCTGGTAGAAATCAAGATTTCACTGGTTTTCAATGTGAACAAGCAGAACTTCCTGGTAAAACTATACTTACAGTTGAAGATAAATTATATGGACCAGTAAGAAAAATCGGTTATGGACAAATGTTTATTGACACTACAATGACATTTATTTGTACGGCAGAAGGTTGGGAAGAGAAAGCATATTTTGATAATTGGCAAAATAATGTAGTTGATCCTGAGTTATATGATGCTTCATATTATAATGATTATACGAGTGATATTATTTTAACAACATATACAGAACAAAATATTTCAAGTTATGGAATAAAATTTAGAGAAGCATATCCCTTAAATGTAGGGGCGATAAATTTAGGATGGTCACAAAATAATGAATATGCGAGACTTAGTGTTACATTTGCATATCGAAAGTGGGAACAAATCACCTCAGGTGCCGCTAACTGGACATCAAAGCGTGTACAAGATTTTTTAACAACTGGTGATACCAGTAGAGGATTTTAATCATTTTATATTATATTAGGAGAATATAATGAGTTTACCTGTAATTGAAGCACCAATATTTTCAATGAACTTGACTTCAATAAAAGAACCAGTAACTTACAGACCCTTTCTAGTCAAAGAAGAAAAACTTTTATTAATGGCTATGGAAGGAGGAAATCAAGAAGAAATAATAAGAACTTCAAAACAAATAATTAATAATTGTATTGTATCAGAAAATGTTGATGCTGACCAATTACCATTATTTGATTTACAAATGGCATTATTAAATATAAGAACAAAATCTGTTGGCGATTCTATTGAAATACAAGCAAAACACCCAGAAGAAAAAAATAGTAATGAAGAGTCTTGTGATGGTTTAACAAAAATAAAAATAAATTTATCTGATATAAAACTTACTATAAATGAGAATCATTCAAAACTTATTAAATTAACAGATAAGATTACGGTTGAAATGAAATATCCAACAATGAATATTTACAGTAATTTAGCAGACTTAGAAAATGCAGAAAATGCTTCGGCTGTAAAAGAGTTATTCGATATTGTTACCAATTGTATTGACAACATATATTCAGATGATGAAGTATTTACTGCGAGTGACCATAGTGAAGAAGAGATGAATGAATTTATTAGTAGCTTAACAAGTGATCAATTTGAAAAACTTAAGGTATTTTTTAGTACAATGCCTGCATTATTACATGATATTGAATTTACATGTGAGAAATGTAAATGTCATGAAAAACAAACTTTAAACGGAATTGGCGATTTTTTTTTATAATTTGTAGTCATAATAGTTTAGCAAACTATTATCAACTAACGTTTCAGTTGATGCAACATCATAAATATAGTTTAACAGAAGTAGAAAATTTAATACCTTTTGAAAGAGATATCTACGTAGAAATGTTAATATCTCATATAGAAGAAGAAAATAGAAAAATTAAAGAACAACAAAGAAAGACCCAATAATGGCACGTAAACCCCATAATTATGAACATTTTCAAAATCTTGTTTCTGAGCTTAAAGAACAAAACGCAGGAAATACTGCTAGTCTTCAAAAACATCTAGAAATACAAACAGATGTATTACAAAGCATGAAAGGTTTCATGCTAAAAGGATTGCAATCAGAGGCGGACACATTAAGAAAAGAAAGAGAAAACGAACTTGAAGGTAAAAAAGAGAAGTCAAAAGGCCTTACAATGAAATCTAAACAGGACCTACCAAAATTCTCAGGAAAAGGATTCATGGGAATGTTGGGAAATTTTTTATCTACTGCACTTATAGGAATTCCTGGGGGATTAAGAAGATTTTTGCCTGCCGCTTTAGGCATGTCATTGATCCCTAAATTAGCAAGAGGCGTTGCTTTGATGGTTGCAGGACCCAACTTAATTAAAGCATTAGAAGCAGGATTTAGTCAAAAAACATTTAGTGGCGGTATTTCAGCATTTATGGATTCGTATTTTTCTTCACATGGTGAGGCCTATACAAGTCTTGGGGCGGCCGCGGCAGGAGGTGCTGGAAAAGGTGCTTTGCTCGGTTTTGGATTGTTGGGACCAAGAGGAGCAATAATTGGTGGAATACTTGGAGGAGCATTAACTGGACTAAATCATATTTTTACAGACGGCTCAGGAAAAATGAACTCTAAGGGAACAGTTGAAAAAGTAAAAGCATACATGCTGGATAATGCAGGAATGTTTGCTGGTGTCACTGGTGCTTTGATGGGCGCAAAATGGGGAATAGCTGGAGGTCCAGCAGGAATAATAGCTGGGGCAATGATTGGAGGAGGTCTTGGATACATGGGAGCGGGTGTCTGGAAAGAAATGATGTCAGTGGAAAAAGGAGGAGAAAAAGACCTTGGTGTAGCATTCAGAACAGGTCTAAAAAATTGGTATATGAAAATTGATTGGGGTAGCGGTGGAGGGGCCGCTGGTGCTGGAGCGATTTTTGGAGCCGCAATGGGTGCCCCAATGGGTCCTGTTGGAATGCTTGCTGGTGCATTACTTGGAGCGGCCGCTGGACTCGTAGGAGGACCAATTTTATCAGAAGCACTAAAAATCAATGATCAAGAAGGTAAAGGAATGGCAGACGCCATGAAAACGGCTACATGGAACTTTATTAAAAGACAAGCAAAAAATCCATATGTAACAAGTGCATTAGCAGGCGCGGCAGCAGGAGGAATTCTTGGAGGTGTAGGAAGTTTACCTGGAATTATTGCTGGTGCTATAATAGGTGCTATTTTTGGAGTTATAGTACAATGGTTAACAAATACAATTGGTGCATTCGCTGGAGAAAAATTTGCTAAAGTATTTGGAATTGAAAAAGTATTATCTCCTGCAGAGAAAGCATTGGAGGAAGCAAGAGCAGATGCATCCTTTCAGTCTAAACAACTAGCTACCCAAAAAAAGGGCACTTGGAAGACAGGGAGTGCTAGACAGAATATCGGCAAAAGAGGTAAAGCTGATCCATATGAACAAATGCAAACCCTATATTCTGGATATTTGCAAACATTGGCTGAAGGTAGGGCTCAGGGAATGTACCAGGAAAAAGGTGTTTTTCATCCTTCAGCCGCCTCACATGTTGCACGAACTACAGATGTTTTGAAGAAGGATTCTGCTGAATTTGATGCTATAAAATTGAAGTTTCTGCAAAATAAATTGAAGGAAGACACCAACAGTGGAGCAGGCAACCAATCTAGCACCAACATGTACCATACCGACTACTCTAGTGTCAACAGTTCAACTACAGTTCAACAAAATCACGATTTTGTAAACATGGATGGGAGTGGCCTGCTGGATGGAGATGTTAGCCATAGTGCGGGGGGCTTTTAGAAGGCGTGCCGCTGGAACGACACTCCAGGCCCCCTAAAGTGAGATTAGTTATCTTCTGCTAATTTAGCAAAATAAGACATATCTTCATCATCTACAGAAGACGTTTTTTCTTCTGAAGAAACATTTTCAGCAGTTTTGGGTGTAGTGGTAGGTCGAAAAACAGGCTCAGTAATAGGAGGAGTTTCTACTGCAAGAACAGAATCCAGTCTCGCTTTCAATTCATCATAAGCCTTAAATTGATCATCACCAGTAAATTCTGTAAGAGCATACTGTGAATTCCAAACTTTTTCAAGCTCAGTTTCGTCTTCTACAAGTTGTGTGGGTTTATCAAATTCACTCTTATCGTAATTTCGATAACCTTCAACTTGACGAATCTTTAATTTGAAGTTCACACCTTCCCAAAGATCAAAGGGATTTACAGGAGATTCGTCTTCAAATTCGGGGTTCATCACATCATTAATCTTATCGAAAATCTTCTTCCCAAATTTATACAAAAAGACTTTCCCCTCGTTCTGAGGATTCTTTGAATCAGAAACAATATAAATGTTACTGATATAAGTTAAGCGGCGCTTTTGCTTACGAGCAACCTCTTTGTTTGCCTCGATTCCAGAATTCCAGAGTTGAGAATTATATTCTGAGACAGGATCTTTCTTACCAAGAGTTGTCAAAGAATTTTCAATGTACCAAAGACCTGTTGGTCCTTGAAAACCATGATTGAAAACTCTTGCCCATGGGACATCCTCTCCATCTACTGGAGGAAGAAATCGAATAACTGCATATCCATTTCCAGACTTATCTATTTCTGGCTTCCAAAATCGATCATCGATATAACTCTTCGATTCAGAAGGAGTATCAATCTTCTCAATTTCTTTGTGAAGATTTTGCATAAAGGATTTGCGGGATTTTTTTAGTGCGGATAGTTGTGCCATTGTTAACCTTTCATATTCGTTATATTCGTTGTATTAGATGTATTCGTTGTATTAATTGTATCTCGTAGTATTTTACGAAATTTCGTCTTATCCACCTCCAAAAATGGAGTGTATTTTAAAACTTTATCTCTAAACTGGGGCCAGACAAAAGTTTCTTTTATCTTTTGATCCCAATCAGGAACAAAGTTAAGTATCATATTAAGTATGGAAAAAGTTTCCATACAAATATATTTAGCAATCGTTTGTTTCAGCAATAAAGGATGTTGACCTTTTTCAACTTTGAACCAATTTTCAAAATCTTCTTTGTTCAACAATTTTTCAATATCATTGCTAAAAATATAACTCATGCTTTGTATTCTTTTTTGCCATTCTTTATATTTTATTTCTGCTTGTGAATCAAGTGCATCACCTATCCACAAGTTTTCATTCTCAATAAAGTTAGCAACAAAGAATTTCGATATCTCATCATCTTTATAACTTTTTGACAATCTTACAAAAAAGAATTGATCATTACGTTTTTTAAAAGCATTCAATGAGATTTTTCTTTTTTTATGCTTAAAGTAATCATACTTATTAGCATGAAAATGAGTCTTGATTGAAACGTATTCTTTATAACAATCAAACGGATCCATTTTTATCATAGTCCTGGTATTGTAGCAGTTTTTGGGAGAAAATGCAAGGCTGTAACTTCTTCTCTTAGCTTGGCTTTTAAATTTCCTTGAACAAGTTTTCCAACTGTTTCGGGTTCCATTTTTGTCTCTTCACAGTAATAAGATATTGCATCTAAATAAGACATTTTTTTATTAGTAACAATATCTTCTATAATAATTGCAAAATCTTGAGGTTTTATTGATTTAATCATTATTGTTTATTACTTTTATTATTTCTTCAATAGCATCACAAACTTTTACCGGTTTAATATTTTTTGTACATTCAAACATTCTATCAGTATTTTTATGATCTGGACACCATAACCAATCACTAGGATCAAATTTATGTCGATTATAACAACTATTACAAACAGTATCATCATGGAGTCTAATACATTTTGAAGAGAATTCTGATCCAGGATTACTAAATCCTGATATCATTATTACATATTTGTTTAAAGTCCACGCCAACCATGATAAACCAGAACCTAATCCAATAAAAAATTCAGCACCATTTAAAGTAGCTATTGTTTGATCTATAGTTCGTTCATGTCTACCTATCACCTTTTTTGGAGCTACATTAAAATATTCTCCCTGTCCAAAAGATTGAAATTTATCTATACATACTACATTATACCCCTTTTTGGATAAAAAGTCAACCACTTTGTCCCAACCTCCTGGATAATTCCAATATTTTGCTTGAGCAGTTGATTGCATACCAATACACACATAAGGCTTTACCCGTCCTGTAGCAGGGTTTGTTTCTAAATCAGCTATTAACTCAGGATCTACTTCTTCTTTAACTTTTATTTTACATCTTGTTTCTTTAAAATCTTTAATACCAAGAATTCCTGCACATAAATTCTGTAAAGAAACCCCTTTCATATCTACTGGAGATTGAGGACTTTCTTCAAAAAATCCTATTCGATAAGAAGATACAAAATCTTCAAATCCAGATTCGGGGATTATAAAAGTTATTTCCGGATATGATTCAGATATTAAATCGTTCCAAAATGTACTACAATACATCTTGCAATTATGTTTTTTACGAAATTCTTCAACAACTGGTAACCAAGCCAAAGTATCGCCCAACGCCACTGAATCAAACCAAACAAAAATATTTTTATTTGTAAAATCCTGTTCATATTCAAATTCTATTTCTTCTGTTTCAACATTTATTGCTTCAATTCTCCAATTCACATAATAATCAATACCACAAGCAACCCATCCTCCAACAGAAACCTCATTTGAATAATGAACCATACCCGTATCTCGATCAATAAAATTAATCTTATAAGCTATAGGAACATTTCCTCTAATAGATAAATAGGGATTTTTTTGCATATTCAAATCAAAAACATTTTTTCCTTCTCTGTTTGTATTTTTATATGCAAATAATAATCTATCTTTCATATCAAAAGGCTTAGTATATTTTAACTCTTTTGCTTCATAATAATATTTTTCCAATTCATCAAAAATATTTTCCCAATCTCTTTCTCTTGCAAACTCTCTTGCTTTCTTTGAATATTCATCATAATCGTCTAAAATAATTTTAACCTTATTAACGATATCATCAACATCTCTTGTACATAATTCAAATCCTTTCAAGGAAAGTTTATCTTGCATTGTTCCAACTACAGGTAAACCACATGCCATTGCTTCTAGTACTGCAAGACAGGGCTGACCCGTTTCTAAAGATGCTGGATGAATCATCACATGATGTTCATTTAATAAGTTTCTTAATTCATTCTTTTCTACATTACCAGTAAGATTTATATCAATATGTTCTTTACATTCTTCTACAATATCATAAAATGTCTTATTATATACTGCATGTATTGAATCTGGTCCAACAATTGTTATAGGAAATCCTAATATTTTCGCCGCTTGAACTGCTAAATGAAATCCCTTTCTATCATCTCCTCCACCCACACAAATCAATCGTATATCTTTTTTATTTTCATTTGGATAGAAAAAATTTGTATCTACACCATGATGCAATCTTCTCAATTTTTCTGGATATAGAAAAAAATCTATCATATCTTCAGATGGAATCAAACTGAATAAAGAATTTTTTATAGTTTCATTATTAGTCATATAAAAATGAGAATTTTTTCCATGTATTTTTACAAAAGCATCATGCATTGTAAAAATATAAGGTATGCATCTATCTCTTAATAAATCCCAAAAACCACCAGTATGATTATGAAACACATCATATTTTTCTAAATCATTTTGTGTTATATCATCTAACCATTTCAAACTTACTTCATGTCCTCTTTTTTCTGCTACTCTCGTATATTGATATATGACTTCTTCTAATCCTCCATATCCTTTTGGAGGAATTTCAAGACCACAACCAACATGTATTTGCATTATCTTTAAATTCTTTTCATTTTTTTCTTCTCTATTAGGAATATATTCATTATGTGCGGACAAAACAATTTCAGGTACATTATGTATTCGTTGAAAATTTGAAATAAAATGTATTCGATTATCTTGTGCATACCAAAAAACGTTTTGGCTCTGTGATACAATAACTTCTTTTATATTTTCAATATTGTCAGATTGATTACGATTATTTTGATGCAAATGCACATTATCTGAAAAAAAGTTTAATTCAAAATTTGCCAGGGGCAATCTAGATATAACTGTCTTTATTGTTTCTGGAGTATCTTCTAAATTTATTTTAACAAAATAATAAGAAATGTTTTCTATAAACTTATCAAAAACGATATCATGATCGAAAAATAAATGCTTTACTTTTGATATTTGTTCTTGGGTATAATCGAAATTTAAAAAACATATAAGTTTTCTTTCTGTTTCATAATTTAATTTGCTTAAATAAGTGGATTCTGCTAAATCATAGATATCATCAAAATACTTAATATTTCTAGGATATTCTATAATAAATTTTTTTCTATCTTGCTTTTCATTTATAACTAACTGTGCCTCTCCACGAGGATTCCAATTTCTGAAATTTTCACACTCACCATGCTCTCTTGCAAGATATGTTGTTCTAGGTACTGTTAACCATTTTCCATATCTTTCTAAATGCAAAAGCCATTGACCATCATTTGATAAACAAGCATCACCATCTTCATGTTCTGGAAAACGTAATCCTGGTAAGTTTTTAAAGATTCTTAAATATCCAAAAATATTTGATCGTTGTGGCCATAACTTTTCAAATCCTTCCAAAAAAGAATCATTGTCCCTTGTCATGTATACATTATCTTTAAATTTATCAAAAAGATTAGTTGAATTTTGAGGCAAGACATCAAAATATTTGTTCGCATTGAAATGAAGTAAGACAGCTTCAGGAAACAAATTAAAATAATGAATTATTTTTTCAAACGTTCCAGGTAAAATCGCATCATCAGCATCTAAATGACATACAATTTCACCAACAGCATGAATTTGTGGATTCCACCAGATTTCTTTTTTATGCTTGGGTTCTACTATTCTTATTCTCGAATCTTTTCTTTTTAATTTTTCCATTAATGTACGTGTATTATCAACAGAAAAATCATCAGCAAGAATCCATTCCCAATGATCATAATTTTGAAAAAAGACAGAATCAGCCAATTCTTCTAAATACGCCTCAGCATTATAACAAGAAGTTACAAAAGATAATTTAAAACGTTTCATGTTTTATCTCATCATCTTTTAATAAAGTAGTGCCATCCTTAAAGGATTTGTCTAGATATGATTCACCTGAACATTGTATTGAAATAGGAGATTTAACAATACCACATTTCTGATCAGGAAAGATATTGTTATTCAACCACAGATCGTATGTGTCCCACTTTGTATCTTTTAATTTTTTTCTAAAATACGATTTTCTCTTTTTATCTGTAGGCAGTAAATAACAATGCGCCTCGGACATTCTATTCGTTATACCAAAATGTGCATAATCTTCATGTTCCCAATCAGGAATTCTTTTTCCAAAAGACATATAATATAAATCATATTGATTTATATCATCCAATCTATCCATAATTGATCTATAAACTTCATGAACGGGTTTTATAAAAATAGCATCACATTCACAAAATAAAACTGCATCAAAGTCTTCATTTAGATGTTTGTTTATAGCATCTCTATGAGCAGAAAAATTACCATAATGTGCAGGAGTTAATTTATAATCTCCTGGTTTCTTTTGTACATCATCTGGTCTAGCACATGTATCTTTTGGTGGCAAATCTTTATATAAGGGATTTATCAGTTGTTCATATTTCCAATCAGAATATTCAGATAATTTTTTAAGATGTTTTATTGATTCCTTTTCTCTTTCTCCATCTGGATCAACAAGCATATGAACTATTTTTATTTTTGGTATTCTTACTGCCCATAAATTTCCCAACTCTCCTTGATTTTGACTTATTTCTTTATCAGCAAGAACATGATAACCCAACTCTTCTAATCTTTTTATAAAACTCTCCGCACGTTCTTTCATATTTTCAACACCAAACGGATGGGCTTCCATAGAAAGTTTTCTTATCTTATATTTAAAGATATCATCAGAAATTGCTGGTAACAAGTCCCATTCTGCCCCCTCACAATCCAGTTTTAATGCATCTATTCTGTCAATATTGTTATTTTTCATAAATTTTTCAAGGGTAATACAATCAACACGTTCTATTTTTTTCACACCTTGATTTTCAGTATTATTATCACTATTATTAAAATTATCATAAAAAGAATTACATGAACTAGAACCAATCTGAATAAATTCTCTACTTCCATTACTAGAAGAAATTGCTAAATTGTGTTTTGAAACATTAGGATAATCCGCTAAATTTTTACATAAAACATCAAAGGTTGTTTTTGTAGGTTCAATTGTATAGATGCGAGAAGCTCCTTTATTTAAAGCGTACATATCAAAAAACCCATAGTGTCCACCAATATCAATTACAGTATCTCCTTCTATTAAATTTAATTTTTCATAATAATTTAATATTAAAGTCTCATAAAGAGTATACCAAGAAGAAGGATCATCTGCTATTCCATAAAGTTTTTTTCTTTCGCCAAGAATTCTAATATCTTGCGTGGTTTTAAGTGGAAAGGATCTTTCAAATAAAAGATGATGATTATCTAGTAAATTTTCATCACTTATATTAGAAAAATAATCTTTAGGAGCATCAAATATTTTTACTGTAAGTCCATTTATAACATCTGCGCCACAAAATGGCTGGGCCCACATTGAATTTGTCATAATACATGATCTATAACATAACAATTCAGTATCTATTTCATATATACACAATAATTTTTCATGAAAACAATCATAAAAATTCAAAAACTGAAAATTTATTCTTGTTTGTTCTTCTGGACCGGTGCCGCCCATTGAACAATGTAAAATGTCATCAGTAACATCTAATATTCTACATATCTTAATTGCATTAATATTAATATCATCAGAAAGCCAAGTAACTTTATCATTGTATTTGTCGAGATATGAATCTAATTTATGTGCTAATACAGGTATATTCCAAGATAATGCTTCTTTTATTACTATTGGATTCGTTTCTTTATCTAAATCACTACCTTTAGAAGCAAATAAAAACAAGTCCATACACGAATAAAATTTATCTACATCTTCTCGTTCTCCCCAAACAGTACAATTATCAGGCAATTCTTTTGTCAGGGGTTCCCAATATTGTTTAAAATTTTCTGCAAGATTTCCTACAAAATGAAATTGAACCTTGGGCAAAAGTTTAGCATATTCAATAATTTCTGCTTGATTTTTTCTTGATGTCCATAATCCAACGTTCAATACATGTTTTAAAGCAGGATCAACACCCAATTCTCTCAAAGCAACATCTCTTTGTTTTTCTGATGTTTTTTTATCAACAGGATATTCTATGACACATGCAGGAACATCTATTGATCTAAATTTTATTAATTGATTGTCGCTACAAAATAAAAATTTATCTGGTAAAAATCTTTTATCATCAGGACTAAATGAAGAGTCATGAGAAGTTTCAAAAATCAAATAATTTCTAACCTTTTTATAGATTTTTTTTGTTATTTCATCATCCATAAAGAACTCGGGCATTTCTTCAAAATGAATAATATGGGGTTTTATTTCATCTAAATAATTCAGTATAACAGTTTTGTCTTCGTGTAAAGTTATTAAACGATCATTTAAAATGTTTAATATTTTATCCTTTTGAACCCTGTAATGACCATAGTCACTATACTCGATAACATAAATATCATTGTCATCATATAACTGTTCAATTTTTTTAAGAAGATGTTGGGGGAGACCACCCGTAGATAGGTGTGGGGCAATATATAATATTCTCATAAGCATTTCATTTGATGGCTAAATATATATAAATAAAAAGAAATATACACATTATATAGTTTACACTATTTTGAAACTCTTGTCAATGGATTAAATATGGCAGTACAAAGACCACTATATTGGGATACAGGAAACAAAGACCTGCGGCAGTATACTGATGCAAATTTAATAGTATTAAGTTATTTTTTAAGAAAAAGATATGCGGCCCTTCTAGATGCAGGTTCTGATTATGCGGGTGAAGTAAAAGTTTCACAACCCACTCATTTTATATCAATAGGAACCGCGACTAATAAGTACAGAACTCAAGGATCTGGTACTGAACCTGACGATGCTGATAATACTGGAGGAGCAGAACCCGACACAGTTTTTGGTACTCAAAATACAGGTGGATCCGATGTTGGCTATAGCTATTTTCAAAACATGTATCATAATACAGCTTTTTCGACTGCGGCAACGATAAACGCCTCTGGCTCATTATATTGGAGTTCTCCAGATTTAAAGATAGGACCAACTGCTGAAGCTGATCTTCGGGATACACTTGTAACTGATTGTATTACTCAAATGAAAACTGGTGATGAAGTGGGATCTTATAGAGTTTCAACAACTGATCCAGGTAGCGGAACTTGGTCTGATAAAGGAACATTTTTTACTGATACAAAATACGGTAGTACAAACTTACCCGCAAATACTACTAACCAAACTACAATAAACACTTATAAATTGTGGCTAAAAACTGCAAATACAACTGAACCATCAAGTCCAGACAATTATATTACATGGGATGATGCTAATAACGAAATACAATTATGGGCAACTGCAGATTATACTGCCGTCTCTCCCTTAATAAATGAAGTTTATATAAATGTAATTGCAAGAAGAGCTTTAACATATAACGTAGCTACTGCTAGTGCTGGAACTAATAGAGGCATTTTTTATGATAAAGTATGGTCAACAGAATCAGCATCAACAGCTCCTGTTAACCTTGGGATATATACAAGATATTGGACACCTACTGGAACAGAAGTTGATCAAAATGGTCCATATTATTTTAATTGCATTGGAGAAAGAGATCCAGACAATCTACCGTAAAAACAATAATTAAAAGGAAAAATATTATGGTTACTCTAAAGGAAGCACATATTGCTTCAACACACGAAACATGGTTATCATATTGGAAACAATGTAGGGTTAATGTTGTATATCATAAATTTACTGATTATTCAGATGTAGATAATCCTTTACATATCCGATTTAGAGAAATACCCGAAGGTGAAGATGTAAGTGTTCCTCATCCAGATATTGAAGTACAAATGATTGAAATACATAAAGATACAAATTGTGTTCGTGCATTAATAGAAGCGGTGCCTACATTGACAACATACCAAATAGAAAAAAATACAGTAGATTTTCATGATGCAGATGCTAAACAACATGCAGAATGGCTTGAATTTCTAGAATATAAGGCACAGGGCAATCTTAAAATAGAAACTGTTGATGATACAAAACCCATTTCATGGGAATCAATAAGAAATGCTTCAACAGAAGAATTATTTCAAACAAAACTTGAAATATTTGAATCTCCTCCAGTTCAAGAAAGCGAAAATAAAGAGTATCGTGCAAACATCAGAAAATCAGCTTCTATCATTGAAGCAATGTATTGGTATTATTTAATAGTGAACAATGTTCAAGACTATGATGAACAGGCATCACCAGAGGGAAAACTTCCTGAAGATATAAGCATACTACTTGAAGATGTTCCTTCTGAATTAATTTTTAAATGGAAATTACAAATTTTTGAACAAGAAAATGTTCAAAATAGTGAAAACAAAAAAGCTAGATCCAAAATTAGAAAATCTACTAATTTAATTGAATTACTTATGGCTTATGATGAAATAGATGAAAAAGTAAATGATTACAACTATGAAGAAGAAACTAAAGAAGAAGATA
>Ga0114996_10005888_pt1 | contig 14273 bp, 10 predicted proteins | sample ArcticOcean_MG_C_4_FD_87039 | JGI IMG/M metagenome (GOLD analysis project Ga0114996, IMG submission 87039) | Marine microbial communities from western Arctic Ocean - ArcticOcean_MG_CB4_134 | ecosystem: Environmental > Aquatic > Marine > Oceanic | place: Arctic Ocean: Canada Basin | collected...
AGCTTGATCTATTTCACGATCAGACGGATTTGCAGTTCTCTCCAAAAGAGCCACTGCAGACATAATCTGTCCTGACTGGCAGTACCCACATTGTGGAACTGTATTTTCTATCCAAGCAACCTGAACCGGATGCGAATTATCTGAAGACAGTCCCTCGATGGTTGTTATTTCTTTACCCACAGCCTTTGATGCCGGGGTACTACATGATCTGACTGGCTTGCCATCAATATGGATTGTGCAAGCCCCACATTGTGCTATACCGCAGCCGTATTTAGTTCCGTTAAGTCCTATTTTTTCTCTGATTACCCACAATAGTGGCATCTCAGCTGGGGCATCAACTGTAACTGCTTCCCCATTCACCGTTAGATTAATCGCCATTTGCTACTCCTAAAACTCATTAATTTAAGAATTCTCAGTAATTTTAGCTCTAATTTAGCTTAAATGTATGAGATATTCACTTTTTTATGGTATAAGGTATTTCAATAATGTCAAATGAAATATATACAATGAATCAATAATTTCATTAATAAAGATAATACCTATCAGTAATTTATAATATAGTTTGTTTACACCTAACAGTAACTAATTATAAAAATTTATTGGGTGAGGTCTAGTTTCCTAAAATAAAACAACATGGGAATGAAACCCTTTACTTTAAGAAAAGATAATATCAATATAAAGGGGGAGTATGCAAATGAAACTAGTTGATCCATTTCAAAGAACAATTTCTTATCTTCGCCTATCAGTTACTGATAGGTGTGATTTTAGATGCCTCTATTGCATGTCCGAAAATATGCAGTTCTTACCAAAAAAAGATCTCCTTACTCTGGAAGAGCTCGATACATTGTGTACAGAATTCATAAATCTTGGCATTAAAAAACTTCGTATAACGGGCGGAGAACCGCTGGTGAGAAAAGATATTATGTCTTTTTTTGGAAGTATTGGACGGCACTTGGATTCTGGTGAATTAGAAGAATTAACCTTGACCACTAACGGATCTCAGCTTGAGAAACACGCGGATAATTTATACCTCGCTGGTGTTCGTAGGGTAAACATATCGCTAGACACTTTGGATGAGAAGAAATTTGCAGAGATCACTAGATGGGGTCGATTACCCCAAGTTTTAAGAGGGATAGATGCCGCTCAAAAAGCTGACTTAAAAGTAAAAATTAACGTTGTGGCACTCAAGGGCTTTAACGAGGACGAGCTTTTTAAAATAACATCTTGGTGTGCCGAGCGTAATATGGGCTTAACATTTATCGAAGTTATGCCAATGGGTGATATTGGAAATGAAAATAGGCTTGACCAGTACTGGTCTCTAAAGGACCTAAGAAAAACCCTGGCTTCCCAGTACGAGCTCACAGACCTAGCTGAGAGCACGGGCGGTCCGGCGCGCTATTTTAAAATTGAAGAAACTGGACAAAAAATCGGCCTAATAACTCCGCTAAGCCATAATTTTTGTGAGAGTTGCAATCGAGTTAGGGTAACATGTATCGGAGAAATCTATACTTGCTTGGGCCAAGAAGGGAAATCCGATCTAAAAACGCCCCTAAGAGGCTCGAGCGATCGAACGGTGCTTCAAGAAGCAATACAACAAGCAATAGGCCTAAAACCAAAAGGGCATGATTTTGATTACTCCAGACAGACAGTTGAAGGAAAGATGACCAGAAACATGAGCCATACGGGTGGTTGATGCTTACTAAACTACTGTAAAGTCATGTTAGAGTATTTCAAATGGTCAAAATAAAAGCTCTTCTATTTGACGTGTTTGGTACTGTAGTTGATTGGAGAACCGGTGTCGCCGAAGCTGTGAGCGAGATAACTTTAAAATACAACCTAGATATAGATCCTTTTATCTTTGCTGATACATGGCGCGCTGAGTACCAGCCGGCAATGGAAGCAGTTAGGTGTGGCGCGCGCGCTTTTACCATCTTAGACAATCTTCACGAAGAAAATCTTGAAAAAGTAAAAAAAACTTTTGGGCTTATGGATATCACCAACGAAGACACAAAGTTTTTACTAACATCTTGGCATCGACTGCCAGGTTGGTCCGATAGCTCGTTAGGCCTTAAAAGATTAAAAAAAAAATTTATTATTGGCACTCAATCCAATGGGAATATTTCCCTTTTAGTAAATATGGCAAAGCACTCAGACCTGCCTTGGGACGTCATTTTGGGAGCTGAGGTGGTGGGGTATTACAAACCCATTCCCGAAGCTTATGATAAAGCATGCAAAATGCTAACCCTTGAACCTGATCAGTGCATGATGGTGGCTGCTCACAATGACGATCTGGAGGCTGCTAGAACACAAGGGATGAAAACTGCGTATATCAAGAGACGAACAGAGCACGGCAAGAACCAGTCCACTGATTTGAAAGCCAAAAGCGATTGGGATTACATTTCCGATACAATTATTGATTTAGCCGAGCAATTGGACTGCCCGTAGAGAAAATAAATCAGAAGAAACCTACAAAAAAGAACTACCAGCGCTTAACTTTAGCGCGGGAGTCTTTGCTCTATTATTTCAGCCCAAAAGCTACATCCGACTGGAATAACTTCATCGGAAAAATTATACTCTGGATGATGACAAGAGGCGGTGTCTCCGTTGCCAACTAAAATGTAAGCACCGGGTCGCTCATTAAGCATATAAGAAAAATCCTCACCGCCCATAACTAATGGTGCTTCTTCACAAAAACCAGCAACAGATGTTGCTACTGAAGCAGCAAATTTAGTCTGAACATCAGAATTTTCCATTACTGGATAACCATTACGAAAAGTAATTTCAGCTGTGGCCCCGAATGTATTAGCAACCCCTGTTGAAATTTCCTTTAACCGTTTCTCACCCAAAAGCCGCATTTCAGTTGAAAGAGTCCGGATTGTTCCCTTTAGAAATACATGTTCTGGAATAACATTAAAAGCCTTACTCTCGGATTCTATAGAAGTAACAGAAACGACCATCTGCAGCGTGGGATCCGCATTTCTTGAAACTATTGTCTGAAGAGCTAAGACTAAGTGCGAAGCCACAACCGTTGTATCTACTGTTTCTTGTGGCTTTGCAGCATGTCCGCCTTTACCAATTAAATGTATTTCAAATGTATCAGTTGCAGCAAAAAACGGTCCAGAACGAATAGAAAAGCTTCCAACAGGATGACCAGGCCAATTATGCATTCCATAAACTTCGTCAATCTCCCATCGGGACATCAAACCGTCCTCACACATTTCTCGCCCCCCAGCTCCACCTTCCTCAGCGGGTTGAAATATAAGTACAACTGTCCCATCAAAATTGCGTGTTTCCGATAAATACTTGGCAGCTCCGAGTAGCATTGCTGTATGGCCATCATGCCCGCAAGCGTGCATTACCCCTGGTGTTTTTGACGCATAATCAAGACCCGTAGCTTCAAAAATTGGAAGAGCATCCATATCAGCTCGCAATCCTATCACTTTTCCTGACTTATTCGATTGACCCTTTATAACCCCCACGACTCCAGTTCTGCCGATTCCAGTAGTTACTTCATCGCAACCAAATTCAAGTAGCTTCTCTTCAACAAACGCGGATGTTCGATGAGTATCATACAATAATTCAGGGTTTTCGTGTATTCCCCGACGCCATTCAGTGATTTCAGGTAAAAGTTCAGAAAAACGGTTCTTTACTGGCATTGTCTATACCTCCGCTGCAAGACTTTCAATTAAACGGTCTATAAAAGCTTCCCCAGCTTTAAACTGCTCAATTGTAATAAACTCATTTGCTTTATGTGCCTGATCAATATCTCCAGGACCACAAATTATAGATGAATACCCCTCTTCCTGAAATTGTCCAGCTTCTGTGCCATATGACACAACATGTTGAGCGTTATCACCCGTTAATTTTCTAACCCATCCTTCAGCTGTTCCGTTCACTTCAGGTTTTAACCCAGGTACATTATACGGATATTCCAGAGAGATGAACGCATCTGGATGGATGGATTTCATCCCCGCTTCAATTTCTCGTACTTTCTTTTCGTACGTATTTCTCCAATCCATTGCACTTTCACTTGGAATACATCTAAATCCCATAATAAAGTGGCAATCCTTCGCCGTGATATTGTTTGCGGTTCCACCTTGAATAGTTCCAACATGAACTGTCGTCCAGGGAGGAACAAACATGGAGGTTGCCTCGCTTCGATCTCGAGCCGCATTTTCAATATTCATTTGGTTAGCCCAGTCTATCAGTTTAGCGGATTCGTGAATAGCACTCACACCGATATGCTGCAAAGATGAATGAACCTCAAAACCCCTAACATGAGTTTTAATTCCTAATCCTCCTTTGTGACCAGAAACTGCTTTCATCATTGAAGGCTCACCAATAATAGCAGCAGCTGCGCGCGGCATTAACTTAGCCATCTCGGCTGCCATAAAAGGTGCACCAATACATCCCACTTCTTCATCATATGACATAGCTATTTGAATGGGTCTTTTTATACCTCTTTTTAGAGCTTTGGGGACTGCAGTTAACGCAATCGCATCAAAGCCTTTCATATCACAAGTACCTCGACCAAACAATTTACCGTCTTTTTCTACAACTGAAAATGGGTCAGTATCCCAATCTTGCCCCACAACCGGGACAACATCCGTATGACCAGAAAGAATAACTCCGCCATCAACGGTTGGGCCAACATTAGCATAAAGATTGGACTTATCTCCAGTTTCGTTATAAACTCTATGACACTCTATCCCATGTGAATTGAGGTACTCTTCGATAAAATCTATAATTGGTAAGTTGCTAACATTCGAAACGGAAGGAAACGAAATAAGTTTCTCCATCATTTCTCTAGCCGTTAAATCCATCCCCATGTTTATCTCCAGTTAATTAAAAAATTTGTTAACATATTCAAAGTGTCTTCTACCTTCCTCGAATACGAGGGTCCAATGCGTCTCTAAGCCCATCGCCCAAATAGTTAATGCTTAAAACTGTGAGGGAAATGGCTAGTCCAGGCCAAAACACTCTTTCAGGATACATTTGCAGCCAATCAGTCGCGTCATAAAGCAAGCGCCCCCATGTTGGGAAATCAGGAGGAAAGCCTAATCCCAAAAATGATAGAGCGGATTCTGTAATAATTGCGTTCGCTATTCCCAAGGTGGCTGACACCATGATTGGGGAAACAACATTTGGAAGTATGTGACGAAGGATCAACTTGGTATTACTTGTTCCGATTGATCGAGCTGCTAATACAAATTCCCGTTCTTTAATAGCCAATATATCTCCTCTTACGATACGAGCAGTTGGCATCCAGCTAGTTATTCCGATCGCCACAACAATTAAAATAAAGATACCTTGTTCTGGACCAAATGCAGCATTCAATGGATCTCTAAAAAGTAGCATCATTAGCAATAAGAGTGGCAATAACGGTAACGCTAAGAATAAATCCGTTAAGCGCATTAATATGTTATCAAGCCTTTTAAAAAACCCCGCCATTACCCCTACAAAGGTTCCTAAAAAAAGAGATAAAGCCATAGCAGTTAAACCCACAGAGATAGATGTCTGCCCTCCAGCCATCATCCTGGCAAATGTATCTCTGCCCAACTGGTCAGTTCCAAATGGATGGCTCCAACTAACTCCCTGATTTCTCGAACGAATATCAATATAAGTGGCCTCATAGGGCCAAAATAAGGGAATAATAAAAACAGAAGAAACTATAAAAATAAAAACCACGCCACCAGCCATAGCTCCTTTATGTGACTTAAGCTGATCCCAAACATCTAACCACCTACTTCGAGGTTTTTTTACCAAATTTTGCAAAGTAGTATCAGTCATAGCGAATCCTCGGATCAAGTATTCCATACAAAACATCGGCAATTAGATTAAACACCACTATTAATATTGCGAACATGAACGTAAGTGTCTGAACTAGTGGTAAATCCGTTGCTTGAATAGCGGTAATGAGTAGCTGGCCTATTCCATTAACTCTAAACACTTGTTCGGTAATAATTGCCCCACCAAAAACGGAAGGAACACCTAAAGCTATAACTGTCACCACCGGTATCATCGAGTTTCTCAAAACATGCACCATTACAACTACACTCTCGCTAAGACCCTTAGCCCGCGCAGTTCTAACATAATCTTGATTCAAATTATCTAGCATCGAAGCTCGCATAAAGCGACTTATTTGAGCCGTAGTTTGCAACGCTAAAACCATAACAGGCATTACCATCTGCTTTAACTGGAGAACAAATGTATCCCAGTTAACAACCTCTAATGTTGTATCATATATTGAAGGAAACCATCCTAACTGAACCGAAAAAATAACAATAACTAAGACGCCACTGAAAAACGGTGGCACAGAGTAACCTATCATTGCTACAAATGTACCAACCTGGTCAAATACAGAGTACTGTTTGTAGGCCGAGTAGATGCCAATTGGTAGCGCAATTAGAACACCCACAATATAAGACATTCCTACAACCCACACCGTTTGTGGAAGTCGTTGAATTACAATGTCCATTACTGGGCTACGGGTTTGCCAACTCATAACCCTTAGTTTACCTTCAGAGAAACTACTCCCAAAGTAATAGTCAATCAGAACCTGCGGTTCTAACCAAAAAAACTGAACGACCCACTTCCAATACCGAATGGGGATAGGCTCACCCAAACCTAAAGCCAACCTCATCTGCTGTTTCACTTCAGGAGGAACAGTTAATGGGATCTGTGCCATTGGATCACCTGGTGCGAGCTCCAGAAGAAGAAAAATCACCAAACTGATAAATAAAAGAGTTGGAACCATTATTATCAATCTGCGGACTGTAAATGAAAGCATTTATGGAGCCTTTTTAAATCTAACAACTTGTTAAGTGGGCCCCAGAATTACTCTGGAGCCCACTTAAGTTTATAGTGGGCTTATGCCCGAACTATATTAACTACTTGATACGGTGCCAGTCCGCTACATTCCATAATTCAGAATCCCAAGTGTTCATTACTACACCGCCTAAAGATTTGGCGTGTGCCGCGACTCGTCCACGGTGAGTTAGAGGAGCCATGGTATAGCTATCTTTTGTTAACATATCGTTAAGCCTTTTAGCTAATGCATAACGCTTCTCCATGTCGCCCGTTCTTGTCAATTCAGCATGAAGTGCGTCGTATGCTGGATCACAGTAGCGGTTGATATTTTCACCCATCCATTGGTTATCAGGGCTTGGTTCCATTCCGCATTTATACGCAGCTAAGTAAGTTTGTGGATCTGTTCCATCAAAGTTATTAGTATACATTTCAACATCCGCGTAGAATTTTTGGAACGTATCTGGACTGCCTGGGTCTCCACCAAAGAAGATTGAAGCACTTAAGTTTCTCAACTCTGTCTCAACACCGATTTCTGCCCACCACTGTTTTACCAAAGCTTGGTAGTCTTGGCGAACAGCGTTCGTTGATGTTTGATAAAGAACTGACAATCTCATTCCATCTTTTGTTCGAACACCGTCGGATCCTGTTACCCAACCAGCACTATCAAGTAGAGCATTTGCTCCAGCGATGTCCTGGGTTAGACAAAAGGTATTTTGAGATGCATAAACAGTAGGAGCGGGAACCAAATCACATGTAGCTTTACCCATTTGCCCGTATCCGATTTCAGTTAAAAGCACTCGGTCTATAGCCATTGACATGGCTTTTCGAACACGAATATCAGTCAAAAATGGGTGAGGTGCTTTTCGGGTTGCACGAGTATCTGCATCTAAGGAAGGTGACGGATCAGTCATGTTGAATTCAATCCGCTCCACACTAGGACCGTAACCAGTTATAGCAACACCTTTTCCTGCCGCTTCCATGTTCTTAATTACATCTGGTGCCAATTGTAGGTTCCAAGCGTAATCAAATTCTCCAGTTTCCAGCACTGATCGCCCAGCACCAGTAGCGTCACCGCCACCTTTGAAAAGCAAAGTAGCAAAGGCTGGTTTGTTAGCATCCCGATAGTTTTCATTCGCAATCATTCTAATCACATCGTTTGGCTTAAAATCTACAACTACAAATGGTCCTGTTCCGATTGGCCCAAAATTCTCTTTAGAACAAGTTTGAGCTTTAGCTCCCATACAGTTTGCAAATTGTGCCTTTTGTAAGATGGGTGTTTGCGCGCCCACAAAGGGGCCATAAGGATTTGGCGTCTGGTCTGCAAAGGTAATTACAACTGTAGCCGAATCAGGAGTTTCAACACTGATTACGCCATTGAATTTGGATACGTTAGCGCACCCGCCTGCAGTATCCATACAGTAATCATATGTAAACTTTACGTCTGCAGAAGTAACTGGAGTGCCATCAGACCAAAGGATGGAAGTATTTATTTTCCAAGTGATGGATTTTAGGTCAGCGCTAACACCACCATTTGCTGTCGTAGGGACACTAACTGCAAGAAAAGGCACAATCCCCCCGTTTTGGTCATATCGAGCTAAAGGCTCAAGAATCAGTGATGACGACTCAATATCTTTTGTACCATTTGACAGGTACGGATTTAATATTGACGGAGCTTGCCAATAGATAAGTTTGACCTCTCCATCTGTTCCTCGTCCAGCAAATGCAGCAGGCGATAAAGCCAATGCTGTAGCAGCCCCGAGAATTATTGTTTTAAAATTCATAGTTCTCTCCTTTTTTTATCCCGATGAAAAATTATCTTCCCCAGGTATTCGCGCCTAGTAACGCATATAAGTCCCTACATATATTACGATTTAATAATAAAAACTCAAAATAATTTACGTACTTCCATACAATAACCTATAATAAACGAGACTATTTCATTCTAGACATTCCTTAATCGAAACTGAATCACAAAGAAATGCAAGCATGAATTTTATTTAAATTTATAATTCCCATATAAATTTATAATTCCCGTAGAATTGAATAGGTATTTTTAAGTACTGATTAGTACTTAATTAATAATATTTAACGTTCTAAGTTCTTTAATATCAAAGTATAAGAATCCCCTGAGTAATTCTCAAATTTCAAAACAATTAATTAAAAAACAATACAATTAATTGACATGTCAGCCCCATCAAGCCAGATTAACAACTGAAAAACTAACCCCTATTAGCAATTTTAGTTTAAACGTTTATTATTAAGAAAGTCTGTCATGCTCGACCAAATCCAATCTCCAATTGCAACCTTTAGAAATTTAAGAGTCGAATTCGAAACCAAAGATGGGACAGTGGTCGGGGTCGAAGACGTGTCATTTGAAATAAACTCAGGCGAAACAGTTTGCGTTGTTGGGGAATCAGGTTCAGGAAAATCTGTCTCTTCTTTATCAATGATGCGGTTGGTTGAATTTGGAGGGGGCCGCATTTCCGGGGGGGAACTAATCTTTGATAGAAAAAATGGTGACAAAGTAGACGTAATCAAAACCAATTCCTCACTGATGAGAACAATTCGGGGAAATGAAATCGGAATGATTTTCCAAGAACCTATGACCGCTTTAAATCCGGTCTTCACAGTAGAACGTCAACTTACAGAAGGCCTCAGATTACATAAAAAGCTGTCTAAAACTGAAGCAAGAAAAAAAGCCCTGGAACTGTTACACGAGGTTAGAATTCCTGAACCAGAAAGGCGGATCAAGCAGTACCCGCATGAACTTTCCGGGGGAATGAGGCAAAGAGTGGTAATTGCAATGGCAATGGCGTGTGAACCCCGCTTATTAATCGCAGATGAACCGACCACCGCTTTAGATGTGACCATCCAAGCGGAAATTCTAGCCCTAATGGATCGCTTGAAGCGTGAAACAGGGACAGCTGTAATGTTCATAACTCACGATATGGCTGTAGTAGCGCAGATGGCTGATAGAGTAGTCGTAATGTATCAAGGTAGGAAAGTAGAAGAAGGGAATGTGGAAGACATTTTTGAAAATCCGCAACATGAGTACACCAAATCATTACTTGCAGCAGTTCCCAAGCTAGGAGAAATGCGAGGCAAACCGCTACCAGAACCAATGCGCTTAATGAAAATAAAGAATCAGAATTTAAAACCAATCCCAGGTACTAACACCCCGCTTTTAACTGTTAAAAACTTAACAACCCGTTTCCCTGTAAGGGGCGGTTTTTTTCGTCGCCAGATAGCCAATGTTCATGCCGTTGAAGACGTTTCTTTTACTATAAACAAAGGCCAAACCCTATCTTTGGTTGGGGAGTCTGGATGTGGGAAGTCAACTGCTGGTCGTTCACTTATTCGCCTTGTAGAACCTATTTCGGGACAGATTGATCTGGACGGTCAAGATATTCTATCTCTGCGCCCTAAACAAATGCGTGAAGTCAGAAGACATATCCAAATGGTTTTTCAAGATCCATTTGCATCACTGAACCCTCAAATGCAATTATCTGATCAAGTTGCTGAACCACTCCGAAATTACGATACTGTTCGTGGGAAAGACCTTGAAGATAGAGTGGCAGTTCTTTTTGATAGAGTTGAGCTGCCCAAAAATTTCATGCGACGCTTTCCTCATGAATTATCAGGTGGGCAACGACAAAGAGTTGCCATTGCGCGAGCGCTTGCTCTCAACCCAAAGCTTATTATCGCCGATGAAGCAGTTTCAGCTTTGGATGTTTCTGTCCAAGCGCAAGTTCTTAACCTAATGATGGAATTGCAATCTGAATTAGGATTATCATTTTTATTTATCAGCCACGACATGGCCGTAGTCGAAAGAGTTAGTCATCAAGTTGGAGTAATGTATCTAGGTAGAATAGTCGAAATAGGTCCCCGTCCAACAGTATTTGAAAACCCACAACACCCCTACACTCAGGCATTAATTAAGGCAGTTCCAATTGCTGACCCTAGAATGAGAAAATTAGAAAAAGACCTACATTTCAAACCAATTCCATCACCCATTCATCCAGTTGACTATACACCCGCTGCGTCTGAATATGCTGAGGTCTCTCCCGGACACTTTGTTTTAACGTCAGACAGCGGTTACTAGCAGGTAGTAAACTTGTCGATCTATAAAACTCTAAACAGCCTTAATCTATTTTTGGCAGAAGTGCGTCGAGAGATACCTTAGCGTCCCCATAAAACATTCTAGTATTTTCTTTGTAAAAAAGTGGGTTTTCGATGCCAGAATAACCAGTGCCCTGTCCACGCTTAGAAACGAATACTTGTTTAGCCTTCCAGCACTCTAGAACCGGCATGCCTGCAATAGGACTGTTAGGATCATCCTGAGCTGCTGGGTTCACTATGTCATTAGAACCTATAACAATCGCGACATCAGTATCTTTAAAATCTTCATTTATTTCATCCATCTCTAATACAATGTCATAAGGAACTTTGGCTTCTGCCAGCAAAACATTCATATGCCCGGGTAATCTACCCGCTACAGGATGAATTGCAAATTTTACGTCTTTATCTTGAGCTCTGAGTTTTCGAACCAATGCCGAAACAGATTGCTGTGCCTGAGCAACAGCCATTCCATAGCCAGGTATTATGATAATACTATTCGCATCGTTTAACGCTACTGCAACACCATCGACATCAATAGATATTTGTTCACCCTCAACTTCCATTTGTGGTCCAGATACGCCACCAAAACCACCCAAAATTACTGAGACAAAATTCCTATTCATTGCCTTGCACATTATATAGCTCAGGATCGCACCCGAAGATCCTACCAAAGCTCCTGTAACAATCAGTAAATCGTTACCAAGAGTAAATCCAATAGCCGCAGCAGCCCAGCCAGAATAGCTATTAAGCATTGAAACCACGACAGGCATATCGGCTCCACCTATCCCCATAATCAAGTGCCACCCAATAAACCCGGAAATTAGAGTGACAAGAACCATAGTCCATATCCCCGCTCCGTTCAGATAGAATAAACCTAAGAACACACACAAAACCAATGCACCAGCATTTAAGTAATGTCCCCCAGTAAGCTTTGTCGACTTTCCATCTATTTTCCCTGCTAACTTTCCAAATGCAACGATAGATCCGGTAAAGGTTATAGCCCCAATAAATACTCCTAGAAATACTTCGGCTTTTAAAATGGCGATTTCCGCAGGACTTTTTTCCCATAGTTTTTCTCCGAAACCCGTTAACTCAACTGTTTGGAAATCAATTCCTGAATCTCTTAAAAGAGTTACACTTTTAAGCATCATATCAGCATTTAAACCGATAAAGACAGCTGCCAGACCAACGAATGAATGCAGCGCAGCAACTAATTGCGGCATTTCCGTCATCTGAACTTTTCCTGAAACAAAGTATCCAACGTAAGAACCTGCTAAAACAGCTGCTACAATCAGAAACGTATTATATATACCAGGACCGAAGATCGTTACAAATACAGCAATTCCCATTCCAACCATACCAAACCAAACTGCCCTTTTGGCGCTTTCTTGGTTTGATAAACCACCTAACGATAAAATAAAAAGAACTGCGGCTCCTATATTCGCCGCTGAAACTATACCCTCACCCATCATAAAAATCCCTCAAGATTTCTGAAACATAGCTAGCATTCGGCGTGTAACCAAAAATCCACCAACTATATTGATTGAAGCAATAAAAACCGCAATTACGCTCAACAGCACTACCAAAAAGTTACCTGAACCGATTTGAAGAAGCGCTCCCAAAATAACTATTCCAGAAATAGCGTTAGTAACTGCCATTAATGGAGTGTGCAAAGCATGACTCACATTCCAGATTACTTGAAATCCAATAAAACACGCTAGAACAAACACAATAAAATGTTGCATAAAACTCTCCGGCGCAAATACTCCGATCATAAGCATTAATACACCACCTAATGAAAGCAAACCAACCTGGGATTTGGTAGCAGAACTAAAAACTTCTTTTTCTTTCTCACGGAGTTCTGCCCGAGAAAGAGGTTTAGGGGTTTCTTTTCTCTTTACTGAAGCAATAGCCGAAATTTTTGGTGGGGGCGGTGGGAAAGTGATTTTCTTATTATAAACCACTGTCACCCCACGAATAACATCATCCTCCATATTGTGCTCAACATTCCCGTCTTTTTTTGGGGTCAGATCACTAATCATATGACGAATGTTATTGGAATATAAAGTTGAGGCCTGGGAGGCCATTCGACTCGGAAAATCTGTGTACCCTATTATTATGACTCCATTTTCAGTTACAATTCGTTCATCCATAACTGTTAATTTGCAATTGCCACCTCTTTCGGCAGCCAAATCTACTATCACAGAGCCAGGCTTCATTGCCTCCACCATCTCCTTAGTCCAGAGCTCTGGAGCTTCCCTATTGGGGATGAGGGCGGTTGTTATTAGAATATCGACGTCTGCAGCTTGGCTTTTAAATAACTCCAACTGTTTTGCCGCAAATTCTGGGCTAGATGGGGCAGCATAACCTCCGGTCGAAGCCCCATCTTGATTGTCGTCAAAGTCGAGCCGTAGGAACTCAGCACCCATTGACTCAATTTGTTCGGCGACCTCCGGCCTTACGTCAAAAGCCTTCACTATAGCACCTAACGACGTCGCTGTTCCGATAGCAGCTAGACCGGCAACCCCAGCACCAACCACCATAACTTTTGCTGGAGGAACCTTACCTGCAGCAGTTATCTGCCCGGTAAAGAAGCGACCGAAATTATTACTTGCTTCTATTACAGCCCTATATCCGGCTATATTTGCCATTGAAGACAGCGCATCCATTTTTTGAGCTCTGGATATACGTGGAACCATTTCCATAGCAATAACGTTGGTGCCTTTTAACGAAGCGGTCTCTAATAATGCCTTATTAACAGCAGGGTTACAAAAAGAAATCAAAGTTTGATCTTGGATTAAGAGTTTTAATTCTGATGGATTCGGTTGTCGAACTTTTACAACTACGTTTGAAGTTTTCCAAAGGCTGGAGGCAGTCTTTACGACTTTTACTCCCACATCCTTGTAAGCTTCATCGTTAAATCCAGATAGCAGCCCCGCTCCCGACTGTATTAAACACTCGTGACCAAGCTTTTGTATTTGCACTGCCGACTCAGGCGTCATAGCAACCCGAGTTTCTCCCGAAAAACTCTCTTTTGGTGCTCCGATTATCATTTGAACTCCTCTTTTATAAGGCTTTTAGCAAGCACAATAATATATATATTAGCAAGTATTAAATTATATCATTATAAAAAACTTAACTCTTATTAGAAACTCCAGCTGAGTTAAACGTTGCCATTCCGTTATGGCACTCAATAGCCGCTTTTAAAATTCCAATTGCCACAGCAGCTCCTGATCCCTCTCCTAAGCGCATACCTAAGGAGAGTAAGGGCTCCTTATTTAATTCTTGGAGCAATAGCACATGCCCACTTTCAGCAGAAACATGCCCAGCAATTACATGATCCA
>Ga0114996_10005889_pt1 | contig 14272 bp, 9 predicted proteins | sample ArcticOcean_MG_C_4_FD_87039 | JGI IMG/M metagenome (GOLD analysis project Ga0114996, IMG submission 87039) | Marine microbial communities from western Arctic Ocean - ArcticOcean_MG_CB4_134 | ecosystem: Environmental > Aquatic > Marine > Oceanic | place: Arctic Ocean: Canada Basin | collected...
ATTGCCGGTTCCGACCGTCAGTGATTCGTCGACGATGGCCATGGCTGCGCCGCAGACACTGGCGTCTCGTTTGGCGGCCCCCTTGGCGACGATGACGGCAGGCGTGGGGGCGGTACCGACGAGAGTGATGGTGCCGTTGAGGGTACCGGAGCCGTCGATTTGTTTGACCGGTTCGCCGTCGGTGACGGGGGTCGAGTTGCCACCGGCCTTGTAGGTGATCGTAGGCGTAGCCGAGGCACCTTTTCCGCAGCCGAGTTGGAGGCTGGCGGAGGTGACAGTGAGTGTGGCGAGGACGGTGATGTGGAATGGACGCATGATTGGGGTCATTGTTGTGCGGCCGCCTTGGACGGAGTCGCCGGAGGAATGTAGGGGCCGTCGCGTTCCATCAGACGGTTGTAGTTCATCAACGCATCTCGGACGGCGGTTGTCTGTTTGAGGCCGCTCCCCTGGAAGTGTTCGGGAAACAGCTTCTGGTTCCGAAGGAACGGTTGTGGCATCGAGGTGTAGGGAGTGAACCACTTGGGGTTGGAGAGCCAGACCTGGACCCAATCGGGCTGGAGTCGATCTCGGGCGAGGTCAAGATTCGGGCCACGGATATCCTTCTTGGGGTCGACCGCCTTGAACGGTCGTCCTCCGAGCGAGTGGCACTTGATACAGAGCGGTGCGTTGAACAGTCGCCACGATTCGGTCAGGTAATCGTGATCGGCCGATGTGAATTCGTTGTTGCGATCGGCCAGGTAGCCGGGTTGTCGTTGTGGCACGGGTTGATAGGGATAGTCGGCCCCATCGGCGGCGGCGAAGTAGTTGGCCAGTGCTCGGGCTTCTTCGTCGTCGAGGTTGAAGCGGGGCATGCGGAGAACGGTGGTGTGTCGCAGTCGTCCGGGGTTTTTCAGGAACCGGTAGAGCCACGGAGTCTGCACCTTGACGCCTTCGCCGACGAGGGGTGGTGGCGAGGCCTGCCAGGCGAGGTCACGGTTGGGGTCGGAGGCTCGTTTGAGGATGTCGTTGACCAGCCACTGGGCGAACCGGCCGCCTCGGGCGGGAGTTTCCGAGACGAGGTTGGGTTCGGGGACGAGCATGCGTGCCGAGGGCAGCACGGTGCGTGACTGCATGGCCGGTTTGCCGGATTCGTCCTGGCCCATCCAGTTCAGCGTGATCGGTTCCCAGAGGTTGTACGAGTATTCTCGTTCGTCGGGATCCAGGTCGTCGTCATCGGGTCCGGGTCGGGCGACCGCGAGGCCGTGGAACGAGTAGCCGACGTTGCCGTTTTTGTCGGGGTTGAGTTGGATGTCGCGTGGCGGCCGGATTTTCAGTAGCAGTTCGCGGGCTTCGGGATATTCCGACGCGGCCAGGGAACCATCGGGCAGGGAATCGAGGGTGGCCTGGATCTGGATTTCGGGCAGGTCGACCATATGGCAGCCGACGCAGTTGAACTTCTGCAACAGTCTTTCGCCTTCGATCCGATCGGCCACGCGTCTGTCGGGTTGGTAGACGTACTTGACCGGAGGCGGTTCGGCGACGAGTCCGAGAATGAAGGTGGCGATGGCTTCGATCGCCTGTTCGTTTTCCATCGGGTCGGTCGCAAAGGTGAACTTCGGCATTCTCAGCCGCTCGTCGTACCCCTTGGTTTCGGTTTTCTTGTAGTCGTAGCTGCGAGGGTCGCGGAGTTTTTGCCAGAGGAATCCTTCGCGGCCGTGGTGGAGCAGGCTGGCGTAGAAGAATGCGGCGCGGGTCTGTTCTTCTTCGACGTCGCGGTTTACGAATTTCTTTTTCCCGAGCGAGTGGGCTCGAGCGAGTCCCATTTCCTTGTCGACTCGTTTCCGTGTCGAGCTGCCATCGGCTTCGCCGTGGTGATGCAGGAACTCTTCGATGTGTTCCATGGCCAGCTTGGTGCGATCCTTGCGACCCCAGTTTTCGAGCTTGGTGCCGATGGGTCGAGCGGTTTCGAAGCCGGGGATATCGTGGCAGCCGTAGCAGCCATAGCGGCTAACGGTTCGGCGTCCGACGTACTGGAGTTTCATGTCGCGGGTCAGGGTGTCGCCGTGGAGTTCCAGTTCGTCGCCCTTGATCTTCGACTTGTCGGTTTCCGGGTAACGGCCTCCGTCGGTGACCATTTTCTCGGCAGCTGCGACTCCGATCACCTTACCGGCGTAGAGCATGACGAGTTGGTCGAGAGTGGTGTCGCCCGGTTGCGGCACAGGGTTATTGGCGAGTGGTGTGGTGGTTTGAGAGAGCAGGAAGGCGGTGATGTCGGCAGCAGGGTCGACCGGTTTGTCGTCTTGGGTGTGGGGTTCCAGGAACAGGTTGGGCATGCGTGTGCGGGAGAAGTGTTTCTGTGGGTCGCGGAGCCAGGTGTAGAGCCAGCGGAAGCCGGGGTCGGTGGCGGAAGCCGAGTTCTTCGGGTCGTGGCCGATCTTGTCCTGGATGCGTGAGAGGTCGGGTCCGAAGTCGGCCGAGAGTTGTTGCTTGGGGTCGGGGACGGCGTTGTGGCTGTGGCAGGCCAGGCAGCCACGTTCGCGGAACGCGAGGGCGCCTCGCTTGGCGTCGGGGGTGACGTCCTTGGGGACGGTGTCGAGTTGGAAGTCGGTGCTGGCCTGCTTGCTGGTTTCGAGCAGGAAGTGCGTCACCGCGGCGATTTCGACTTCACCGAATTGCTTGCCGTGTGCGTTTTGCTGATTACTGAGATCGAAGAACTGCGGCATGCGCGTGTTCGGACGGAAGTCGGTGGGCTTGCGGATCCATCGGCTGAGCCAGTCGGAGTTGGTTTTGAGTGCGACATGAGCGAGGCTGGGTCCGACCTTTCGCATCTTGCCGGCCAGTTGATTGGGATCGGCGTCGAGAGCGGCCTTGAGCAATGCGGTGGCGGGTTCGAGGCGGAGGTCGGGTCCGATGGGGTTGGTGCCGTCGAACCCGGAGATCTCGTGGCAGCCGAAGCAACCGAATTTCTGAACAAGCTGCCATCCTTTATAGAGCTTCGGTGCGGTCGGCCCGTGGTCGGGGTTGATGCCGAGTTCGACGACCTGGTGATGGCATTTCAGGCAGGTGGATTCTCTGAGTCGTCTCGGCTGCATGGGGAACACCCAGTGGTGGTTCGGGAAGAACCCGTACTGGTCGTTCCATTTCTTGTAGTCGGCCGGGTGATTGGGTCCGTGTTGAGCGTTGTGGAAGCTGGTGGCCGATCCCTGACCGTCGTGGCAGACTGTGCATCCGAACTCGGTCACCGGGTGCGGACTGGAAGCGGTCAGGTAGATGTCGGGTCGGGGGTGGGTGGCAAACGGGTGCGGGTAGCCACCGGCGGCGACCCACGAGGCGGGGTCGGCGTCGATGTTGGCGTCGGCGGCAAAGGGGAATTCGGGCACGTTGCCGGACAGCACGCGGTCGGCGGCGAGGTGGCAGGTACGGCAGCGATCGAAGCGGGCCGTGGCGGTCATCCCCAGAGTGATACTCTGGCCGGGCAGCCAGTCCTGGCGGACCCTGTGATGCGAGTTGAACCCGTCGATGACCGGTTGTTCCATCAGCCATCTCTTGACGGCCTGGACGGTGCTTTCCGGAGCGATCACATTGCGGGTGTCGCCGGTCAGTTGGAGTGCGGCTTCGAGTGCGGCAAGCGTGGTTTCGGAATCGGTTGAGTCGCCGGTGAGTGTGTCGATTTCAGCCTGAGCGGCCTGGACGGCGTCGAGGGCTGCTCGCAGAGTTTTCTCGGCATCGTCGACCGTCTTTTGATTCGCACGAAATGTCTCGAGCTTGCTGGCGGCGGGGTCGTTGTCGCGGACGGCGAGATCGTAATTGGCTCGAGCCACGTCGCGGTCGGTCCGCAGCGGCCTGGTGGCCCGCATGCGGGTTTCGACGGTGCCCTGGAGTCCGGCGAGGGCCTGGTTGAGTTGGTCGAGTTGAGTCTGGATGGAGTCGAGGTGAGTCTTTCGCTCTTTGATTTGGGAAGTGAGTTCTTCGGTGCGGGTGGTGAGTTGGTCCTGTTGATCGAGGCCGATGTGTCTGAGTCGGGCGTCTTCGATGCGGTCGAATTTCTGTTGCCAGACTCGCCACTCGTCGTTGTGGTCATCGTGCAGCATCCACAGCGTCGCTGCGAGCAGCATCAGGCTGCTGGCGGCGAAGACCATGTGGGTCTTCGACAGGCTGCGGAAGAAACCGTCGGTGGCAGGCATGAGACGTCTTGGCCGGGTGTTGAAGCTAGATATTGAAGAAATATTCGGGGATGTTGACGAGGTACTTCAGGTTGAGTGCCCAGCGGAGGACCATTTTCAGTGGCAGTGCGGCCATCCAGAGCAGCAGTTGTGTGAAGACCATGAAGCGGAGGTAGCCCATTCGCTGGTAGAAGGACTTGAGCCATTTCATGGCGAGGAACGGTGGGAGTGCGACGAAGTAGAAACCGATCACGACGAAGCCGGGGAGTTCTCTGAGCAGGATCATCCCGACCTTGTAGCCGGTTGGGTCGGAGTTCTGGTACGAGGGCATGTCGAGTCCGAACCAGTCGAGGTAGAAGAGTTCGGAGAGCATGACGTTGTTGAGTGCTTCGAGTTTATGGACGTCCCAGTACTCGTAGATGCCGAAGATGTTCCAGTTGGGTCCTCTGAGGAAGGTGCCGAGCACGATCATCGCGACCCAGAGGCTGATGAAACCGACGAGGAATGTGGTAATGGCGAAGGCACGTTGTCGGAAGACGTAGTAGCCGTTTCCGATCCGATTGAAGTCGATGTAGGGGACGGCCATCAGTCCACCGAGGATCATGGTGGGAAAGACGACACCGGCGAGCCAAGGGTCGTAGTAGACGAGCATTTCCTGGAGGCCGAGGAAGTACCAGGGTGCCTTGGAGGGGTTGGGTGTCTTGGCGCTCGAGGCGGGTTCTTCGAGTGGTGCTTCCAGCGCGATGCCCCAGACGATCAGCAGCGTGGTGATCGCGATCATGCAGATCAGTTCGCTGTAGACCAAGTCGGGCCAGACGAGCACTTTTTCGTTCTTGTCGTTTTCGAGGACCGGTACGGGCCCTTTGCCGTCCCAGTTGGCTAGTCGGCGGTCGTTTTCGACGGCGCGCGAGAAGTAGAGCCAGGTGAGGCCGCCGATGAGGTACAGCAGTGCGACGATCGGCACGTTGTCGGGCTTGCCGACGATTTGCCGGAAGTCGTAGTCGGTCATCGAGAGTGCCATGAACAAGATGGCGGCATTGAGCATCACCCAGCCCACGGTCGGCTTGACCAGGAACTCGCGGAACCACAGCATGCCGATCGTGGTACAGATCGAGATGATGAAGTAGGTGACCGGGTTGGCGACGAGTGTATCGACGGCGGTTTCGAACGGGCCTCCGGGTTCCAGGGCCAGCGGGAACTTGTCGATGTAGTCCTCGTTGCTCTGGCTCAAGTGCATGAACGCCAGCATCATCAGGATCGAGGTGTACAGGGCCCAGATCGTGGCTCGAGGCAGCTTGATCTTCAGCACCGGCAGCACGATGTACCGGTTTTCCTTGTAGATTCGGACGGTCCACCAGAGGTTCATGCCGCACAGCAGCATGTACAACCAGCCCAGCCCCTGCAGCACGGCAGGAGTCAAGTTGAGGTGCGGATCGATGAACGGGTCGAGGTGCATAGAGAGTTCTGAGTGAACCGGTTGGCCGGTGTGTATTTGTGTCTTGGAGTGTGTTTTGAACTAGAGTGGCTGGCTGATCCCGCCGTCTTTGCGGACTCGCCAGAAGTGGATGGCGATCAATCCGGCTGCGGCCAGCGGGATCGCCACACAGTGCAAGATGTAGAAGCGGTTGAGAGTTTCTTCGCCGACGAAGCGGCTACCGAGAAGCAGAAAGCGCGCATCGCTCCCGCTGGTGATCAGGTCGTACCCACCCATGTTCATCAACTGGAACCCGGGTCCTTCGTGACCGAGTACGGGTGTGGCTCGAGCCATGTTCGAACCGACGGTGATGGCCCAGATGGCCAGCTGGTCCCAGGGCAGCAGGTACCCGGTGAAACTCAGAAGAAGCGTCAATACCAGCAATAGCACTCCGACCACCCAGTTGAATTCTCGAGGCGGTTTGTAGCTGCCGGTCAGGAAGACTCGATACATGTGGAGCCAGACGGTGATGACCATCGCATGAGCTCCCCAGCGATGGATTTCGCGCATGATGCCCAATGTCGTGACATCACGAAGTGCGAGAATGTCCTGGTAGGCCCATTCGAGCGTGGGGCGGTAGTAGAACATCAACAGCACGCCGGTGATCGTTTCGACCAGGAACAGGAAGAAGGTGATACCGCCCATGCACCAGGTGTAGGAGAGTGCGATGCCCTGCTGCTTGACCGAAACCGGGTGCAGGTGCAAGAAGAAGTTGGTCAGCATCACGACCACCCGGTTTCGCCGATCGTAGGGCGCCGGGTGACGGAAGATGCTCTTCCAGATCTGAGATCCGCGGATGTAGTCGCCGACAGACATCGAGTGGGCAGGCTCCGAGTGTCCGGTCGATGGGACCGGGATATGTTGCGATCAGGGTTTCAGAGTGTCAGGTGGCCGTGCGTGATGTTGTTGTGTTTGGGAGTTGAGCGAGCGGTTTAGACGCTGACGAAGCAGTTGTCTTCTTCCCACTGCCCGAGTTCTTCCTGGAACTTCTTGCTCTTGTCCACTTCGAGCATTCCGTCGGCTGCAAGTTTCAGGCCGTGTCGTTCGAGTGGCCGAGGAGCAGGTCCTTCGAAGTTGACTCCGGACTTGTAGAACCCCGACCCGTGGCAGGGGCATTTGAATTTCTGTTCGCCTTCGAGCCAGTTGGGTGTGCAGCCCAGATGCGTGCAGACGGTCGAGACGACGACGATCTGGTCCTGGCCGTTGTACATGGTCGATCGGACGATCCAGACGGCTCGATCGGCCTTGAACTTGGTCGAAACCGATTCTGGCGGGTAGTCGCTGGGCGGCCCGATCTTGAAGGTCATCGGTGGTTCGACGAGTGTATTGGGGAACATGAACCGCGCCAGTCCGAGCAACATGGCGGTGCCGGCGGTTGCCAGAGCGGTCCAGGCGATGGCGAAGGGTGAGGTGACCAGTTGAGTCGGCAGGAGTAGAAGTGCGACGAGTGCGCTTCGGCGTTCGACTTGAGCGGGTGGAGCCACCGGTGCATCGGGAGCCGGCGGTGGCGACGGCATCGGTCTTTCGGACGCCGTCACCTGAGGCGTTGTTACTGGAGGCGTATCGGCCGAGGCCGTGCTGGCTCCACCACCGTCGGTTTGCCTGAGCCGCTGGAGCATCTCCTGAACGCTTGGCCGATCCCCGTCACCGTCAGCAGTCGCCGGACTGGATTCAGAAGCTGCGGTGTCGGCTGCGGTGTTGGTTGCGGTGTTGGCTGCGGTGTTGGCTGCGGTGTTGGCTGCGGTGTTGGCTGCGGTGTTTGGGTCGGGATCGTCATCCGCCGTGTTGGTATCCTGGGCTCTTGCCATCGCGAGGATGTCTGAGACACCCGCGGGTTTGGCGGCGGCTTTGGCCGGTTTTTCGTCGGCCGGCTTGGTTTCAGCTGCTGCGTCGTTGTCCTGTCCTCGTGCCACGGCGAGGATGTCGGCGGTGCTCGAGGGTGTTGCTTTGGGTGTTTTGGGGGGATCGGCTGGAGTGGTTGGGGGGTCGTCCGCCACGGGTTCGGTGGCGGTGTCCTGGGCCGTGTCGTCGCCGGTTTTTCCAGTTGGCGCAGCCGCTTCGTCGGCCGGATCCGGCGTGCCTGAGCCACCGTCCTGAGACCGGGCCATGGCCAGGATGTCGTCGATTGAAGGTCGTTCGTCAGCCATCATCAGCTTCCGTGAGCAGCACTGGGCCCGCGTCGGGCCACTGGCTACTCGGCATCGCGTGGCAGCCCGCACCAAGCGGACACTTTACGGCACTCTTCAAGGATTCTGGCACGTCTATCCAGACTCGACAACCTCGCCTGACACTCCACAAAGGCGATTCCCGAAACCAAGAATCTCTCGAGCGAGATCTTCTCAGGGCTAGGAATGTTTTGATGTGTGGCGTGAATGGGTCGAGGAATTAGAGACGAGGGGTTGGGGGGATAGGAAATGAGATGTGAGCGAGTATTCTTGTTGTGTGAAGCGGGGATCGCAAGTCGGGCGGGACGTGGGGTTGGGTAATGGGGCTGGTTGATCGAAACGAGTTGTTTGGGCGTCTCGAGTGTTTGGTCCGGCGCGATCCGGCCGGCCGGGGGTTGATGTCTGCCGAATCGGTGCGTGGGGTCTTGTGCGCTGGCGATCTTGCTGGAGCGGTTTCGAGTTTGTTGTCGAAGCCGGGGCCGGTCGCGATCCTGAGCGGATTCCTGATTCCTCATGCGAATCCACCTTCCGCCGAGACAGACGGGCCACCTGGTGCGGTGACCTTGGCCCGGGTCCTGATTGGCCTGGGTCGCGAGGTGATGTTGCTGACCGATCGGCCGTGTGCTGCCGCGATGCGGGCGACGGCCGATGCAGCGGGTTTGGAGGAGATCGAGTTGTGGGTTGCTCCGCTGGAGGACTCAGCGGGGTGGTGTCATGAGTTCCTGTCGGCCCGGCGAGGCGGGTCGGGTCTGGATCACCTGGTGGCGATCGAGCGGGTGGGACCCAGCCACTCGATCGAATCGCTGCGGGCCCAGCCGCGTGACGGCGAGTGTCCCGAATCCGACTTTATTGAGCGAGTGCCCTGCGAGTCGTGGGGCTGTTGTCACAACATGCGTGGTCGAGTGATTGACGAGTGGACGGCGGACGTATCGGTGTTGTTTGACAGCCTGGGCGAGTACTTTGCCGACGCGGTGACGATCGGTATCGGGGACGGCGGGAACGAGATCGGGATGGGGGCGGTGCCGTGGGAGGAGCTGGTGGCGCGGTTGCCGGGAGACGACTCGGTGCGGGTCCCCTGTCGGATCGCGACCGACTGGAACCTGTTAGCGGGGATCAGCAACTGGGGTGCGTGGTCGCTGGCTGCCGCAGTAGCTTTTGCTGCTGAGCGAGTGGACGTGATCGAGCCGTTGACAGCCGGGTGGCAGCACGAACTGGTGGCACGGATGGTGTCCGAGGGTCCGGGGGTGGACGGACTCAGCGGGCAGGCTGTGGTCGGCGTCGATGGGCTTTCGATCGAGGACTACCTGGTGCCGTGGAGTGGGATTCGCAACGAGTTGGGATTATCGGATTCGGTCACGGGAATCTGACACCATCCCGGGCTCCGTAGCAGATCCTCCACTACCCCGGCCTGGTCGACCTGGCCGAGAAGCATGGTTACATCGTCGTGGCTCCGATCGCTCCGGCAATCTACCGTTCACCTCGTGGCCTGACGGCGATCCGCGACACGCCGGTGATCGTCGTGCAGGGAGCCAAGGACCGACTGGTTCGTGCCTCATCGACTCGGAAGTGGATCGAGAAGATGAAGGAGCTGGAGATGACTCACAAGTACGTGGAGTACAAGGACGGCGGCCACATCAGCCCGGCGTTCCAGGGCCTGCCGGCGATCTTCGAGTTCTTCAACACGCACGCGGAGCGTAGAAAAAAGAAGTAGGATTCTTCGGCCTCACTCGCTGATCACCAGGTGGCGGTTGATCTCGACATCCTTGAGCTCGGTCCGTTTTCCCGAGGGCCAGTGGATTTCCAGGCGAGAAATCGTCCGCGCGTCGCCCAGTCCCAGTGTCACTCGAGCCGGGGCCTGGGAGAGGAAGTTGATGACCGGGTAGAGTTCTCGGCGAACGGTCCGGTTGCCGAGGTGAGCGATGACACGGGCTCCGATTCCCTGTCGGTTGCTGTCCTGTCCCTGGAGAGTGACGGTGAGCCAACCGGCGTCTGGGAATTGGTTGCGATAGACGATCAGCGGTCCGCCACCGGCCTGCCGCACGAACAGTTCGGGGCGACCGTCCCCGGTGACATCACACCCGACTGCGGTTCGGCCGTCGCCGTCGCTGTCGGCTGCACTGGCGTGACCGATGTTGGCGAATTCTCCGTTGCCGAGGTTCAGGAAGACTCCATTGCGTTCGTAGGCCGAGAGATTTTCACGTCGGGTGGCGAAGTCCCAGGGATTCTGAACCCAGAACTCACCGCTCTTGCGGTCCACTTCTCTCAGTGCCGGGATGACGGCGTGGCAATCGAACGGCTGCGACACGACAGCCAGCCAGACGCAGCGTCATCCATCGGGTCGTTCTCGGGTGACGCTTTGGAACCCACACGGAGCGTAGAGGTCAAGTTGTCCATCGTTGTCGAGATCGACGTAGGCTGGTCCGTAGGCCCACCCGACATCGGCCACTCGGGCCGACTGTCCGATCCGTCGGAACCCCTTGCCGCCGATGTTCTGGTACAGGTCGCTGCCGGAGACGAAATCGCGGAGTTTCCGGTCGACGTCCGCATCGTAGATATCACCGGGCAGGTTACCGACGACTCGTTCTCCGGCCTTGGAGTACATATTGGCGAGGTAGGGGTCGGCGAAGCCATCGTTGTCGATATCTCCGACGGTCAGCCCCATCGAGAAGCCTCCATAGATCTCGGGCAACTCGGTTTCGACAAACGTGCCGTCGCCCTTGCCGAGCCAGAAGTCATTTCGGCCAAACTCGCAGGCGGTCATCAGGTCGGGGAAGCCGTCGTTGTTGGCGTCGAAGAAGACGGCAGCAAAGGTGCTGGTGCCACGCCCTCGCGTGCCACTTCGCCTTGTCACGTCACTGAAGTGCAGGTTCCCGTCGCCCTGCCACATCTGGTTGCGATTGCTGTCGTTGGTGCCGATCCACTTCTGTCCACTGGTTGGTTGGTTGATGCCGACGACATAGAGATCGAGTTGTCCGTCGAGATTGATATCGGCGACGGCGAAGCCGACGGCATCTTCGAGATCGAGGCCGGATTGTGCTGGTGTGAGTCGAGTGAACCGGCGACCGGGTTGAGGTGAGGAGTCGTTGTTTTCGGTCGGTCCATTCTGGTCGTTTCGAAAGAGGTGTCGTCCGAGGACGAGGTCGGGGTCGCCGTCGTTATCGAAGTCGCCCCAGGCGGCCTGCAGGTCGGTGGATTCCCTGGGCAAACCGACGTCGGAGGTAACGTTTTCGAACCGGCCGTTTCCGAGTCCGCGATAGAGGGCGAGTCCTTTGAGGTCGGTCAGCAGGCAATCGACGTGTTGGTCTCCATCGTAGTCGGCCAGGTAGACGCCTCCGGTGATAGCCGGAGTCTGCGGTCCGGTGACTTCCAGCCAATTGTCTCGCAGGCCACCGACATCGATTCCTGTTTCGTCGGTCATGTCTTCCATCAGTGGGCGGTCACATTCGACGGTGTCGATGCGAATCACCGAGAGGCGTTGGAACCAGGCCATCGATTCGGGCGACTGTTCGTTGATGCCGTCGAGGCGGCAGGCCAATTCAATCCGTATTTCCCGGATCCGGTCGTCGTCCGTCGTCCCCGCCATTCTCAGCAGCAGGTTCCCGTCCCAGGCGCTGTCGAGTTGGCCGGGAGTTTCCGGCGTCATGCGTTTGAGCTTGGTGGAGATGGAATCGAGCGAGTGAAACGTTCGTCTTTGTTCGAGCAGCCAATCGAGGAATTCTCGGGCATCGCAGTTGGCTTTTTTGGTATCGATGCCATTTCGGAACTGGCTTGTCGAGGTGACGTGTCCGTGAGTGTGTTTTGATACGGGGTGGTCGTTTTCAAAGAGCCAGGCACCGGTGAAGTGCCTGGAAACGGTTGCCATCAGCTGATCGGCATCATCGTCGGCGAGTGCAACGGCGAGTTTCGGCAGGCAGCGGTCTCCGAAGACGAAGCCTCCGAGGTGTTCGACGTCCTGGAGGTGTCGGGCTTGTTCTTCGGTGAGGCCGGGTTGTCGTTGTCTTGTGCGAGCGAAATTGAGCAGCAGGGCGAGCAGGGTGATGACGGCGAGCGCGATGGTGATCAGGGCGAGTCGTTTGGGCAGGGCGGTGGTGGTGGGAGTGGTGTTCATGGGTGCGAGTTTAGTTTAGCAGGCTGTTGAACAGCTCGGGATTATTCGCAGCCATCACCGTGAAAGTCATCCCCAGCGGATTGAGGGATCTGAGCGGGTGTACGAGGGGACAGGCACCCGCGTTTGGCGGGGAGCCAGTCCCCCGGCGGGAGGCACGTCGGATTCAGGCTGCGTCGGTTTCGACGTGAACGCGTGCGTAATAGGCCTGTCGGTAGGTTGGGCAGGACTGCAGCAGGTCGTCGTGTCGTCCGGTGGCGATAATCCGTCCGCTGTCCATAACGACGACTCGGGTAACGAGGTCGAGCACGCTAGGTGCCATCGAGTGAGTGATCATCAGCACGGTGCGGCCCTGGACGAATTCGCGTAGCACTTCGTGGATTTTGTCTTCGCTCGAGGCATCGATGGCGGAGGTGGCTTCGTCGAGGATCAGGATAGCCGGGTCACGGAGAATGGCACGAGCCAGCGTGACCCGTTGTCGTTGTCCTCCGGAGAGTCGTCCTCCGTGTTCGCCGACGACGGTGTCGTAGCCGTCGGGGAACTGTTCGACGAACTCGGTCACGAGTGCACGTTGAGCGGCTTCAAGGATTTCGTCGCGTGAGGCTTCAGGGCGACCGAAGCGGATGTTCTCGAACACGGTGTCGTCAAAGAGCAGTGGTTCCTGTGTGACGATGCCAATCTGATCGCGGAGTTCGACGGGATCGACATCACGGATATCGATTCCATCGATGCGAATGGTTCCTTCGCTGGGGTCAAACAGTCGAGGCAGCAGGTGGATGAGAGTCGATTTCCCGGACCCATTGCTTCCGACCAGCGCGACTACTTCATTGGCTTCGACGAGCAGGTTGATTTTCGAGATGGCTTCGGGGGCATCCTGAGTCTGTCCGTTGTATCGGAACGAGACGTTTCGGAATTCGATCGAGCGGTGGCAGCGTTCGATGCGTTGAGGCAATTCGGGAGCGGTGATGCTGGCGGTGCGGTCCATCAGTTCGAAGATTCGGTCGGTGGCGGCGGTGGCTCGTTTGAGTCTTGAGTAGACGCTCGAGAGTTTTCGGACGGGGTCGATGGTTCCGGCCAGGAAGGCGTAGAGCAGCGATAACCTGGCGACGTCCATCACTTCGGTCGTCAACCGGATGTCCCAGACCTCGCGGGTGCCTCGGAGCACCAGGTAGGCACCGGGTAGCAGTGCCACGCAGACGGCTGCGAGTCCGAGCAGTTCGGTGGTGGGGTTGGTGAGCGAGTCGATTTTCACGACCTGCATCGCCTGATGGTAGTACTCGCGGTTCTCGCGGCGGAACTTATCCTTTTGCCGATGTGTTCCGTTGAAGGCGATGATAATTTTCAGAGCGTGAAACGATTCGGCGAGCGTTTCGTAGATCTTCGACATGCTCTCCATCATCTTCGTGCTGGCGGCCTTGAGTGCTTTGCCATAGCGATAGAAGACGATGCCGAAGACGGGCACGAACAGCAGGGACATCAGGGTCAGTTGCCAGTTGACCAGGAAGGCCATGGTGATGCAGGTGGCGGCTTTGAGTGGTTCGCGAACGACCTTGCCACCCACCAGTTTCAGTCCAGCGGCCATGACGTTGATGTCGTTGGTGAAGCGAGCCATCAGTGGCGCGGTGCCGTCGGCGGCGAGGGTTTGGTAGTCCAGTGACAGGCAATGTTCAAAGCACGCCTCCCGGACGCCTCGAACCGACTTCTCGACCGCACTCCCGACCAGGACATCCTGGACAAAGATGCCGACTCCTTTGAGCAGCGTGCCGACCATCAGCAGCACGAGCACCAGGGCCATGGTGTCGAAGGCGTCTTGCGGCAGGTGAGGCAGCAGTTTTCCTCGGACCCAGTTGAGTCGTCTGAGTTGACTGGTCTGTTCGGCGATCTTTCCCTGCAGGCGGGCTCTTTCCTTGAGTTGATCGGCGGCCAGGCTGTCCAATGCGGCCGTCTTGGCCCCGATCTCGTCGCGGTACCAGTCGGCTTCCTGGTCCGAGTATTCCTGCAGCGACTGTCCTTGGAGCAGGACCTTGACGATCGGGAAAGCGACCGACAGGTTGGCTCCCCACAGCAGTGCGACTCCCAGTCCGAAGGCGGCGCTGAGAAGGAACAGCCGGCGGTGCGGCAGCACGTAGGGCAACAGGCGCGAAAAACTGCCCACCAGAAACGTCTCGTCCCAAGTTCCAAAACAGATGATCCCGCTCTGTCAGCGGGGCGGGATCATCTGTGAGTCGGGCGAGCGGGTCAAGAGGTGTGTGGCGGGGTGGTGTTGGCTGCGGTGTTGGCTGCGGTGTTGGCTGCGGTGTTGGCTGCGGTGTTGGCTGGCTTCCTGGTGGTCCACCACAGTGCTATGGCGAAAAGAGCCGAGAGTCCAACGATGGTGGCGAGTGAG
>Ga0114996_10005891_pt1 | contig 14270 bp, 9 predicted proteins | sample ArcticOcean_MG_C_4_FD_87039 | JGI IMG/M metagenome (GOLD analysis project Ga0114996, IMG submission 87039) | Marine microbial communities from western Arctic Ocean - ArcticOcean_MG_CB4_134 | ecosystem: Environmental > Aquatic > Marine > Oceanic | place: Arctic Ocean: Canada Basin | collected...
TGAATTACTGAATGGAGAAATATTCTATACTCTAAAAGAAGCAACAATCATGATTGAGAGGTGGCGTATTCATTACAATACCAAAAGGCCACATACGAGCCTGGGGTATCGACCGCCAGCACCAGAAACAATACAGATTTCAAACACAATCATGAACTATGAAAACTGAATCCTAAATCTGGTATAAATAACGGGGTCTGGTCAGGCGTGGGGGCAACGGATCGCGATTTACTCGTAAAGCACGCAAATGCCATTCCGCCTTTTATAGTCCGCCAACTTTCCTCAAGGTTTAGCCTTGTCCTTCCCGCTATAACTGCATGAATATTATTGACAAAGTTCCCCTTTAATAATAACATGCCCTCTTCTAAATGAGGCCTGCCCCAAACCAAAAATTACGGTTGATCGTTATAAAATAAGGCCCCCAGCTTTTAGAGATTAGCTTATTCTGGAATTTCTATTGCAGAAAATCCGGTTTCAATTTGCAAAAAATTTATTGGAGATTTGTTTAGATGCCCAAACTAGAATTAGGTCCAATCGGTTTACTTCCCCCTTCTGCTGCGGCCATGGGTATTTTCCATCCTGAAAAAGGTTCTGGAATGGATTTAGTTGAGGGAGAACATATACCAACCGATGAAGCGATTAACAAAGCCGCGCATGAAATTTTGACTCGGCGCAACCCTACGCTTTTTCCTGGACCAATGGTACTTTGGGGATGGAATGAAGAAGCTATGCATAAAGCTGAATTGGCGATGGACCTGGTCAGGGAAGTTCCTGGCATGAATGTCATCCCAATGCCTGACTACCGGCCTATCTATCCCAAAATTGACCCGGAAGCGGTGATAAACCCCTGTCATCCAAACCTGACCATTCAGCACAATAAAATTGAAACATGTATCCTTATTGGAGTGCACTGTCATTTCGCAAATATTACACTTAAAATGATTCGGGCAAATACCAACTGTTACACGATGGCATTCTGTCAATACGATGGTCATGAAGATGCTTTTGTTTCTTTAAGTGATATTGATGGTACCAAGCTTCAAAAGGTCACGGTAGCAATTCGCCAGGCCAAAAAAGACGGGATAGAACCTTGGGGCCTGACCAAGGCAGGAAAAGATGAACTAGAAGAGATCGCAGCCAGAAAAGCCGATGAAAAGGCTCCTTCGAAGGGAGATACAACTTTGTTTATGGGTGAATTGGAGCAAGGCTTGGATGAAAATGCCGAGTAAGATAAGTGTTTTTTAAAATTAAGTAGAATTGCAGTCCCAAAAAGTCCGCTTAAATTAAGCGGGCTTTTTTTTGCTCAATATCCAGTTGTTTAGCCAGATAGTTGTAACAAACCCATAAAATTTTACATTGACAGAACTAGATAATCAATTGTTCTATGTTTATAGCAATCGAAAACTATTGTAATGCCCTTTAGTTGATTAATTTAAGTGTCTGGTTTGCTAAACCGAGATAAATTTTTCCTCTCGCTTAAAAGGAGGTTTTTGTGCGCGCACTGGTAATTGATGACTCCAGAGCCATCAGGTTGATCCTTGGACAAATTCTTAAAGCTCTTAAAATTGAGGTAAATTTAACCCGCATCTGAGATTCAGCAAGAATTAGAATAATCTATTTATTTGCAATAACTTATAATAACCCCAGCGGCCAAAATCCTTGCAAAAATTAAGCATAAATCTTCTCATCTCGGCTTGACATTGCTGAGAATGGGTCTTATTTAACTTACAGAATTGTAAAGAGATAGCACCCATTTACTCAAACCAGTAAATGCATTTATAAAAACAAGGAAAGGATTAAAAGTCATGGGAAAAATCGTAGGCATAGATCTGGGCACCACCAACTCCGTGGTCGCCGTAATGGAAGGAAGCGAACCTAAAGTAATCCTCAATGAGGAGGGAAACAGAACCACCCCTTCCGTAGTCGCATTCACCAAAGAGGGTGAAATACTGGTAGGCCAAGTGGCAAAAAGACAGGCCATCGCTAACCCGGATAACACGATTTTTTCCATTAAACGTTTCATGGGCCGGTCCCTCAACGAGGTGTCGGAAGAAATGAAAATGGTTCCTTACGAGGTCATTCAGGGATCCAAAAATGAAGTACGCATAAAAGCCGGTGACAAGTCTTACACTCCACCCGAAATATCAGCCATGATACTGCAAAAACTGAAAAAATCCGCAGAAGCTTATCTCGGCCAACCGGTTACAGAAGCCGTTATTACCGTGCCGGCATACTTCAATGATGCCCAACGCCAGGCAACTAAAGATGCCGGTAAAATAGCAGGATTAGAAGTCAAACGCATTATCAACGAACCCACCGCCTCGGCACTGGCTTATGGACTGGACAAGAAAAAAGACCACACCATTGCTGTTTATGACTTCGGGGGCGGTACCTTTGATATCTCAATTCTTGAAGTTGGAGACAATGTCGTTGAGGTTAAAGCCACAAACGGGGATACCCATCTTGGCGGCGACAATCTGGACCAGCGTGTTATCAACTGGCTGGTAGATGAGTTTAAGAAGGCGCATGGTATTGATCTTTCCAAAGATAGTATGGCCCTGCAAAGGCTGAAAGAAGGGGCCGAAAAAGCCAAAATGGAACTGTCAACCACCAATGAGACAGATATCAATCTTCCCTTCATCACTGCAGATGCAGGAGGCCCCAAGCATCTCAACATGAAACTTTCAAGAGCGAAATTTGAATCCATGATCGATGACCTGCTGGAAAAATCCAAGAGCCCCTGTCTCCAGGCATTGAAGGACTCCGGAGTGAAAGCGGACCAAGTTCATGAAGCAGTTCTAGTCGGTGGCTCAACCCGGATCCCGAAAGCGCAGGAACTGGTTAAAAACCTTTTTGGGAAAGATCCCCATCACGGTGTCAATCCGGATGAAGTGGTTGCGCTAGGTGCGGCGGTTCAGGCAGGTGTCCTCTCCGGCGATGTAACAGACATCCTTCTTCTTGATGTCACTCCACTTTCTCTCGGAATTGAAACACTGGGAGGGGTTACCACAAAACTGATTGAGCGTAACACCACCATCCCTACACGCAAGTCAGAAACCTTTTCAACTGCGGCGGATAACCAGCCCTCGGTAGAAATTAATATTATCCAGGGCGAACGGGAAATGGCAAAAGATAACCGGTCTCTCGGGAAATTCCATCTGGACGGAATCCCACCGGCACCGCGTGGCATACCGCAGGTTGAAGTGACCTTTGACATAGATGCCAATGGCATTATTCATGTCACGGCCAAAGACAAGGGCACCAACAAGGAACAAAAAATCACCATAACCGACTCAACCGGTTTGAGCGAAGACGAAATCGATCAAATGGTGAAAGACGCTGAAGCTAATGCCGAAGCGGATAAAGAAAGAAGGGAAAAAATTGATGTTAAAAACCAGCTCGATACGGTCATCTACAGCACAGAAAAAACCATAAAGGACAACAAAGACAAGCTCAAAGAGGAGGATATCAAGGAAGCCGAAGAAGCCATCGAAGAAGCCAAGAAACACCTCGAAGGCGAAATACCGGCTATGAAAGAGCAGGTCGATAAAGTCAATGAGGCTGCCCACAAACTGGCTCAGACCATGTATTCCCAATCCCAGGAGCAAGGCGAAACATCCGAAGGCGGTGAAACATCCGAAGGCGGTGAAACATCCGAAGGCACGGATGCTGACTCCGGCAACGATAAAAAGTCTGACGATGACGTAGTCGATGCAGAGTTTGAGGACGTCGGGAAAAAATAGTATCATCCAATCGCGTGCCCTCGAATTCTTCGAGGGCACGATTCTATTTTCCAATAATCACAAACAATCCCTATGGCAAAAAACAAATCGAAATCAAATGCGGCTCCACAGGATGAACCTGAAATCAACATCGTTGACCGAAGATCTTCCATACTGGATGAAGAGGAGATTGAGGAGGCCATTGAAGAACGCCTGCCCACTTATGTGGAACGTCTCAAACAGGAGGCGGAAGAAAAAGATAAACGCCTCCGGGAATACATCGCCGCCTACAAAGAAAAATCCGGTGAAGACGATGAGTTCCGCAAACGTCTCGAAAAAGACAATGATGTCCGCCTGGATCAGTTTAAGGCCAATCTGTTCTCACGGTTGATCCCGATTCTGGACAACTTGAACAGGGCCATTCAAGCCACTGGTTCTAACAAGGATTTTGATGCGCTTCACCAAGGCATGGAAATGGTTGCCAAACAATTCGCCCGGGAACTCAAAAATAATGAGGTGCAAAAAATCGACACCCAGAACCGGAAGTTCAATCCCCAAACTGACGAGGTAGTCATGACAGAAGAAACTACCGATCCAGAACAGGATAATACGATTGTTGAAGAGCTGGAACCAGGATATATTTTTAAGGACAAGTTGATCAAAGCCGCAAAAGTAAAAGTGGCCCATCTAAAAACCCCTTAACAAACGACTCATGAGCCAACGCGACTATTATGAAGTACTTGGAGTTTCTAGAAATGCAAATGAAAGCGAACTAAAAAAAGCCTACCGGCAACAGGCTCTTAAATACCATCCCGACAAAAACCCCGGTGATAAACAGGCTGAAGATAAATTCAAGGAAGCTTCAGAGGCTTACGACATCCTTAAGGATTCTGAGAAAAGACAAATCTATAATCAGTTCGGTCATGAAGGCCTTAAGGGTCGTGGCTTTGGTGGATTCAGTGGATTCGACGATATCTTCTCTCAGTTTGGGGATATTTTTGGTGACTTCTTTGGCGAAGGAGGAGGGCAGAGAACCGGATCGGACCTGCGCCTGGATATCTCCATCACCTTTCAGGAGGCTGCTTTTGGAGCCGAAAAGGAAGTAGAAGTCAGCAAGCATAACTCTTGCGGAACCTGCGAGGGCTCCGGGGCCAAACCCGGCCACAGGCCCCAGCCCTGCCGGACTTGCAGGGGAACCGGCCAGGTCATTCGCGCGCAAGGCTTTTTCAGCGTCCAGTCCACTTGCCCGGATTGCCGAGGCTCCGGCCAAATCATTACTCATCCCTGCACCGAATGCCATGGAGATGGTCAGGTTCTTAAAAACAAAACACTTTCCATCAATATTCCAGCGGGTGTAAACGATGGCGCACGCCTCCGGTTAAGAGGTGAGGGAGAAGCGGGACCCCAGGGCCTTCTTCCAGGAGACCTTTATGTGATCATGCATGTCTCTGCACATGAATTTTTTCATCGGGAAGAACACGATATCCATTGCCGAATGAGTTTGACATTTTCCCAGGCGGCCCTTGGAGCGGAAATCCAGGTTCCCCTACTCGATGAAGGAAAAACACAAGTCATATCTGTTTCTGCCGGAGTGCAAAGCAATGATACCCACCGTATTCCGGGTGCCGGCATTCCACAATTGCGCGGACACGGTAGAGGCGACCAGATCATCCATTTCAATGTAGAAACTCCCAAACACCTGAACAAAAGACAAAAAGAGTTGTTCAAGGAATTGGCAGAAATAGAGGGTAATCCCTTCAAAGAAACCCTAAAAGGATTTTTTCAAAAATTAGGCATATAGTTCTTTTTACCCCTGCCTGGACAGAAAAAATAACCCCCCCAATCCCCCTTATCAGAGGGAAGCAGACAGCGAAGATATGTCAAGCCGATCTAATCGGTTGCCTGCCCATTTTGCTATTGCTCGCTGGCCCCACGCCTAGTGGATTAAGAATTTTTAATTTCGCATTAATGGATATTTAATTTTCAGGTTTTATTATTATCTAAGCAACCTGAAAAATAATTATCAAACACTTGTGTTTTCAAAAATTCAATAGAGTTGGAGGAATTCCATTATGGCTCGAAAATTTAAAACCGCATTTGCTCTGTTCATCCTATTGCTCCTTCCCCTTTCATATGGAATTGGAACTTCAGGTTTTTTCTCGGCGGATTCCGCATTTGCATTGAGCACCAAAGCTAACCCGGTAGGAACCAATCTGATCGTAGAGATTGCCAAGAAGCAGAACCCTGCTGTCGTCTTCATAACATCCAAAACAAAATTTCAACCGGCAAAGGGAAACGGCCGACAGTTCGCCCCTCCATTTAAGGGAGGACCTTTTACTCCTCCACCCCTGCCGGGAAACGGAACCGGAACGGGATTCATCATTGACCATGAAGGATACATTCTGACCAACAACCATGTCGTAAAAGGTGCCGATACCATAAAAGTAAACCTGCAGAATGAAAAGGAATACGAGGCCCGGCTTGTCGGTTCGGACCCCAAAACCGATGTCGCACTGATAAAAATCGTCAAAAAAAATGGGGAACATATCTCCTTCCCGTTTATATCAATGGGCAATTCAGAAAAAGTGGAAGTGGGAGAATGGGTAGTCGCTATTGGCAATCCGTTCGGTCTATCCCATACCGTGACTACGGGAGTGATCAGCGCTAAAGGCAGGAATATTGGTAGCGGACCCTATGATGAGTTCATTCAGACGGATGCTTCGATCAACCCTGGCAATAGCGGCGGACCGCTGCTGAATATGGACGGAGACGTGATAGGCATCAACACGGCAATCTTTTCTGGCAGTGGCGGAAATGTAGGCATTGGTTTTGCCCTGCCCATCAATATGGCCAAAGCCATTCTCGGTGACTTGAAAGAGAAAGGAAAAGTCACGCGCGGCTGGCTTGGAGTCATGATCCAGAGAATCACCCCGGAACTGCAAGAGTCTTTCAAGCTCAAAAATGCTAGCGGTGCCCTTGTCAGTGATCTCGTCCCCAATGGTCCTGCCGACCTCGGAGGAATGAAACGTGGCGATGTCATTACCCGATTTGATGGAGTGGAAATCGCTTCCATGGAAACGCTGCCCAAGCAGGTGGCATCGATAAAACCGGGGAAATCTGTGAAGGTTGAAGTGATCCGAGAAGGCAAATCCAGGATACTGGATATCAAGATAGAACCGATGAAGGAAGAAAAACCAGCCTGAGAAATTCCCCTAGCCTGCATAGGCAGGCTTCTCCGGAAAGGGGACTGTTTTGTCAAGGGCAGTCCCCTTTCTAACTTTTTTTATTCATAAAAATTTATTTTAAGAACTGGCTGTGTGGAAGCTGTGTAGCCCCCATGAGGTGAAGGTCTACTGATCTTGCGGCTTCACGGCCTTCTGCAATGGCCCAGACCACCAGCGACTGCCCACGGGTCATATCCCCGGCGACAAAAACTCCATCCACACTGGTCATTTTCTTATCGTCACAGGCTACGTTTCCACGCGCATCCAGTTTCATACCCAACTCTACAAGCATGCCTTCATGGATGGGATGAACAAAACCCATTGCCAGCAGAACCAGTTCAACATCCATTTCAAACTCTGATCCGGGAACTTCCCGCATTTCAGGACGGCCCGTTTTAGGATCGGGAGTACCAAACTCGATTTTTACCCCATGAATCTTGGAAACCTTACCCTCTTTGCCTGTAAACTTTTTAGTGGATACACAAAATTCTGTAATCTTGTCTTTCCCTTCATGCTCATTCGCTTCTTCATGCGAAGAAGAAACCCTGAATATTTTTGGCCATTGCGGCCAAGGGTTGTTTTCCGTTCTTTCCTGGGGAGGCTCCTGTAAGAGTTCAAACTGATAGACATTTTTAGCGCCTTGCCTGAGTGAGGTTCCCACACAATCCGAGCCGGTATCTCCACCCCCGATAATCAAAACATTTTTATCTTTGGCAGTAATAGATATTTCTTCAGGAATCGTATCGCCCTCATTGCGCTTATTCTGTTGAGGAAGAAAATCCATGGCAAAATGAATGCCTTTGAGGTCCCGGCCTTCTACGGGAAGATCCCGTGATTTTTGGGAACCACCACAAAGAACCACCGCATCAAATTCGTTTTTCAATTCGTTGGCCGATTTATCGATACCAATGTTAATTCCTGTCTTGAAAATAACACCCGATTCTTCCATCACCTTTAACCGGCGTTTAACAATTTTTTTATCCAGTTTGAAGTTGGGGATACCATACATCAGGAGTCCGCCAATACGATCATCTTTTTCAAAAACAGTAACCTCATGGCCTGCCGTATTGAGCTGATCGGCACAAGCAAGTCCCGCCGGCCCCGACCCTACAATCGCTATTTTTTTTCCTGTCCGGGACTTAGGCTTACGCGGCTTGATGAACCCCATCTCAAAGCCTTTTTCCGCGATCCTCTCTTCGATTTTACAAATCGTAACCGCCGGTTCAGTGATACCCAGCACACAAGCACTCTCGCAGGGAGCCGGGCAAACACGCCCGGTAAATTCAGGAAAATTATTGGTCTTCTGTAACAACTCGACCGCCTCCTGGTACCGGCCTCGATACACCATATCGTTCCAGTCCGGAATCAGGTTTCCCAACGGGCAACCCGATTCACTCTGACAAAATGGAACGCCACAGTCCATGCAACGAGCTCCCTGTTGCCGATATTTTTCTTCCGGAAAAGGAGTGTAGCACTCCTTCTGGTCCTTGAGCCGCTCCTCAACAGACCGGCCTGACGGTGTCTCCCGCCCATACTCCATGAATCCCTTTATCGCACCCATTTAAGCTTTATACATCCTTTCTAGAAGTTACCTTCAGGCAACCAGCACTTCATTTTTTCTTTTACGTTCTTCCAGTACCCTGCGGTAATCTGTCGGATAAATTTTGACGAATTTTGGCAGGGTCTCTTCCCACTCATCAAGCACCTTTTTAGCAACACGGCTCTGCGTGCTCTGAAAGTGTTCCTCAATCAAGTCCTTCAATTGTTGAACATCTTCGGGTTCTTCAACTGGCAGTAGATCAACAATACTTTTGTTGCAATGAATGGGAAACGTTTTATCCCGATCCAGAACATACGCCAGCCCTCCACTCATTCCGGCGGCAAAGTTTCTACCTGTGGAACCGAGAACCACAACTATTCCACCCGTCATGTATTCACAACCATGGTCCCCCACTCCTTCTATCACTGTCTGGGCTCCGCTGTTGCGCACGGCAAAGCGCTCTCCCCCAATTCCTCGGAAAAAAGCTTTCCCTGATACAGCACCGTAAAGAACCGTGTTTCCTATTAAAATATTTTCTTCCGGAACGAGAGTGGAGTCCTTTGGCGGATAAATAAATATTTTACCGCCCGACAAACCTTTTCCCACATAGTCGTTGGCATCACCGGCAAGACCAAAGGTTATTCCCGGCGCAAGAAAAGCCCCGAAACTCTGGCCGGCAGAACCCGTAAAACCAAACTGGATCGTATCCGCTGGCAATCCTTCTTCCCCATGTGCTTTAGAAACACGGTAACTGAGCATCGCCCCGGTAGCCCGGTCGGTATTAAGAATGGTGAAATCTCCGTAGACCTGGGTTTTCTTTTCGAGGGCCAACTGGCTTGTTTCTATCAGCTTATGATCCAGTGCATTATCCAGGTCTCCGCTTAAATCCTGGGTGCAAATATTTCTCAACGCCACCTTGTCATCCACATCAGGTTTAAATAAAATTTTACTCACATCCAGGCCACTTGCTTTCCAGTGGTCGACCACTTCTTCTCCTTCAAGCAGTTCTACTTTGCCAATCAGGTCAGCGAATTTTCTGATACCCAGTTGCGCCATGATTTCCCTGACTTCTTCCGCAATGAAGCGAAAGAAATTAACGACATAATCTGCCTTGCCGTCAAACTTTTCCCTGAGAGACGGGTTTTGTGTCGCAATCCCTACTGAACAGGTATTGAGATGGCATTTTCTCATCAATATGCAACCCATAGTAATCAGGGCCGTGGTGGAGAACCCGAATTCATCGGCACCCAAAATTCCGCCGATCACAACATCGCGTCCTGTTTTGAGTTGCCCGTCCACCTGAACGCGGATGCGCCCTCGAAGATCGTTGAGTATAAGAATCTGCTGTGTTTCAGAAAGCCCCAGTTCCCAGGGAAGCCCAGCGTGTTTGATCGAGGTCTGAGGCGAAGCTCCTGTTCCACCATCGTGTCCAGCGATCAGTACCCCTTCCGCACGTGCTTTGGAAACACCCGCCGCAATGGTACCCACACCCGCTTCTGCAACCAGTTTGACACTCACCCTGGCATCGGGGTTGGCATTATGAAGATCGAATATCAATTGCTGCAGATCTTCTATGGAGTAAATATCGTGATGGGGTGGAGGAGAAATCAAAGCCACACCCGGAGTGGAACTCCGTATCATAGCGATGTACTCGCTGACCTTATGCCCCGGCAATTGACCCCCTTCACCAGGTTTAGCACCCTGGGCAATCTTGATTTGCATTTCATCGGCATTGGCCAGGTAAAAACTGTTCACCCCGAATCGTCCTGAGGCAACTTGCTTAATTTTACTGCGACGGTCATCCCCGTTCACATCTAAGGTATAACGGGCCGAATCCTCGCCGCCTTCACCGGTATTGCTTTTTCCACCCAGCCTGTTCATGGCAATCGCCAGTGTCTCATGGGCTTCGCGGGAAATCGAACCGATAGACATGGCGCCGGTACAAAAACGTTTGGTAATCTCTTCTACAGGCTCCACCTCTTCAATAGGTATCGGTGTAGTCTCTTTAAAATTAAAAAGTCCCCTTAAAGTGCACTGTCGGGTGCTTTCTTTATCGGCATGCTGGGAAAACTTTTTGAAGGTCGCATAATCATTGGAACGGGTGGCGTGTTGCAACAAGCCGATAGCATGCGGATTGAGCATATGTTTTTCTTCACCGCGGCGCCAATGGTAATCACCACCAAGATCCAGTTGCGAAAAAAGTTCACTACTAAAAGCCCTTTGATGCCTTGCTAAGGCCTCCTTAGCCAGTACATCGAGATTCGCTCCGCTCACCCTGGAGGAAGTTCCGGTAAAGAAACGTTCGATCACATCATCGTTTAATCCAACGGCTTCAAAAATCTGCGCACCGCGGTAACTTTGGATCGTGGAGATTCCCATTTTCGCAATGATTTTGAACAGGCCCTTTCTTGTTGCCTTGACAAAGTTATTGATCGCCGTGTCCATATCCTGCTTTTCGACATACATCGCCTCGTTTGCGATCTGCGCTACCGTTTCATAAGCCAGGTAAGGATAAACAGCCCCAGCACCATAACCAATCAACAAGGCGAAGTGCATCATCTCCCGGGCTTCGCCTGTTTCCACAATCAGTCCCACCCGAGTACGAGTTCCCTCACGCAAAAGGTGGTGGTGCAAACCAGCGGTAGCCAGGAGGCTAGGCAAAGTAGCGTGACCCGCATCGATTCCTTTATCAGATAGAACCAGAATGGTGGCACCTTCTTCGATAGCTTGCGAAGCTTTATGACATAACGAATCCAAAGCCCGTTCCACACCTTTTTCTCCTTCAGAGACAGGGAACAAGGTGGAAAGTACAACGGTCTTTAAATCTTCCTGGTCGAGGTTGCGGATTTTCTCCATTTCTTTCCCGCTAAGAATGGGATGCTCGACTTTTAATTTTCGGCAATGTTCAGGGCTCTCATCCAAAAGATTTCGCTCTTTTCCAAGTGTCGCTTCCATAGACATAACAAGTTCTTCTCGAATGGAGTCGATGGCCGGATTGGTCACTTGAGCAAAGAGTTGTTTGAAATAATGGAACAACAATTGCGGCTTTTGTGACAGAATCGCAAGCGGTGTGTCGTTACCCATCGAGCCGGTAGCTTCCTGTGCGGTTCCAACCATGGGAGCCATGATAAACTTGATATCTTCGACGGTATATCCAAACGCAGTCTGACGAGTCAAGAGGGAATCATAATCCGGCTCGAACTTGTAATCGGTCTCTGGCAAATCCTTGAGGTCAACCTGGTTTTCTTCTACCCATTTTTTATAAGGTTTTTGCGTTGCAATTTTGGCTTTCAATTCTTCATCAGAAATTATGCGGCCTTCATTAATATCGATGAGAAACATTTTCCCAGGCTGCAACCTTCCCTTGTAAACAATATCGGCTTCGTCCACCGGCACCACTCCCACTTCGGAGGCCATGATGACCAGCCCGTCTTTGGTCACATAATAACGAGACGGTCGCAAGCCATTCCGGTCCAACACGGCACCACAGGTTTCCCCATCGGTAAAAGCGATGGAGGCAGGACCATCCCAGGGTTCCATCATGGAAGCGTGGAATTCATAAAATCCGCTCTTGTCTTCGTCCATCGTCTCGTGTCCACTCCACGGTTCAGGAATCATCATCATCATGGCATGGGCTAGAGACCGGCCGGTCAGGAACAACATCTCCAATGCCTGGTCAAAATCCGCCGAATCACTGCCACCCGGAGCAATGACGGGAAGGATCATATTGATGTCTTTAAATAAAGGCGATTCAAACATCGACTCACGGGCACGCATCCAGTTCTGGTTTCCCCGAACCGTATTGATTTCGCCATTGTGTGCAATGTAACGGAAAGGCTGAGCTCGGCCCCAGGATGGAAATGTATTGGTACTGTACCGGGAATGGGCTAACGCCAAAGCCGAAACCATATCCGGGTCTTTAAGATCCAGATAATAGGTCTCCAGTTGCGGAGCCATCAACTGCCCCTTGTAAATCAGGGTCTTGCTGGAAAGACTGCAGGCATAAAAGTTTTCGTTATTATCATTGAGCCCGGCCCGACGCACTCCCCATGCAGTACGTTTACGAACACAATAAAGCCTTCGTTCAAAAGCTAACTGGTCTTTAATATCCGCTCCCGCACCAACAAAAATCTGTTTGATAACCGGCTCAACAGAACGGGCCGTCACCCCGATCGTTGTATTATCTACCGGAACATCCCGCCAACCCAGAAGTTCCAAACCCTCGGTGACAACCGCACGTTCCATGATTTGTTGGCCCTGTTCCGTATCCTTGCCTGAAGGAAGAAAAACATTTCCCACAGCATATCGCCCGGCCTCAGGCAACTTGATCCCGGCTTTTTCGCTCTGTTTTTGGAAAAACAGGTGCGGAATCTGGATGAGAATCCCGGCACCATCGCCTGTTGCTGAATCGGAACCACAGGCCCCGCGATGCTCCAGTTTTTTGAGGATTTCCAGTCCCTGGGTAATGATTTCATGGGACTTTTCACCCTTCATATTCATGACAAACCCCACCCCACAACTGTCTTTTTCGAAGGCGGGATCATAAAGTCCCTGTTTTTTTGGAAAAGCGGTCATATATTCCTTAACTCATTGAATTTAAAATGCCTTTTAACTCCCACAAACACCGAAAATTCAAAGATTTTCAATGCAGAGAGTTCCTAAAAAGCAAAAGTCGTGCCTGTGGGAAACCCTTGATATTAATGGGTTTTACAGAAGAACTGATAAATAAATATAAATATTATACACAATAAAGTGTATTTTTTTAATAACTAGTGTAAATTATTGCGTCTAAGGCAAATAGGTGTTGAGAAGGTTTTTAACGCTATTATAATTGAAATGCCGGGTAAAGTGACGGATTTCCCACACATCTGCCATAAAAAGAGTTTTCCGCCACTCGGCGTGTGGCGGTTATATTCTTCCCTGGCCTTCCTGCCCCGAATGGGGTATCACGCTGGCGCTGGCCTTTTATTAGCTGTATTTATTTCTCAGATTAACGCTATAATAAAGCCGTTTCTTTTTCGATCTGGCTCATATAAGCACTATTTTGATGCCGTATTAAAGCATTCTGCCTCAGGTTGGAATTTTTAACTCCGCAAAGTTTTGAGCCAGGAAATATCATTTCCTTCATTTTTTAAGTAATTATTGTTTGTTGAATGTTTGTATATTTTATAACCCATTAAGCCAGGCCCACAATGATCGTCGATGAAATAATGAACCGCAAGGTCATCACAATTAAATCTGGGGACACTCTTTACAACGCTCAGGGTTTGATGGTTAAGAACTCCATCCGCCATTTACCGGTCGTCCAGAAAAAACAGCTTGAGGGCATTATCACGGAAAGCGATATCCGCGGGGCCTTTGTTCAAAACAATAACGGTTCCTCCAAGGTAATGATTCTCGATCCGAAGAAAATGAAGGTTGCGGATTTTATGACCCGCGATCCACAAACCGTACAACCAGGCACCAACGTAGAGGACGCAGCCCTCTTGATTTACCAAAATAAGATTGGATCGCTTCCAGTTGTACAGGGCGATAAGTTGGTGGGTATCATTTCCATTCTGGATATGTTGGGATTGTTCATAGATTTGATGGGCATCATCCATTCGAGTTCCAGGGTGGATGTCATCATGGGGAAGGATCCCAAAAACTTTGAAGCCGTATCCAAGATCATCCATGACCACGGGTTGAATATCATCAGTGTGGGCATGTCCTCCTACGCGAAAAATAAAAAGAAACAAGTCTATTTTTTTCGCCTGGACCTATGTGAGACAGCCTCTCTAGTCA